>Ga0310694_10006444_pt1 | contig 11102 bp, 13 predicted proteins | sample 174DNAGHGhighgp2_FD_203884 | JGI IMG/M metagenome (GOLD analysis project Ga0310694, IMG submission 203884) | Sheep rumen microbial communities from Palmerston North, Manawatu-Wanganui, New Zealand - 1742 DNA GHGhigh gp2 (v2) (version 2) | ecosystem: Host-associated > Mammals > Digestive system... | reverse complement strand
ACCACCACACTCATCTCAACCGAGAAGGGCAAGGTGATCGAGATCCACCACAACGTGATGACGCCGCAACCTTATAACCGCATGTACCAACTTACCGGCACCAAGGGCTTTGTCAACAAGTATCCTAATGAGGGGTTTGCGTTGGCCAAGGACCAGTTGGTAAAGGCTGGTGTCAACGTCAGCAAGGACTATACGGGTCATTCCTACCTGAGTCCTGAGGACACCGAGGCGCTGCTGCAGAAGTTCACCTCGCCGCTCGTGAAACGCTACGGCGAGGAGGCCAAGGAAGTGGGCGGACACGGCGGCATGGACTTCATCATGGACTCGCGCCTGGTCTATTGCCTGCAGAACGGCCTGCCGCTCGACATCGACGTGTATGACCTGGCTGAGTGGTGCTGCTTGGCCGAACTGGGCAGTCTCTCGATGGACAACGGCAACAAGCCTGTGCAGGTGCCCGACTTTACCCGTGGCGAGTGGAGCAGGTTCCGTGGCTACCGCCATGCCTGGGCCAAGCCCGAAGACGAGGTCGTGACACGTGCCGCGGCTATGGAATTCACCAAGCAACTGAAAGCTAAAGGGGCCAAGTATTGGGAGAAAGTGGCCAAGCAGGAAGCCAAGAAAGCCAAAAACAAAAAGAATTAATCCATCACTTTATGAGAACACTTGACACGGCCAGCATTTTGGCGCAATTTGAGATTGAGGGGACGGTCAAGGAGGTTAAGCCTCTGGGCAATGGCCTTATCAACGACACCTATCGTGTTGCGACCGATGGAGACGCGCCCGACTATGTGCTCCAGCGCATCAATAACGCGGTATTCCAGGATGTGGACCTGCTGCAACACAACATCGAGGTGGTGACGGCGCACATCCGTTGCAAGCTTCAAGCTTGCAATACCGACGACATTAATCGCAAAGTCCTGCAATTCGTCAAGGCCCGCAGCGGCAAGACCTACTACCGCGACGAGGAGGACCGCTACTGGCGTGTGATGGTCTATATTCCTTACACGGTCACCAACGAGGCCGTCACGCCCGAGAGTGCCTATGACTGCGGCAAGGCCTTCGGCAATTTCGAGAAAATGCTGGTCGATGTGCCCGAACAGTTGGGAGAGACCATCCCCGATTTCCACAACATGGAACTGCGCATGCGTCAGCTGCGCGAGGCCGTCGAGAACGATGCAGCTGGCCGCCTTAACCATGTGCGCGACATTGTCGTGGATCTGGAGCGCGATGCCGACGAGATGTGCCAGGCCGAGCGGCTCTATCGCGAGGGTCGTTTGCCCAAGCGCATCTGCCATTGCGATACCAAGGTCAACAACATGCTGTTTGACCAACGGGGCAACGTGCTGTGCGTCATCGACCTCGACACGGTGATGCCGTCGTTCATCTTCTCGGACTATGGCGACTTCCTGCGCACCGGCGCCAACTTCACCGCCGAGGATGACCCCGACCTGTCCCGTGTGGGCTTCAACGAGGCCATCTTCAAGGCCTTCACGACAGGGTACCTCGAGTCGGCCCGCGACTTTCTCACTCCTATCGAAATCGAGATGCTGCCCTATGCCGTGGCCCTGTTCCCCTTCATGCAGTGCGTGCGCTTCCTGACCGACTACCTGAACGGCGATACCTACTACAAAATCAAGCACCCCACCCATAACCTCGACCGCACCCGCAACCAGCTGGCACTGTACCGCGACGTGCGCCGCCACGACCAGATGATGGTCGATTTCATCCAAGGCTTGCTCTAATTTTTTGACAAGAAATAGCGAGTTTTGAGAAAAAAATAGAGAAGAATCGCTCAATCTTGTGATTTTTCATGTACATTTGCTGCTGGTTTCGTACAGAAAAATGTCATATTAGTGCATTTCATCGTGCAGAAAAGTATCGATAATCATCAAATACTCGCGCAATAAAATGTTATCACAATGAAAAGAGACGTATATAGTGAACTGATAGCCTGGAAAAAGAGGCCTGACAGAAAGCCGTTGATTCTTAACGGAGCCCGTCAAGTAGGCAAAACCTGGCTGCTGCATGAATTCGCCAAAAGTGAATATCAAAAAACGGCCATGTTCAGCCTTGACCGACATGTCGAGGTCAGAGCGGTGTTTGAGCGGGGAGGAGATATCAAAAAAGTGATACGAGAGCTATCGGCTCTTGCTGGCGTGGATATCACACCTGGTGACACCTTGCTCATCCTTGACGAGATCCAAGACTGCCCCAAGGCGCTCACTTCCTTGAAGTATTTTTGTGAAGACGCTCCTGGCATTCATGTGGCTGTGGCTGGGTCATTGCTCGGCATTTCACTGCATGAGCAATCTTCGTTCCCTGTGGGCAAGGTCGAAATCATCCGCGTCTATCCCATGACCTTTGCCGAATTTTTGCGAGCCATGGGGCGTGAACAGATGGCTGATGAATTGCTGCATGGTGATTGGCAAATCATTGATGCGTTGCGAGAATCCTATATTGACTTGCTACGCCAATACTATTATGTTGGCGGGATGCCTGCAGTAGTGAAGGCTTACTGTGAGCATGGGCTATTGCAGGAAGTCAGGGCATTACAGCACAAGATACTTCTGAATTATGAGGAAGATTTCTCAAAACACGCTCCTGCAAACGAGGTGCCTCGAATCCGCATGATCTGGAAAAGCGTACCATCGCAACTGGCTAAAGAAAACAAGAAATTCATCTATAGCGTTCTAAGAAAAGGCGCAAGAGCAGCGGCTTATGAGATAGCGATACAATGGCTCGTTGATGCTGGCCTTGTGTATAAGGTGCCACGCATCATCACCGTAAAAATGCCATTGAAGTTCTATGAAGATTTCAATGCTTTTAAACTGTTTGTGCTTGACGTGGGGCTGATGGGAGCAATGGTTGATGCGCCAGCAGCAGCGATGGTGGTTGGCAATCACATTTTTTCGGAGTACAAAGGTGCCTTTACCGAGCTGTACGTCTGCATGCAGATGCAAGGGACAAATCTGCCTTTGTTCTATTATAGCGCTGAGAATTCCCGCATTGAATTGGATTATGTTGTCCAAATTGGCACAGAGGCTTATCCCGTCGAAGTGAAAGCCGAAGAAAATGTTTATGCCAAATCGATGAAGACCTTCCTTTCCAAAAACGCGACCTTAAACGGCATTTTGCTGTCGATGAAACCACACTCATACAGTGACAGACTGGAGCGCATTCCTTTGTACGCATTCCGAGAAGAATTCATCCGAAGGGACCAGAACCAAGAATAGGAATGGACCTATTACTGTAATGAAAAAACAAGCGATGGGCGTCACCTTTTGGCGTCCTGGCTTGTTTTATGAGTGAACTGCGATGTAAACTGCAGGGCCCGGGTAAGTTTATAAAGTCAAAAGTTTAACGTCATAATTCAAAAAAAATGAATCCAATTTCTGAAATATTAGTGCCGATTGCAATATGTTGCGTCCTCCCCATCATGCTCGCGTGGTTTGTCATCCGCAAGAAGATGAATGAAACCAACCAACGCACTCAAATTGTGCTGGCCGCTATCGAGAAGAATCCTGAAATGGACATCGAAGAAATCATGAAGAAAATTTCGCCCAAGCCCAAACTGCTGAAGGAGAAACTGCTCACTAAACTGTTATTGGGTTGCCTCGCCATCCTGCTGGGCATCGGATTGATAGGCTGCGGAGCAACTTAAATAGATACTGGAGTTATGAACAAAGATAAAGCACTCGAGGAATTGTTCCTCGCCAATAAACCGCAATTTGACGACAGTGACGCTTTCATGGCCTCACTCAATAAACGTCTGGACGCTGTGGAATACATCAAGCAGTACCAGGAAGCGACCATCCGTCGTTACAAGATGGCTGTGGTAGTCGCATTCTTAGCAGGGCTTGTCGTTGGAGGTATTGCCATCGCATATCTTCTCGCGTCGCCCAGCGATGCTCCCCTCTTCAATTTCAACACGCATAACATCGTTCTCCTGGAATGGCTTTGCGGCAACTCACGGATGCTTACCGTCACTGCCATCTCGTTGCTGATGACCTTTGGCATCGTCTCATTCGTCAGCAATATCCAAGAACTCATGGCCATGCGCCATTCTCTCCAGCATCAACGCTCAAGTCTGTAACCACAACAACAAACTAAAAGGAAGACAATAAATAAAAAGCATCCGCAATCTGTTTAGAAAAGCAACTCAAACGACAAGAACAGCCTACTAATAAGATGGTTGCAAAAGTTGTTTGAGTTGCTTTTTAAATACCGAAAAGCTCAGATGCTTGGACGGATGGATGAGAGTGGGTTATGACACGGCTTTGCCCATGTCGTAGGCGGCTTGGAGTTTATCGTTGCCGTCAATCTCGCGGGGAGCACCCACGCCGCCGCAGAACAGTGTTCCGGCCAGTCGGCTCTTGGGATAGCAGTCGATCCAACCTGTCAGGCCGGCTTCGGCGCGCTGGGGAACGTGGAACTCGTCCTCGGCCGCCGTGGTGAGCAGATACACATCACGGAACTGATAGTCCAGCGGGTACATGGCATTCATGCGGTCGATGAGGGTTTTCATTTGGCCACTCATCTCATAGTAGTAGATGGGGGTTGCCCATACGACGACATCGGCCTTCAGAACCCGCGCCATGATGTCGTTCACGTCATCGTTGATGACGCAGCGGCCCAACTTTTGGCAGGCCAGACAGCCCTTGCAGAACTGGATGTTCTTGCCCACGAGTGAGATCTTCTCGACCTCGTTGCCGGCGGCCTTGGCGCCTTCCACAAACTTGTCAGCGAGCAGGTCGCTGTTAGAGCCTGCACGCAGACTTGTTGAAATAACGATTACTTTCTTCATAATTATTATTATATTGATTCAATAGATGTTTTGACTTGTGTCATGCCCACTGGAAATTGTCTTTTCCAGCGCCGATTTCAAAGTGGTACTTAGCGATGCCCAGGTCCATCTGGGTGTAACCAACGAGCGAGAAATGGCGCTTGGCGAGGACGCGAGGCTGTTGGTCGTCAATGGGCGGCAGGAGTTCAAACGAGAACTTCTGCTGGTTGATGGCCGTCGGTGCCAGCAGGGCTGCCTCCACACCGCGGCGGAACCACTCGGGACTGTTCTCGTCCACGTTGCTCACCTGGTCAATGCGTTTGATTTTGTGCGCCACGCCCTGTGTCTCGCCGTAGCCGATGGCGATATAGGCCTTGATGACCTCTCCCTCGTTGAGGACGTAGGTTCCCGGTATCTTGGTGTAGCTGAGCCCCACCCAGCAAGTGTTCAGCCCAATGGTTTGGGCAAACAGCACCAGTTGCTCGCCATAGTAGCCGATGCGCTCGTCCAGGTCATCGGCCTTGGTGCCGGCCATGACGATGTAGTTGCTCACCCCGCTGAATTTTCCGTATCTGGCCAGCGGCCCCAAGAAGGCCTTCGGCTCATTCAGTATCAACTGGATGTGCAGCCGTCCTGCCTTGTTCAGTTCGGCAACTTTTTGTTGCAGCGCGCGGGCATCGGCCTCGGCCAACGGCTGTTTCTTGTAATGCCTCACACTGTGGCGGGCTTGAATTGCTTCTTGCAGTGTCATTGTTCTGCGGTTAAGGATTAGGGTTATACTTGATAGGTCAGGGCATCCGACGGCCAGCCAGTGACGTTGTGGCCCGTGTCAAGGCGACGGATGCTGTCGATATCTTCCTCGCTGAGTGTGAAGTCAAACAGATCGATGTTCTCGCGCATACGCTCCACATGCGTGGTCTTGGGGATGATGACAATGCCGTTTTGGACAAGGAACTTGAGGGCGACTTGTGCCGCAGTCTTACCATACTGCTCGCCTATGGCCATCAGTGTCTTGTTCTTGAAAATGCCGTGCTTGCCCTCGGCCAGCGGACTCCATGCCTCTAGTGCCACATCGTGGGGGCGCAGGTACTTGATCATCTCGCGTTGCTGGTAGAGCACGCTTGTCTCGCACTGGTTGACCACGGGCATCACCTCGGCACAGTTGACAATCGAGGGAAAAGTGTTGGGATAGAAATTGGACACACCGATGGCGCGGAACAGTCCCTGCTTGTACAATTCCTCCAGCGCTTTCCACATCACGGCAGGCCGTCCCACGGGCCAGTGCAGTAACATCAGGTCGGCATAGTCCAGTCCTAGCTCACGCATCGAGTGTTCCACCGTGCGCATCGTCTCGTCGCGTGTGTAGCACGGCTCACATATCTTGGTCGTGACAAACAATTCCTTGCGAGGCACACCGCATGCGCGCACCGCATCGCCCACACCCCGCTCGTTGTAGTACATCGCTGCCGTGTCGATGCTGCGGTAGCCCACGCCGATGGCCTCTTCCACGACGCGTTGCGTCTTGCGCCCGGGAATGTCATACACCCCGAGCCCAACCATCGGCATTTCCACGCCGTTGTTCAATGTCTTGTATTCCATCATTTTGCAATAATTAATACTCAATAACAGGTCAGTCACTATTCCGTAACTATTCAGCCAAAAAAACTCACGCTAAGCCGCTAAGGCGCAAAGAGATTATAATTCAATATGTTACGACAATGATTGGTGGCATGTCAAACGGAACAAAATGCTTCAATCTACCAGAACATTCTTTCTGTAGTGACTATCTGAAGTGTCTGAAAACAAAAATCTTAGCGCCTTGGAGGCTTAGCGTGAGATTCTGTCTCAAGAACTTTCGCTGAATAAGTAAACAGGTCAACAGGAGCCAGCCTGTTTCTTCTGGAGGCGTGCGGTGACGGCACGGGCATCCTCCAAGAGGTTCCAGATGCCGTCCTCGCTGAGGACGCCGCGCTTGAGGTCATCGGGCAGCAGGCCCGCTTCGTCGTCGGCCAGGTCCTGCTTCCACAGGTCGCTGCCGTAGTACTTGTCGAGGGCGGCGATAGCTTCTTGAGCGGCTTCCCACTTGTCGAGGGCTGATTCCAGTCGCTTGATGGCGGCAGTGGCCGCATTGAGGCGGTGCTCCATCTGGCGGATGCGCGCGATCTGTTGTTTGTTGTCTTTCATACAGTTATTTACTTGATGTATTTCACCTTGGACTCGTCGCGGGGCTTGGCCTCGGGGCTCTCGTCGGGATAACCGATGGCGAGAATGTAGTTGAGCCTGTAGTCCTCGGGGATGTCGAGACGGTCGAGGAAGAAGCGGCACTTCTCGTTGGCCAGCAGGAACCGCACGGGGCCTCCCAGGCAGCAGGTGCCCAGTCCCATCGACTGGGCGGCCAGCATCATGTTCTGGCCGAGCATGCCGGCATCGAGTTCACCGCCACCGTTGGCAGGGGTGCAGACGCAAATCAGGTTGGGGGCGTTGCGGAACATATTCTTGAAATGCGGGTCGCGGGCGACATGTTCGGGGTTCTCCTGCTTGTAAACCTCGGTCACCTGGGCTATCAGTTGTTGGTCCTCGACCACGCGGATGATCCACGGCTGGCGGTTCATACCGCTGGGCGCATTGATGCCCGCGCGGACCACAGCCTCCAGTTTCTCATGTTCTACCGGCTTGTCGAGGTACTGCCGTACCGAGCGCCGCGCCATGATTATGTTCATCACTTCGTTTTGATACATGTCTTGTGCTACCATTGTCAACACGCCCATCATGGAGATGAGGCAAATGATCAGTTTGTTCATTGTTATCTCTTATTTGTTGCGGCTACACCAAGGCGGAGCCCGTCATTATTTAAAAAACAACCTGTCGCTCAGGAGTCGAGAAAGAGAAGAAGCGGGCTGTGGCGTCCTTGATGTAGAGGACGGCCATATTGTCGTCATCGGCCTTGTACATTGACTTGAGACTCTCGTTGCGGTTGAGGAATTCCTCTTTCACGGCCAGTGTTTCGTCGGGCACCAGTGTTCCGCTCAAGCGCATCCACTCGCTGCCCGAGGGCTTGAGTGCGCAGATCTCAAACTTGCCGTTCTTGGCCATCTGTTTATAGACGTCCTTCACCTTGCCCGTCATGATGTAGAGACGGTCGTTGATAATCTCTGATACGCCGAACGGGCGCACGCGCGGCTGGTCCCCGTCCTCGGTGGCAATGAAGAATGCGCCGCATTCCTTCAGGTAGGCCTGTACCTCATTCATGTTCTCTTGCATAGTCTCTTTACTGATTGTATCGTTAGTGATTGTCTTGCTGCCCTCGGTTGGAGAGGTCGCTTCTTGCTGGTTGCTGCATGCAGCCAGAGCCAGAAGGGTAGCAAAAATGAATAAAACCTTTCTCATCGCTATTATCCTTTTAGTTGTTGAATAATCAGGTAGCAAAGGTATATAATAATCCTGTAAAAAACAAGTGTCATGGCGAAAACACTTTTCGCCATGAGTGACTTGCTTGCGAGAATGACCGTTGTACGACGGCTTGGATGGCCGCTGCTATTGCGGCAGTACTATATCGGTGCGGGGGCCGACTCTAAAAGTCCCAGTCGGTGATTTTACACTGGCGCTTGGGCATGGCGCTGGAGAAGGTGAGCCCGGTGCGACGTTCTACCTCCTCGACTGTGGTTGCATATTTGCTGATGTTGCCCGGGCATGGCTCGTTCTTGTAGATGAAGGCGATGGAACGCTTCTTGTCGGGGGCGTAAATCACCTTGAAGAAGGCCTCGGGCACGGCGATGTTCTGCTTGCCCTTGCCGATCATCTTGGGACTCTTGCCGATGATGGGCCCGGTGAAGATGAGAAGGCGCTTGTCTCGCTTGGCCCAGCGGTGTACTTTCTCTTCCAGCACACGCCAGTGATCGTTATTGAGTTTGGTGTCTTGCGGGCACATGTTGGTCATGTAGAAGCAGTGCGCCATTGCACTCTTGTCCCAGCGCATATCCATGGCGGGAGCCATGTGGCCGCGGCTGTAGCCGCTGCCGCGGTATTCCCAGCTGTCGGGACAAGACGAGACCCGGTTGTCCTTGGAATACTTGTAATTCTTGCGGATTTCATGCCCGGGAGCGTCGGCCATATCGACCATGGTTGCCGTCAACTCGTAGGCCACGCAGTTGGGGATCCTGAGGGTCGGATTGAAGTTCACCCTGATGGCTTTGTAATTCAGGATCTCGTTGTCAAGCCCCTTGGGTATCTTTACAGCCAGCAGCGCATTGCTCTGCTGCTGTGGCACGGCTGCCATGTCTGCCGACTTGCCGATGGTGGGCAGGCTCATGAGAGACGAGGCTGTTGAGGACTTGCTGTACTTGCCGGTTTTTGGGGACTTGCCGGACTTTTTCTTCTTCTTGGATTTTTTCTTGTTCTTGGCTTGGGCACACCACTGCATGGTGGTCTCGTTGTCACCCATGACCTGCGGTGGAAGGGCTCCGCCCATGACCATCGCTGCAACCAAAATCCATATCTTCACAATCTGCTTCATATCAATGCTATGGTTAAATAATCAGTATCTAATTAAGCCAGGCGTCAAGGTTGACTGACTGTTCTACTCGTTGTTGTTCCCGCTCGGACAGGGTGGGGAAGAAGTCCAGCCCCGTGCGGTGTTCCACCTCGTCGATGCTCACGGCATACTCTTGCAATCGTCCACCGCTGTGCCCGTTCGGGTAGATGAAGGCAATGGTCCGCATCGGTCTCACGCACGGTGCCACGACGACCTTATAGTAGGCACTCGGCACTTTTACACGTCCGCCAGCCAGCGTCGTGTCGTCCTCGCTGACGACGGGCCCCGTGAACACGAGCAGCGCGCTGTCCCGTGCCGTCCATTCGCGCACCTTCTCTTCCAGCTTCGCCCATCCGCCCTCGTTCAGGGCCTTGTGCATGGGGCACACGTTGGTCAACAGGAACGACTGCCGCATGGCCTTCTCGCTCCACTTGAGGTCGCCCGCGGGCACCAGATGCCCGCGGTCCATGCCGCTGCCAGCATAGTCCTGCGGCGATGGACATCCCTTCACGCCCATATCAGACATGAACTCGCCCATGCGTTCAACCGTCCCGTTCAGCTCGTTGAGGGCGAGCTCATAGACTGCACAGTTGGCAATACCCCGCCCGCTGTTGAAGTGCACGTCAAATGCTTCATACCTCACCAGCGTGTCGCTCATGCCACGAGGCACGCCGACGGTCATCAGACTGTCGCGCATACCCTCGCTCAAGGGCACCAGATGTGGAGTGTTGTTGTTCACGATGACGCGATACAGCAAAAAGCATACCAACGCCACCGTCACCCCCCACAAGAGGAACCTGACGGCATCGCCCCACCGTTGCCACAACCGCTCTAAACGCTTTTCCATATCAGACTAATCCAAGGCATAAATCAAGAAAAAATGCTAAAATTCAGGGCGAAGAATGCACGATGAACCTGACTGCCCGTCCCATAGTTTCATCATGGCTTCACGGGCTTTGTTTATTCTCTTGCCCTGCGGATGAGGATGCGGAAGGTGATAAACACTGCTGCCACCATCACGATTAGCACGATCCATATCCAGTTTTGCAGTCTAAGTGCAGGAAATGAAGATAATAGCATAAGTACGGCAAGCAGCAGGGCTATCAATCGCTTCATGAGTACAGCCCGATAAACCTGCTTGAGGTTGGTCAACTTGCCCACATGCTCCATTTCGCCAGGAGTGTAAGTGTCCCACAGCATGAAGATGATGGTGCAGGTGAGGGTGAACAGGCCGAACAGCGTCTTGTAACCGAAACCACCGTCGTCCGTTGTGAACAGACCGTTTTTCAATGACAAGGCCCATCCCAGTGCGACGAGGACGCCGACGAGGATTTCAACAGAGGTGCTGAAGACCGTGCGTGGCATCCTGACCTCATCAATGTTGAAACCGTCAATGGCTTCACGTTGCTCATTACGGTACTTGGCCAGCAGCATGATGGCCGCAAAGTCGCCAATCATGGCGAGAACGACTCCCGTGATGATAATTCCCGTTGTCGATAACCCGGCCCAAGCGGCAAGTGTCATAGCGCCGATTATGGCAATCATGCAGATGATACCCAGCAGGTTGAACGTGTTATTGTTACTTAGTTTCATGGTTTTATTGGTTGTTAGTAGTTGAAATTTCTCTGTTTTTCTCCTTATTGCGTGTGTCACGGCCACCCAGGACGATGATGAGAAGCACGGCAAGATACAAGTAGCCTAGCGTTTTCTCGTCCAGGTTTGGAATGAAGGTAATGATCATCGCCGTCAGGGCAGACGCGACAGCAATTATGCGGTGCCACCTGATGT
>Ga0310694_10006442_pt1 | contig 11103 bp, 4 predicted proteins | sample 174DNAGHGhighgp2_FD_203884 | JGI IMG/M metagenome (GOLD analysis project Ga0310694, IMG submission 203884) | Sheep rumen microbial communities from Palmerston North, Manawatu-Wanganui, New Zealand - 1742 DNA GHGhigh gp2 (v2) (version 2) | ecosystem: Host-associated > Mammals > Digestive system >... | reverse complement strand
AGCCGTTGAAGCGGTCGCAGAAGGTGTGGTAATGCTGCAAGGCGAGTACCGTTGTCGGCACCAACACAGCCACTTGTTTCGAGTCGCAGCAGGCCTTAAAGGCAGCGCGCATGGCCACCTCGGTCTTGCCGAAGCCGACGTCGCCGCACACGAGGCGGTCCATGGGATTCTCACTCTCCATGTCGCGTTTCACGTCGTTGGTGGCTTTCAACTGGTCGGGCGTGTCTTCGTAGATGAACGATGCCTCCAACTCGTTTTGCAGGTAGTTGTCGGGCGAGAACTTGAAGCCGGGTGTGCGTTTGCGCTCGGCGTAGAGCTTAATCAGTTCGCGGGCGATGTCCTTGACCTTGCTTTTGGTCTTGTTTTTCAGACGGTTCCACGCGCCACTGCCGAGGGTGCTGAGTTTGGGTTCGGTGCCGTCTTTGCTGCTGTATTTGGCGATGCGGTGCAGCGAGTGGATGCTCACGTAAAGCAGGTCGCCGTTGTTGTAGATCAGGCGGATGGCCTCTTGGGGCTTGCCGTTATTCTCGATGGTTTCGAGGCCGTCGAAGCGCCCGATGCCGTGGTCGATATGGGTGACATAGTCGCCGGGTTTCAGCTCATAGAGGTCTTTCAGCGTGATGGCTTGCTTAGTGGAGAAGTTGTCGCGCAGGTGGAAGCGGTGGTAACGCTCGAAGATCTGGTGGTCGGTGTAGCAGCACACTTTCAGGTCCTCGTCGATAAAGCCGCCATGGATGGCGATAGTCTCGGTTTCGAAGTCGCGATGGCTCTCGTCGTTGTGGTTGATGTCGTTCAGAATCGCTTGGATACGTGAGAGTTGTTTGCTGCTTTCAGAAAACACGATGACGCGGTAGCCTTCCTCCTTATGGGCTGCAATGTCATCGATGAGCAAGTTGAAGTTCTTGCTGAAGATGGGTTGTGGCTTGGTATGGAACGTGACAGTTGTCAGTTGGGAGTTGTCCTCGTCATCGCCCATGTCATTCCTGCTGGGGCTTGTGGGTGAGCTGGAATCTATGGGCGATGTTAGTTGTAGTTTGCTGGAAACTCCAAACTCAATCGTGGGGTGCTTTATAAGGTTATCAAGCAACTCATCCGATTTGCTGAACAACTGCCCGGGTTTCAAAGCCTTCACTTCTTCGTCCTGCTCCTGCATTTTCTCGAAGGCTTCCACAGCACGGTCGTATTCCTTATCGACCTGCGTGGCAAAGAAGGCCATGTCGGTGAGCCACACTGTAGTGGTTTCGGGCAGGTATTGTAGGATGGCCTCACGTTCTTCGATGAAGGTGCGTTCCTGCATGTTGGGTAGCAACACGATTTGCTTTAGCTTCTCAATAGAAAGTTGGTCAGCGATGTTGAAGCTACGGATGCTTTCGACCTCGTCGCCGAAGAACTCAATACGATAGGGGTAGTCGTTGGCGAAAGAAAATACATCGACTAATCCGCCACGGATGGCAAACTGTCCCGGCTCCACCACGAAATCGACGTTCTCAAACTCGTAGTCGTAAAGCAAGTCGGTGAGGAAATCGAGGTTGACCTTCTCGCCGACCTTGAGCTTAAAGGTGTTCTTGGCCAAGAGTTTACGGGTGAAGACCTTCTCGCTCAATGCCTCTGGGTAACTGACAATCAAAGTCTTGCGTTCGGAGGTGGAGACGCGTTGCAGTACCTCGGTGCGCGAGAGGATATAGGTGTTGTCGGGTTTCTCGGGCTCGTAGGGACGCTTGTAAGAGGTGGGGTAGAAGAGCACCTGCTTCTTGCTATAGTCCATGCCACGCTCGCCGAGAAGGCTTTCGAGGTCGTTGTAAAAATAGGCTGCGTCTTCTTTGTCGGCACACACGATGAGGTGCTGGCCGCCTATTTGACGGAAGGTTTCCTCCACGACAAAGGCCTTTGACGAGGCCGCCAAATTGGAACAAAGCAAATGCCCTCCATCGCGCAAAGTCTTGACTATTGCGTCGATGTGGGCATCAGCTTTATAAGGTTGGTACTTTATGCTTGCCACGTTGCTTGAAATTGTGGCGCAAAAGTACTAAAAATCTTGGTCTCTGAGTCTGTCGAAGGGCCTTATTCAATCACGATCTTCTGCGTCTTTGTTTTTTCTCCGTCAATCAAACGCAAGACGTACACGCCAGGTGCCATCTCGCTTATCGAGATGCGATTTGTCGCGTCTTCTTCAACAACCACACGACCCATCATATCCACAATCTGCAGCGAAGCCTCACCTGCATCGTTGACGATGATGTTCCCGTCGCTGATGAAAGCGAAGGTCGCATTGTCATCGTTTGCGTCTTCGCAAACGGGAGCAAAGAGCAGCCTGAATCTTGTTGTATAGTCGCTTGTATTAGCCTCGAAAGTGTAGGTGGGTGTGGCCAAAAGGTCAACATCGTTGCCTGTGAGGTTATCAATGAGGTGTAGGTAGTTCAGCTCAAGGTCTTCGGTTTCGAAGCTGAGGGTGTAGGTGCCTTTTTGTGTAGCCTTGAAATTGAGGGGCATTTCAGTCTCTTCGTTGGCATAGGCCACGGCGAATTCTTGACCGTTTTGAGGGATGTAGAGTTGGCTGCTGCCTTCACTGAAGTCGAACTTGCCGAGGTGGTAGCTTGGCTCGAAGCCAATTCTTGCCTTGTCGATGATGACGTTGCCTCTCATGTCGGCTTTGGCTACCGAGACGGTGATGTTAGGCTTGTTTCTCAAGGCAGTCTTGCTGAAGGCGACCGTCTCGCCTTCGCCTTGTGCCTGCACCATAATGGCGGCGCAAGGAGGGATGGCACCGCTCCCTAGGACGAATTTGGTGCAATCTTCATTGGCATTATATTGCAAGACATAGAATGGTTGTGTCGTGTAGGCGTTGCATGGATAGGGGTTGCCGATGAGGTTGAAGCCTTTCAAGTTGGCGTCGCCGTCGTAATTCAATGCAGTGGGTGTGGCGTCGGCGGTAAGTGTTCCTTGGAAAACAAGAGATTGGTTGTTGCTGTTGGAGTAGAGATAACCTTCGCCGTTCTCAAGACTGAATTGGTAGTGGTCGCTTTGTTGTTTTTTCCAGTTCTCCCATTCAAGGGCATTGCCTTGATTGTCTGGCTGAGCGCTTTGGTTGAAGCGGTATAAGTCGAAGTGGCCGAGGGTCAAGCCGTTTTCATTGTTTGGCCTGATGTCTTCAGTGAAAGGTGAAGCGATGAGGTTCCAACCGTCTTTTGTCCCTGATGTGAAAGCGGTGATGTCTTTTTTCACTGTGGCTTTCACGCCTGTGAAACTATTGATGAGTTGGGCACCATCTTCAAGTATGAGGTTGTCGGGGTTGTTGTTGGATAGGGTGCCGTCGACGGTGAGGGAGCTTCCTTCTGTAATGGTCATCATGTCGTTTGTACCGAGTTCCAGCGAGGCGAGCGTTGCTGTCCCTAAGGTGAGGCCTGCCATGTTAGAGGCCGCCGATTCGCCACAGTAGTTGGTTGTTACGGTGTATTGGTGGACAGTATTGTTAGTGGGAGTTACGACGAAGTTAGTAGTCGCTATGTCGTCTGCGACGCTTACGCCATTGTCGTACAGATTGTAGGTAAAGGTGCCATCGGTGAGTGTGGTTTTCATAGTCCACGAAATATCGTCGCCAGTGATATATGTTTTTATTTCTGCCAAAGTGGTACCTATTCTTTGGGCGTAATTGCGATAAGGTGCATCAGCATAATAACTTCCGTATGTGGCTGGATATGGAATTAAGGAACTAGAGTAAAAAGCGACCCATAAATCTTTTGAGATGTCAAGGAGAATTGGGTCTGCCAAAACAACATCATGCCAACCTGTAGCGTTTGCAGTAAAGGCTTGTGACAGCAATTCGTTAGCTTCATCAGCAACATCATCTTTATAGATGAACAAAGTATAATTGCCTGTAGTTCTGATATAAAGGGAGACTTTACTGATATACATTCCATCAAAGTTCTCAAGATCTTCAGCGAGGTAACGCTGCCCCCAATAGGTTCCATTAGAACTACCAGAACCGTAAGAGCCTGCATTATATCCAGTGCCATAATGGATTTGTGTAGAGAGGCCCGTGCATCCAGTCCATGAAAGATGTGCTTGGCCGGCCTCATAACTTGCTGTTAAATCTGAAGGTCTGATATCTCGGTATGTTGAGTGAATTGTTACAAAGTTAGAAGGATTGGATTTGTTGGTGCCTGAAATAGCCCTGACGTAATAATCATGATATTCACCAAATGAGAGGCCAGAATCTGAATAGCTTAAATCAGTCGTTCCAGAAACAATTATTTCATTATCTTTATAAACATCGTATGAGGAAGCCTCATTTACCGAAGTCCATGTCAGATATGCAGTACCTTCCGAATTCGAAGCTGAAAGAGTAGGAGCTGCCAAGATGCTGCTTTTGTCAGGTTCTGCCCAAGCTATGATGGCATTTGCTAAGTTGTAGGTTCCACTTCCACTACCCGAGCCTCCAGATCCAGGATTTAGGGCTCCAATAGCCCAATACCCATTATTGCCATGAGTAGTGCCGTATGAGCCATCGTAACCACTCCATCCCCAGTTAAAATGGAAATAGTCATCTGAACGGTAGCCATCGCACACAAAAGCATGGCCACTGTTTACATTGTTCCCACAATAAAATAGAGGTCGGCTTTCGTCAAGTTCATGCTTTAGGAGGTCAATCCATAGATCATCAGTGTAGGCGTCTCTTGAAACGTATCTTGTCGAAGGCGAAAATCTAAAGTAATTGATGAAGGCGTCCCTTACTTTACGGGAACTGGCTGAACTTGTATTCGTACCATAATTCATATCTACCGATACACCGCAATGGTACATCAGCGTGGCAATGGCATCAATTTGAATCTGGGGAGAACTTCCTGAAAGGGTGCTTGGCATATTGGCCCAATCGTAAATGGTCTCACCGAAATTAGCAGTTTGTTCACCATAGGTTGGGTGTGTGTATGAATAGCTATCGTTTCCTGTTGAGGGATAATTCCAATATTTCAGCACTTGAGCCATGGCAGTTGCGACACAGCCAGTATAGACATGGCCTCCAGGGCCACCCGTTCCAGCTGGGCAATAATAGTTATATGGATAATTTTGGTCCCAAAGCGTGGAAAGCAACGGTCCAACAACCACGTCCGAAGTCATTTTGGTTGATAAACCACTTTTAAGGTTTTGCCATTCTGTTTTCACGTCAGCATCGGCTGCCAGAGAAGCATTTATTGCATCCTGAATTTGATCGCTATATCCTTGCAACCACCAAATTAGGTTTTCAGGCATTCCTTCTGCCACAAACTTTCCCGTCAAGGAGTAGCCCAAGATAGGCTGTACACAATCGTCGGCTGCCATCACCACGAAGCCTTCCTCGCCGTTAAAGATGTAAAGGTTCTCAAAGCCTGCTTCTTTTGAGAGGTCGGTCAGTTGGGTGGATTTTGCACCGTTGTTATTTAAAAAAGTAGTGGCCACTTTTCGGGCAGTTTCAGGTGTCACACGCTCAGCCATCATCGGCATGGCCATCATCAAAACCATTGACACAATTAGCGTAAATCTTTTCATAATTTATTATTGTCAGAATTTGGGGTGCAAAAGTACTAAAAATCTCCATGCCAGTCGATAAAAAAGTCACGGCTTGTCTTTTGTTGGACAAAACCGTGACTTTGAAGCAGTTCAATGGACGTTATCAAGGTGCTACTACCTTCTGTGTCTTGGCCTATTCGCCGTCTGTTTTGTTGGGAGCGAACATCAGCCTAAACCTTGAAGCAGTATCTGTCGTCTTGGCCTCAAAAGTGTAGCTTGGCGTAGCCAAAAGGTCGATGTCGGTACCAGTGACGTCGTCGATGAGGTGGAGGTAAGCTGGTGCAAGGCTTTTAGCTTCGACATGGAGGGTATAAGTGCCGTCTTCTGTCGTCTTGAAGTTGATTGGCATCTCACTTTCTCCATCGGCGTAGGCCACAGCGAAATCGTTGCCGTTTTGCGGGATGTAGAGCATGTCTTTTTTAGGGTTCATTGTGTATTTCGAAAGCCGGTCGTTTTCGTTGAAGCTGACCCTTACTCTGTCGATGATGGCATCCCCGCCCATGTTGGATTTGGTAACCGAAATGGAGATGTCAGGTTGGCCTTTCGAGGTGCTCTTGCTGAAGGTGACGCTTTGGCCAGCGCCTTGGGCTTGCACCAAAATAGCTGCACATGGCGCGACAGGATTGCTGCCTAATATGAAATCCGATCCGTCTTCATTCATCACATAGAAACTTCTGTTGACGTTGGTGTTGCAGGGGTAGGGGTTGCCGATGAGGTTGAAACCTTTAAATGTGGCAGTGTTGTCGTAGACTAGTTGTGTGGATGTGGTGCTGCCTGCAAGTGTTCCTTGGAAAATGAGTGTCGGATTGCCGCTGTTGGCGTAGAGGTAACCGTTTTTGTTGTTGATGGAAAAGCTTTGGGCTTCATAGTTTCGCCATTCAAGATCTGCACTTTGGTTGAATGTGTAGAGGTCAAAGTTGTTGGAGAGCAAGCCAGTTGCCGAAGCCGATAAGTTGTTGCTTATGGGTGAGGCCACCAAATGCCAATTGTTGTTTTGGCTTCCAGTATAAGCTGAGATGTTCTTTTTCACTGTAGCATGCACATTATTTGAGTTGTTGACGAGTTGAGCGCCATTCTCAAGGACCAAGTTGTTGTTATTCGCACTGCTGAGCTGACCGCTAACAGTGAGTTTACTGCCTGGGCTGACGGTCATCAGGTCGTTGCCGTTAAGGGTTAAGCTGCTTATAAGGGCTTGTCCTAAAGTATAGCCTACCCCATTGGAGGCATCCGTTACGCCACCGTAATAGTTGGTTTTTACTGTGTAGTAACTGACTGTGTTGTTGCGGTTTGAGTCGGTATAGCTGGTTGTGGTCATATTGAGGCTTAAGGGTGACCCATTGCGGTATAGGTTGTAGGTGTAGACGCCATCAGTGACGTATGTTTTGATGAGGAAAGCTGCACCACTATAGGTTCCAACGGATGAAGTAGGTGAAGACGCATAATAGTTACCGTTGTTGCCTGAATAGGAACAATACGTTGCAGGATAGCTCCGGCCTTCCGGGTCATACATGAACACCCAGTAGTCTTTTGAAGCATCAATGATTATGGTGCTTGACAGATCAAAGTCAAACCAACCGGTTGCCCCGACATTAAGTGATTGTTGCAAGACCTGGGTTTGGGGGTGATTGGAAACGGTTCCTTTGTACACATATATTTTATATGCGCCAGTTTCATTGGCATAAAACGAGGCCTTATATAGGGCCATGTTGTTGTAAGCACTGAGGTCACTGGCGAGGTACCGATGGCCCCAATACATGTTGCTTCCACCGCCATAGCCAAGACTATAACCAGAAAACTCACCATCTCCATAAGTCAAAGTCGCTGATGGCGTTGCGGGATAGCACCATTCGGGAGCAGTCCACGAAAGGCTGATGTTGTTTCCCGATAAGGTGGCAGTCAAGTCGTCAACAATAGGGGTCGGGTAATCTACCGTAACAGTGACCGTGTTGGAAGGAAGCGACTGTTGCCCACTGGAATCCACGGCACGGACAAAATAGGCGCTGGTACCATACGGAGCTGTGTAGGCATAAGTGGTGGATGTTGTGTTGCCAATTAGATTGTTGTTGCAATATACATTATAACTTGAGGCTGCGCTTACACCATTCCAAGTCAAAGTGAGATTCTGGGTGTTATTGAGTGTGTAGGTGAGATTGGTGGGTGCGGGGAGCGTCGATCCTGGCTCGATGCCAAAGATGGCACTTTGGTTGTCGTTGAAAACATAACCGCCACCACCAGCCCCACCGCTGCCTGGGTTCAGGCTGGTCAAAGAATAGAATCCGTCGTTGCTTCCGCTCCAGCCCCAGTTGAAGTGGAATTGGTTGCTGCTGTTATAGCCATCGCAAACGAAAGCATGTCCACCGGCATTCCCGCTTCCGTTGTATTCAATGGGACGGGAAGCGTCAAGCTCAGCTTTAAGGAGGTTAATCCAATTGTTGTTGGAATAGTTGGATTTGTATTTAATATTGGCTGTTGACTTGTAATTGAAATAGTTATGCAAGGCATAGGGTATGTCTTCCGCATAGGCAGCGCTACCACCGTTGGCGCTGATGTTGTACATCATATCTACAGATACGCCGCAATGGTACATCAGAACGGCAATGGCGTTGATTTGCACATCTGAAGACGACTGCGACAAGGAATTGGGCATGTTGCTCCAACTGTAATTGGTAGAACCAAAATTGGCGGATTGCACCCCAAGGTCTGGACGAGTATAAGGTGTATACGAATGTGAGCCGATACCCTGTGCAGGATAGCTCCAATATTTCATGATTTGGGCCATAGCAGTAGCCACGCAGCCGGTAACGGTACGCTCCCCTGCAGTGTTGTCGTAAGGACAGAGGTTGTTGTATAACTCAAACATGACCACTTGCCCACCGCTGTAATAATAAAAACCGTTTTGGTCCCATGTGGTTTGCACCAAGGGACTCACGACGGTAGTCGCTCTTGCTGCCTTGCTGTTGCCTTCAGCCAAGTCGTTCCACAATTGGATAGTCTCGTCCGTGGCTCTCAGTTGGTGCTCAATCGCGTACTGAATCTCATCATTGTAGCCTTGCAGCCAACCACTGACATTGGAGGGCATGTCTTCGGCCACGAATTTTCCTGTGAGCGAATATCCCAAAATGGGCTGCACGCGGTCATCGGCTGCCATCACGACGAATCCCTCTTCGCCATTGAAGATGTAGAGATTGGAGAAACCTGCTACATTCGTCAGGTCGGTCAGTTGGGCTGACTTCGCTCCGTTGTTGTTCAAAAATGTCTTGGCCACTTTTTGAGCGGTTTCAGGTGTCACGCGCTCGGCCATCATCGGCATCGCCACTATGAGCACGAATGCCACGAATAAACTAAGTCTTTTCATATTTCTTGTGTTTTATTTCTTATTCTTCTTCTACCTTTGCTCGTTTCGAGTCCCAAATCATGTAGATGATGATGGCGATGTACATCACTAAGGCGATGAGGCCGGCCACGGGCAGTTCGGCGAACGGCGTGCCTTCGGCGGTCTTGGCCACTGCATCCACGTTGCAGAACTTGAGGATGGCGCTTACCACACCCATCAAAGCACCACCGGCGATAAAGCCTGAGGCGATGAGGGTGCCGCGGTTGTAACGAGCATCGTTGAGTTTCTGGTCCTTGCTGCGGGTGCTCACGAACCATGAGATGGCACCACCGATGAGCAACGGCACGTTGAGGTCGATGGGGATGAACATACCCAAGGCGAAGGGCAGGGCAGGAATCTTGCAGAAATTGAGAATCAAGGCGATGGCGGCACCGATGCCGTAGAGCAGCCATGGGGCACTACCACCCGACATCATGGGCTCGATGACGGCAGACATAGCGTTGGCTTGTGGCGCAACCAAAGCTCCGTCACCTACGAAGCCATAGGCCTTGTTCAGTATCATGATGACGCCAGCGACGGTGGCAGCAGCCACGGCCACACCGACGAACTTCCATATCTCTTGTTTCTTGGGCGTCGTGCCAATCCAGTAACCCACTTTCAGGTCGGTGATGAAGGCACCGGCCACGGCTAAGGCCGTGCAGACCACACCACCGATAATCAAGGTGGCGGTCATGCCGCTGGGACCACTCAGTCCGGCAGCGACCATCACCAAGGAGGCCAAAATCAAAGTCATCAAGGTCATGCCGCTCACGGGGTTGCTACCCACGATGGCGATGGCATTGGCGGCCACCGTCGTAAACAGGAAGGCGATGACGGCCACGACTAAGATGCCAATTAAGGCATGCCATACGTTGTGCACCACGCCAAACCAGAAGAACAGGAAGGTGACGATGAGCACGGCCACGATGCCGATGACGATGGTCTTCATGGGGATGTCTTGTTGCGTGCGGTCGACAGTTTCCACCGAGGCTTTCTTACCCTTGAACTCGTTGGCGGCGAGGCCGACTGAAGATTTAATGACACCCCAAGACTTGATAATACTGATGACACCCGCCATAGCGATACCACCGATGCCGATGTGACGTGCATAGTTCTTGAAGATCTCTTCAGGTGCCATCGAACCAATGGTAGCGGTGATGCCCGCGTTCATCAGGTCAACGATTTGGTCGCCCCAGATGAGGTTCATGCCCGGGATGATGATGAACCACACCAGCATGGAACCGCAGCAGATGATGAAGGCATATTTCAGGCCGATGATGTAGCCCAAGCCGAGTACGGCCGCGCCCGTGTTCACCTTGAACATCAGTTTGGCCTTGTCGGCCAAGGCAGCGCCCCAACCCATCATGCGGGTGGTGAGGGTCTCTGACCACCAGCCGAAGGTGGAGACGATGAAGTCGTACAAACCGCCAATCAATCCGCTGACAACCAGCAATAGGGAGTCCTTACCTTTCTTCTGTCCGCTGACCAAGACCTGTGTGGTGGCCGTGGCTTCGGGGAAGGGAAATTTGCCATGTTGCTCCTTGACGAAATATTTGCGGAAGGGGATGAGGAACAGGATGCCTAAAATGCCGCCTAACAAGGAGGCGATGAACACCTGCCAGAAGTTGATTTCGATTTGGTAGCCCTTGCCTTGCAAGATGTAGAGTGCAGGCAGGGTGAAGATGGCGCCTGCCACCACGCCACCCGAGCATCCACCGATGCTTTGTATGATAACGTTTTGCGAAAGCGCGTCGTTTTTGCGGGCCAGTCCCGTGAGGCCGATGGCGATGATGGCAATCGGGATGGCGGCCTCAAACACCTGCCCGACCTTCAGGCCGAGGTAGGCCGCAGCAGCCGAAAACAGGATGGTCATCAGCAGGCCGATGCATACCGACCATACCGTAACTTCTTGATACTTTTTGTTTTTCGAGAGTATCGGTTCATACTCTTCGCCCGGTTTCAGTTCGCGTTGCGCGTTCTCGGGCAGTTTGAATTGATCGTTTTCCATATAGTGAATGTTTGAAATATCAACGGAAATGAATTGCAATAATAGGAAAATAAATGATTGCTTGGCATCGCGCGATATTATTTCACGCAGAATTAGCTGAATTATATGAAGCGCAAAGCGACGCATTGTTTACGTCCGGCAGGTTCAGCGGATTCTGCGATTTCTGCGTGAGAATTAT
>Ga0310694_10006440_pt1 | contig 11105 bp, 9 predicted proteins | sample 174DNAGHGhighgp2_FD_203884 | JGI IMG/M metagenome (GOLD analysis project Ga0310694, IMG submission 203884) | Sheep rumen microbial communities from Palmerston North, Manawatu-Wanganui, New Zealand - 1742 DNA GHGhigh gp2 (v2) (version 2) | ecosystem: Host-associated > Mammals > Digestive system >... | reverse complement strand
AACCAAGAACTGAGCACTGGCTCACAGACACTGGGCGTCAACGCACGCCCCGTCCCCAGTGTGAGACTCTCACTGCCAGACTATTGGACCATACCCTATACACGCGGATGGGCCGCCATTAAAGGCCATCTGGCCTACGGCATAACCACCGACGGCCGGTGGCAGGAGGGGTTTGTCAGCGACCAAAACAGATACACCAAGAACACCATGCTCCACACCAAGGCTGGCTACCTCAGACTGGGACGTGAAGACAAGCCGCTCACAGTAGAGCTGGGCCTCGAGATGGCGTGCCAGTATGGTGGAACGTCGTACAATGTCAAGGACGACCTGGACTACCTGCTGCCAGAAGTAGATAACACGGGAGGCATAAAAGGGGCGTTAAGAGCTTTCGTACCCTCAGGGGCAGAAGCCATTGAGGAAGGCTCGGACCACGAGAACACGAACGGCAACCACCTCGGCAGCTGGCTCATGAGGGTGAACTACGACAAACCACAATGGGGAGTCTCCCTCTACGCTGACCACTTCTTCGAAGACCAGTCGTCGATGTTCTTTCTCGACTACGACGGATATGGCACAGGAGAGAACTACAACAAGAAGGAAGACCACCGATGGTTCCTCTACGACCTGCGCGACATGCTCATAGGCATGGAGCTGAGACTGAAGGACTGCCGCTGGGTAAACACTGTGGTGGGAGAGTATGTCTACACCAAGTACCAAAGCGGAGCAGTGTACCACGACCACTCCCCCAGCCTCTCAGACCACATCTGCGGACGCGACGACTACTACAACCACATCGTGTTCACAGGATGGCAGCACTGGGGCCAGGTGATGGGCAACCCGCTGTTCCTCTCGCCACTCTACAACGACGACCACCAGCTGACAGTCAAGGACAACAGGTTCTGGGCCTGGCACCTCGCTGTGGCAGGTGAGCCGGCAGAAGGACTGAAATACCGGCTCATGGCAACATGGCAGAAAGGCTTCGGCAGATATGATGAACTCTACGCCGACCCGCGTGAGAACGTGAGCATAATGGCCGAGGCTGCATACTCGTTCCCAAATGCCTCAAAACTGAAAAATTGGTATGCGAAGGCAGCAGTGGGAATGGACTTCGGGAAACTGTTGGGCGACAACAAAGGCCTTCAGCTGACCGTGGGAAGAAGACTGAAAATAGAAAACAGAAAATAGTTTATCATCCATGGCGAAAATATCTGCATCGTTCATCTGCTGTCTGTTAACCATCGTTCTATCATTCACAGCCTGCGACATCGAGACGGCTGACAATGGCAACCTCGATGGACTGTGGCAGCTGACAGCCGTAGACACCCTGTCAACACATGGCCACCGCGACATGAAGAAGCTCAACACGTCGTGGACCATACAGGGCAAGCTGCTGCAAATACGCAACACCGACCTCACTTTCGTATGCCACTTCAGCAGAGAGGGCGACATGCTGAAACTGGGCACGCTCTACGTGAACGACCACCACGACGAACCGCCACTGGAAGACATGCCAGCGGCAGGGGCCATGGGCGTCAACGAAAAAGAGGAGAGCTTCAGCATCATCACCCTCACCTCGTCGACCATGACCCTCCAGTCGGCCACCCTCAAACTATCGTTCAGGAAATACTGACACAAGCGCATGGCCATCAGTGCCGGGATGGCGAGGGGCAAAGAAAAAATGGTACGAAAGAGAGCTGATTATTGTAGATAATTGCACGAAACAGGTCGCTAATATAGCAAAAACAATATGTCTGCGACCGTTTTCGTGCTATTTTTCTTGGTTATTTGAAGAAAAAGAAGTACCTTTGCGGACATAGTTCAACAAATAATCAGGACGGTATGAATAAGCTTTTCATTGGACGTGAGAAAGAGCAGCAGCAGTTGAAGGAATACCTTAACTCTGAACAGTCTGAATTCATTGCAGTGTATGGACGTAGGCGCGTAGGCAAGACGTTCCTCATACAAAAAGTCATCGGCAGTGACTATGCTTTTTATGTAGCTGGCATGAACAGGGTTGCGACACACATTCAGTTGAAGAACTTTATGCAGAGCATCAGGAAGAGCCGTCCTGAAGTGCCTCTTGCCAAGACATGGCTTGATGCATTCATGGCACTTGAGAGCTATTTGGAATCACTTCCTGAGGGGAAAAAGATTGTCTTTATCGACGAAATGCCATGGATGGACACTCCCCGCTCCAATTTCATCAGCGGCTTGGAGCATTTCTGGAATTCATGGGCATCATGGCGCGATGACATCAAACTGATAGTCTGTGGCAGTGCAACGTCATGGATTATCAACAATCTGATTAAGAATAGGGGTGGCCTTCACAACCGTGTAACCCACAAGATTCCACTGAAGCCCTTTACGCTGAGAGAGTGCCAGATGTATTTTGACGCACGTGGATTCCGTCTGTCGACAAAGCAGATTGCCGAGTGCTATATGGTTCTCGGTGGTGTGCCTTTCTATCTGTCAAAAATGAACAAGGGCGAAGGAGTGGCACAAAACATCGACAGGCTTGTTTTTGCTGAGGATGGCGAACTGCATGACGAGTTCCAAAGTTTGTACAACTCGCTGTACAAAAATGCCGCCAACCACATCAAGATTGTTACAGCATTGGCAACCAAAGGAAAGGGACTGACCCGTCAGGAAGTACTCGAAAAAACCAAGCTCGCTGACAATGGCAAGTTCTCCATGATGCTTGAAGAGTTGGAAAGCTGCGGGTTTATACGCAGTTATGAGCCTTTCATTCAGATAAACGGAAACCAGACGAGAAGGAACTTCGAGGAAAGAAAGAGCACAGATACGCTTTACCAGCTTGTCGATTCCTTCACCCTCTTCTACTTTCAGGTCATGAAGAAGGCGGATGCCCACGATGCCAATTATTGGTCAAACAACCAAAACGCTCATGTTTACAGCACATGGAGTGGACTGTCGTTTGAGATGCTGTGTTTGAACCATGTTGAGCAAATAAAAAAGGCATTGGGCATATCCGGAATAACAGCCAATGTCTTTTCGTGGTTTGGCAAAGGAGAACAGCGTTATGCACAGATAGACATGCTCATCGACCGAGCAGACAAGACTATCAACATCTGTGAAATGAAGTTTTGGAACAGGCCTTACACCATGACCGCCAAGGACGAGGATGACATTGAACGCAAGGTCCAGGCTTTTATCGAGACAACAAACACCGACAAGAATGTCATTGTGACCATGATAACGACCAAAGGCATTGACAGGAATGAGCATTCTGAATGCATCCAACGAGAACTCACCCTGGACGATTTGTTTTGCTGACGACAAAGTTACAAAAAACCAAAAGTCGGGGCAAAAAATCACAAAAATTATCGACCTGACCCGGAATTTATTTTTACAAACAAAAAGGCGGTCACACAGTGTTAAAAATGTTAATTTGCTTGGATTTTACTATAAGTTGCGGTTGTTTTCCATAGCTTTGAACCCTGCGCAGCCTCTCCCCTCCCTTCAAGGGGAGGGGCTGGGGGTGGGGTCTGTAACTAAACAGTATTCCGCAGATTTCTACGTTATTACAAGAAAAGCCCCTATGCACTATCCTACAGCTAAAGCAAACGCTACAGAACAAAAGAGTATCGCAAGGCTCTTCGCAACAACATGACCGCAGCATAAGCTACGCCCTGGCGTGCCTTGAAAGGCCGTGGAGCTGGCGGCATGAAATTTCGCCGTCAGCAAGGTATAGGCCCTTATATTCTTGACTTCTACTGCCCAGGGCATCGGCTTGGAATAGAACTTGATGGTGCCAGCCATGGTTACAAATACGAATACGATGAGTAGCGAACTGAATATCTTCGCGGGCAGGGTATCCGTGTGCTCCGCTTTAGCAATCAGCAGGTGTTTACATCCATGCAAGGTGTCTTGGCTGAGATTGTGCACGCAGTCAATGAAGATACAGACCCCACCCCCTGCCCCTCCCCTTGAAGGGAGGGGAGTGCCTACGGAGTCCCCGAATTTTCAACCGCAAAAATCATCCAAAATACCACCCAAAACCAAAAGTAGGGGCAAAAACCGTGCACTTTTATCCCAAAGATAAGGCGAAATCACACCATTAAAAATACATCATGATACTAGTACACATGGGCAACATTAGTCTGTGGTATTGTTTCCATGTCTATTATATTTTATACGAAAGTAGGCCTTTTATTCTAAACAAACAAATTGTACTCCACTTTTCTTTGCCAGTTCACTAAATATTCGTATATGAGCCGCGCTCTATAGCGCACGGAGACCTTGCTCCCGTCCTCGGTGCCCATCTCTGCCGTAACAATTACCTGTGTCTGTGCAATACGTATGATTTCGTCCCAGCTAACATTGAGATGTTCCTTCAAATTGTACCTAGGAGGGCGGGCGCCATAGTAGGTGAAAGTCTCCGAGCTTTACGGAAGGGGAGTATGAACCGCTGCAAAGCTTGGAAGCTTCACCTACTACCATTTGGATATTGAAAACTACAGCTCAAAATAACTCCTTTCCGTATTTCTTCTTTCTCAAAATAGATTACTACGCACCAAACGGGAGAAAGGACGTAGAAACAGGGAGAAAGGACGTATCAAACTGGGGAAAAGGACCGTCCTTAGCTGGTGGAAGGATGTACCTCCGTTGTTGGCAGCGGCCGGGGACGACATTGGCAGCGGCCGCTGCCAATAACGGCAGCGGGCGGGAACAATGATGGCAGCGGCCGCTGCCAACCTGTTTTTACTTCGTGGTGTCATCGGGGAGCACGGTGTAGTGCAGGGTGCGGCCCTCGCGATAGCGGTCCAGACGCGGATGGTCACCTTGGCAAAGGCTGTCGAGATAGGCCTTAGCCGTCTTGCGCTTCAGGCCGCTGATCGCCATAAAATTTTTGACGGTGATGTATCCGTGGTAGGTGCTGCGGCGCAGGGCGTCGTCCATGGCCTTTGGGTCGTACATCTGGCTGTTGCCCACACTGCCCTGCTGGCGGCGGAAACCGCTGGCGCTGCAGTCGGCATCGGAGACGAACTGCTTAGAGGGAATGAACTCTATGCCGCTATACATCACGTCGCGCCCTGTCACCTTCGCAGGGTCGGTATGCTCGCCAAGAAGTTTCAGCTTGGGCGCCAAAGAGCCGAAAGGCGTCTCCACACGGCAGCCATTACGCAGCCACATCGCTGCCACATCGCAGAGCAAGTCGAAGAGAAGCTTTATCTCGCCCTTGCTGGTATGGCGGTATTTGGCACAGAAGTCGTCTATGTCGTCAAGGGTGTACTTACGCTCAATGACGGGCTGGGCATAGAGCAGGGGGTTGCCGTCGTCACCTTTTGTGGGTCGCGGCTGCAGTTCGAAAAGTATTCCGTCTGTCTTACTTGGCATAGTGTTTTATTTTTACAGTTTGCTCCGACCTAAACTGACAGTTTGGCCGGAGCAAAAATTATTTGTCATCCCACAGTAGCGAAGTGAGAATGTATTCAGTTTTTACGTATTCCTTAGAAGCAATAGCCAAGGCTGATGCTGAAGGCATTGATCTTCTCTGTGGTCTTATAACCGTTTTTGTCATGCTTGTAGACCTCAGTTGCGTCCATGGCATACTCGGCACCTACATAGAACTGGTTGAAGCGCACGTTGACACCAGCCTGTGCACCAATCTGGAAGCGGTTCCAGGTGTGGTCTTTGCCCATATCGTCCTCTGAGAAGAAGCTATGGCTGTCGTGACCATCCTCCTTAGCGTTTGCAAAGATGAAGGCGCGACCGTTGATGCCAAGATAAGGGTCGATGCTGATGGGGCTGTTAGGAATCTGGAAAGAGTAGACCAGGTTGACAGGAATTCTTGCGTACATCATCGACGACTTTGTCTTCACGCCGTAGGCCTCTTCACTATCCCATCCGTAAGTCAGTGCTACGCCCGGCTGCAGGTAGAGTGGCAGGTCGCCAAAAAGTCCGAAAGCCATGTTATAGCCCAGCGAAATTGCTGAGAAGCCCTCGTTATCGGTAACGCTATGACCACCACCTTCCGTCTTGGTTTTCAACGTCGAGATGTTGTACTGGACGTAGGCTGAGCTCCAGTTGGCAGGCGAAGCAGCGTAGGAACTCGACTGACTAACAGCAGCACGGTTGTTGTTGGCCACTGTGGTGGTGTTCCTGTTCTGCTGCGAGTTACGTAGCTGGTCAAGCGTCACCACTCTCTCTTGTGCGTTAACACTAAGCGCGCCCGCCGCCATCATGATGGCTGCAATGGCAAAAAACTTCATTGTTTTCATGATTAAAAAAAATTAAGCCTTTAATAAAATTAATAAAAATAAATATTTTTGCAAAGATAACTAATAGTTGTAGAAGGGCAATAGCAATTAGCAATTATTTTGCCGTTTTAGTGTTTTTTAATATATTTGAAAGTGTTACTGAAGGGAAAAAGGCTATTAAAAATTCTTAATTGCACGCTGTATCTCGTTTTTTATTTGTACCTTTCGGGCATAAAACAGAAATATGCTTACAGATGAAGCCGACCATGATAAAATCTCTTCTCACAACCGTCTTATTACTAACTGGTTATGGCAATCTGTCTGCACTACAGATGCGAGCCGGCTCACGGAGCTAAGCCACGCCAAAGACACCAACGACAACGATACAACAGAATAAACAACTATGGGATTCCACCTCACTTCGAAATACCAACCCACCGGCGACCAACCGGAAGCCATAAGGGAACTGACCGCCGGCGTGAAACGCGGCGACCGCGCCCAGGTGCTGCTGGGCGTCACCGGTTCGGGAAAGACGTTTACCATGGCAAACGTCATAGCCAACGTCAACAAACCGACGCTCATACTGAGCCACAACAAGACACTGGCCGCACAGCTCTACGACGAGATGCGAGGGTTCTTCCCCGACAATGCCGTGGAGTACTACGTAAGCTACTACGACTACTACCAGCCTGAGGCCTATCTGCCCGCCAGCGACACCTACATAGAGAAGGACCTGGCCATCAACGAAGAGATAGACCGTCTGAGGCTGAGCGCCGTGAGCAGCCTGCTGTCAGGCAGGAACGACGTGGTGGTGGTGTCGTCGGTGTCGTGCATCTACGGCATGGGGAGCCCCAACGCACTCTCTGAAAACGTGATAGAGATACAGCAGGGCCAGCGCATGGACCGCAACGGGCTGCTGCGAAGGCTGGTGCAGTCGCTATACGTGAGAAACGACCTCACACTGGAGAGAGGCAACTTCAGGGTGAAAGGCGACACGGTGGACATATACATGGCATACAGCGAGAAAATACTGAGGGTGACATTCTGGGACGACGAGATAGACAGCATAGAGGAGCTGGACCCCATAACCATGCAGCGCATGGGAGTGTATGCCGGCTACAAGCTGTACCCTGCCAACCTCTTCATGACCACTCAGGAGCAGACCACCAAGGCCATACACGACATACAGGACGACCTGATGAAACAGGTGGACTTCTTTGAGGAGATGGGCGACAGCATAAAGGCCCAGCGGATAAAGGAGCGCGTGGAGTATGACATGGAGATGATAAAGGAGCTGGGCCACTGCTCGGGAATAGAGAACTACTCACGCTACTTCGACGGCAGGCAGCCCGGCGAGAGACCCTACTGCCTGCTGGACTACTTCCCCGACGACTTTCTGCTCTTCATCGACGAGAGCCACGTGTCCGTGCCACAGATAGGCGCCATGTACGGTGGCGACAGGGCCCGCAAGACAAACCTTGTGGAGTATGGTTTCCGGCTGCCGGCAGCCTTCGACAACCGCCCCCTGACATTCGAGGAGTTCCAGCAGAACACCAGCCAGACCATCTATGTGTCGGCAACGCCGGCCGACTTTGAGCTGAACGAAGCCGAGGGTGTGGTGGTGGAACAGCTGATACGCCCCACCGGACTGCTCGACCCGCCCATAGACGTGAGACCGTCGGAAAACCAGATTGACGACCTGCTGGAAGAGATACGCCAGCGCTCAGAGAGACACGAGAGGGTGCTGGTGACCACGCTGACAAAACGAATGGCAGAAGAGCTGACGGAATATCTGCTGAACCACGACGTGCGCACAGCATATATACACAGCGACGTGGCGACACTCGACCGCGTGAAAATACTCGACGACCTGCGCAACGGGGTCTACGACGTGCTTGTAGGCGTGAACCTGCTGCGCGAAGGCCTTGACCTGCCCGAGGTGTCGCTCGTGGCAATACTCGACGCCGACAAGGAGGGCTTCCTGCGCAGCCGCCGCTCGCTGGTCCAGACTGCGGGAAGAGCGGCACGCAACGTGAACGGAAAGGTCATCATGTATGCCGACACCATAACGCGGTCCATGCAGGAGACCATCGACGAGACACAGCGCCGACGCGACAAGCAGCTGAAATACAACGAGGAGCACGGCATAACGCCCAAACAGATAGTGAGGAACCTGAGCCAGAGCAGGCTGAGCCACGACGACCGTCCCGACATAAAGGAGCTCGCCAACGCCTCGCCCTACAGCCAGACAAGCGGCATGGACATTGCCGCAGACCCCGTCATAGAGCACATGACGCGCCCGCAGATGGAGAAGCTGATAGCCGAGACGACACGACGAATGAAGGAAGCCGCAAAGAAACTGGACTTCCTTCAGGCTGCGCAATACCGCGACGAGATAATACGCATGCAGAAAGAGTTGGAACTGCACTAAGGCATCTTGGGATATTTCTTGAAGTCTGGCTTGCGCTTCTCCAGGAAGGCACGCCCACCCTCTTGGGCCTCATCCAGGAAATAGTAGAGCATGGTGGCATCGCCGGCCAGTTCCTGGATGCCAGCCTGACCGTCGAGCTCGGCATTGAGCCCCGCCTTTATCATGCGCAGTGCCATGGGCGAGCGCTCCATCATCGTCTCGGCCCACTCCACACACTCGTCCTCCAACTGTTCCAGAGGCACCACCTTGTTCACCATGCCCATGCGCTCGGCCTCCTCGGCAGTGTACTGGCGGCAGAGGAACCATATCTCGCGCGCCTTCTTCTGGCCCACTATGCGTGCCAGGTAGCTGCTGCCAAAGCCGGCGTCGAACGAGCCGACCTTAGGTCCCGTCTGGCCGAAGATGGCATTATCAGAAGCTATGGTGAGGTCGCAGACGAGGTGCAGCACATGGCCTCCACCGATGGCATAGCCGTTGACCATGGCAATGACAGGCTTTGGCAGACGGCGTATCTGCATCTGCACATCGAGTACGCTCAGGCGCGGCACGCCCTCGTCGTCTATATATCCTCCACGGCCTTTCACGTGCATGTCGCCACCACTGCAAAAGGCATGTTTAACGTCGTTGATGGTTTTGCCCTCAGGCACCTCGCTCATGGCTCCGGTAAGGAGCACCACGCTGATGTCCTGCATCTCGCGGCACATGGCGAAAGCCTGGCTCAGCTCCCAAGTGGTCTTGGGGGTGAAGGCGTTTCGGTAACGGGCACGGTTGATGGTAATCTTGGCTATGCCGTTATACTCTTCGAAGAGAATCTCCTCGAACTTTCGAATGGTTTTCCAGTCTCTGTGTGTCATATTTTAAATGAGAAATGAGGAATGAGTTTACTCCATCGGGAAGAGTCCATAGAGCTTGGCGTCTATCATATCGGTGACCTGCTTGAAATGGTCTGGCTGGTCGCCAAACTTGCACTTGTCGCCGTCTATGACGATGAGCTGTCCTTTGTAGCCGCTGATCCACTCCTCGTAGCGGCAGCTCAGGCCCTCGAGATAGTCGAGACGCATGGTCTGCTCGTAGTCGCGCCCACGCTTCTGTATCTGTGCCACGAGGGTGGGTATGCTGGCACGGATGTAAATCATCAGGTCGGGCAGCTTCACCAGCGACATCATCAGGTCGAAGAGGTCGCGATAGTTGTTGAAGTCGCGGTCGCTCATCATGCCCTGCCCATGCAGGTTAGGTGCGAAGATGCAGGCATCCTCGAAGATGGTACGGTCCTGTATGATGGTCTCAGGGCTCTTTGATATTTCCACCACCTCCTTGAAGCGCTTGTTTAGGAAATAGACCTGCAGATTGAACGACCAGCGCTTCATGTCGGCATAGAAGTCGGCCAGGTAAGGGTTGTTGTCAACGGGTTCGAAGCGTGGTGTCCATCCATAACGGTGGGCCAGCATTTTTGTCAGTGTGGTCTTGCCACTGCCAATGTTTCCTGCTACTGCTATATGCATGTTCTTTGAATTATGGTTTTTATTCCGGGAAGAGTCCGAACAACGTACGGTCTATGCGGTCTATGATAGTAGCGAAGTCGCGTGGATTGTGCTGGAAATCCAGATTGTCTTTCTCTATGACCATCACACGCCCCTTGTACATGTTGTAGATGAAGTCGTCGTAACGGCGGTTCAGGTTCTCCAAGTAGTCCAGCTGCATGGTCTGCTCGTAGTCTCGTCCGCGCTTCTGAATGTTGCCCACGAGGTGGGGCACCGATGCACGGAGGTATATCATCAGGTCTGGCAGGCGCACCACGGTCATCATCTGTTCGAAGAGCTCCATGTATGTGTCGTAGTCGCGGTCGCTCAGGTTGCCCATGGCCTTGTTGTTCTGCATGAACACATAGACGCCCTCGAAGATGCTACGGTCCTGCACTATGGTGTTGGTGGCTTTCGAGATGGCTATAAGGTCACGGAAACGCTCCTTGAGGAAGAACACCTCAAGGTTGAACGACCAGCGGTGTATGTCGCGGTAGTAATCCTCGAGATATGGATTGTCTGCCACAGCCTCATAGCGGGCCTCCCAGCCATAGTGTTTGGCCAGCATAGCGGTAAGTGTTGACTTGCCGCTGCCTATGTTTCCTGCTATTGCGATATACATTTCTTTCGTGGTGACGTGATTTCAACGGAACGTGAGACCACAGACGTGAAACAGCACTTGTTGTCTCTACTTGCTATGCACCAGCCGGCTCTTGCGCGAGCCATCGGTGCTGACTATGGTCTCTACGAAGACACCTTTCTCAGGACGGCTGGCCAACAGCATGCCCTGAAGGTTGTAGTACTCTGAGCGGAGAGGTGCTGCCACGGTCTGTGCTATACCTTCTGTATCGCCGAACACGGCTGCCTCGTTGATGGCCGGCTGTTGCTCCGACTGTTCGTTGAAGTAGGCTGGATAGTAGTCCTTTACGGCCA
>Ga0310694_10006438_pt1 | contig 11106 bp, 9 predicted proteins | sample 174DNAGHGhighgp2_FD_203884 | JGI IMG/M metagenome (GOLD analysis project Ga0310694, IMG submission 203884) | Sheep rumen microbial communities from Palmerston North, Manawatu-Wanganui, New Zealand - 1742 DNA GHGhigh gp2 (v2) (version 2) | ecosystem: Host-associated > Mammals > Digestive system >... | reverse complement strand
GTGAACTGCTATTGCGCATATCAAAGGCGTTACAGTTTGATTTTTTTCAATATTATTCTTCCGAAGTCCTAACAGACATCGAAAAGCGGATGTGTGGTCGTTTTTCTAACGAGTCTTCCGACATTGCTAATATTCCTTCGTCATCATGTACGTAATGAATATGAAGTGTTTTGTAGGAAAATTACAATTAGTCTTCAAGATCCAACTGTACTGTTGTTAGGTTTTATCTGGACAATATCGAATGTGTTATATCAGGAGGAACTAAAGGTGCAGATGCGTTAGGGGCGCAATTTACCAAAGAGAATTACATTATATTGATTGAATTTAAGCCGGATTAGAATCGTTAAGGGAAAGCAGTCGGAATTATTAGAAACCATGATAGTATTAATGCCTGTACCCATTGTATTGTCTTCTGGGACGGTAAAAGCCGTGGAGCCAAACATGATATTGAGTTGTGTGAAGAGCAGAACATGACCCGTGTCGTTGTTACATTTCAGGCGTGATTATTGTTGGCGGTTACAAAATAGAAACATAATGGATATAATAAACATAATGTTATGGATACTTTTATATACATCATCTTAGCGTTGATAGTGATTTGCACTATCTGTACCATCGTAGTGATGGTCAAAGTTTTCTCAAAACAATCAAGCACGTCGGATGTTTCGTCAAAAGACTTTGATCGATTGGAGAATAGAATATCGAGTGAAAATAGAAATGCCCGACAAGAGTTGTCGGACAATATGGGAAAGATGCGCGAGGAAATATCGGGCACGGTGAGCCAATTACGATCCGAATTTTCTGAAAATGTGAGTCAATTAAGAAAAGAGTCCTCAGATACGGCAAAAAATCAACGAGAAGAAACACAAAAAGTCTTCACCGCCTTAATTAAAACAACAGAAACCAAACTGGATACACTTCGAACAGTTGTCGAGGAGAAGTTGTCGTCAATGTCAGAGAAGTTTCAAGCTGGATTCGAGAAAAATACCGAGAAAATGGTTGAGGCCCAGAAGGAAAGATTTGCCGAGATGGACAAACGGCAGGAATCTTTAATCCAGACAACAGAGAAGAGGTTGGATGAGATGCGGGCGACAGTTGACGAGAAGCTTCAGAAGACGCTGAACGACAGGCTTGGACAGTCTTTCAAATTGGTCGGTGATCAGCTTGAAAGTGTTCAGAAGGGTTTAGGGGAGATGAAGAACCTTGCATCGGAAGTCGGTGGCTTGAAGAACGCCCTGACTAATGTCAAAGTGCGCGGTAATTTCGGGGAACTTCAACTTGAATCATTGCTTGAGCAGATGATGTCACCAGAGCAATACGATAAGAATGTGGCTACTGTACGAGGAAGCGAAGAACGGGTGGAATTTGCAATTAAACTGCCCAGCAACGAGGGCTCAGATAGGCCAGTGTACTTGCCGATCGATGCGAAGTTCCCCAAAGAAGTCTATGAGCAATATGTAGAAGCTATGGAGAATGGGGATGCTACAGAAAAAAGATCAAAATCCAATCAATTTGAGACAGCTGTGTTGAATATGGCAAAAGACATCAAGAAAAAGTATGTTTTTGTTCCTGATACAACTAGTTTTGCCATAATGTTTGTGCCCGTTGAGAGTATATACGCAGAAGTTATTCGTCGTTCTGGGCTCATGCAGGCGTTGAGAGAAAAAAATGTTCTTGTTACTGGTCCGACTACGTTAGGTGCATTACTTAGTAGTTTGCAGATGGGTTTTCGAACATTGGCTATAGAGAAACGCAGTGGTGAAGTGTGGGAGACATTGGGGGCCGTTAAAACAGAATTTTCTAAATTCGGAGAACTTCTTGAGAAAGCCAAAAAGAATATAGATACTGCTTCTGCAACCATTGAACAACTCCAAGGCAGACGTACAAGAGCTATTAATCGTAGCCTCAACAAAGTTGAGGCTTTACCAATGGATCAAGCAGCCGCTATTCTGCCGGACATGAATGAAGAAAGTGTCGCAGAGGAAGATTAGTCTGTTGTCATCAAGCTCTCAAATTTCAGTTTCGATACTTCCTCAGCAAGAGTCTCCGGCAAATATTTGGCATAGACCTGTTCCGTAATCGTGGTCGAGGAATGGCCAAGTAACCTGCTTACAACATAGAGGCTTATGCCTGAGTTTAAGGCGTGGATGGCGAAGCTGTGACGGGCGACGTGCATGGTCAGGCTGAAGTCCAACCCTAGTTTCTCTCCAACAACCTTAAGAGATTGGTTGATGGATTGTTCTATGGAATTACGACGAAGGTAAAGGGCCTCGGTGTTATTCAGGTTGAAGTCGTCTGATAGTAGTCCGAACACAAACTTCTGGTGTCGTCCTTTCCATGTGTTAAGAATCTGAATCGCTTGTTCGTTGAGAGGGATCGTGTGCCTTTTGGTTGTCTTTATCAGGATTTTACGAAGCTCCTTTTTCTCCATGTCGATGTCGGACCAACGCAAAGTCATAGCATCGACACAGCGAAGGCCACAGGCATAGTAGGCGAAGAAGAAAATCTCAAGGTACTCTTTCCGGCGTGGTTCTTTGCAGTTCTTGTAGTAATCGATTAGATTTACAATTTGATCCTGTGTGAGATGCCGTTCCACGTCTTTCTTCTGCTCTTCATCCAGTTTCGGTTTGATGGAAATCCTCATATTGCTGATGTTCACAGCGGTGGTTTTGTCGGCCAGCCCTTGATTTGCAGCATCAGTTATTGCCTTGATGATAGGCGTGAGGGCGTGGTTGATGGTCTCATCGGAATTTCCTTTTGTGTTTCGCCGATAGTTGATGTAATCATCTATCATCTGTTCAGACAGGTCGCCGATGTAGATGCTGTTTGTTCCACAGGTAGCCAGTCCTCGTTCCGACAAAAATTGCCTAAAGATATTGAATGAACTCAATCCGTTCTTGAATGTGCTTATCCCGATTTTATTTCTAGAATGCTCGTTTTTGAGATATTGTTCTCCGAAATCGACGAAATCCTTGCCGTCGTCGGATCGGGTAATGGGTTTGTCGTGGAGGATGGCGCGAATGGCATCACTGTTTAATTGGTTTGGATGCTTTTGGTGATATTCAAATATCTTACCATCGTATTCCGCCAGCAGAGCCATGAGTTGTTTATTCACTCGGATGTAGTCGGGCCCATACGACGACTTTACGCATCCCTTGTTTCCATTGCCTTTAGCGTTCCAGTCGCAAGCACGGCAAGACAAGCCTGTTTGTTTCGTAAAGGGGTTCCTGTTCCACGTATATTGGAGGTGGATAGGGTAGAGCTTGTCCTTGTCTGTGGATGCTCGATTCACCTTGAGAATTAATCGCCCCGTGGGGTATAAACGTTTGTTCCTTGCCATACTCGTCTTCTTTTTAAATCGCGTGCAAAGATACAAAATTTAGACTAACAAATAAGTTGAAAAGATTATAAGTGCTTGAATTTTAGACTAACAAAAAACGGGCTAAAACGTGCAAAATTGAGTGGTGTAAACAAAAAAACGCGCCATATTAGCGCGCTTTGTTGATGATTTTCAATAACTTAAATGAACATTCGAAATTAAAGGAGGCTTAGTATTCATCCTCGTTGAAGAAGAAATCTTCCTTGGAAGGATAGTCAGGCCAAATGTCTTCGATTGAATCGTAGGTTTCGCCTTCGTCATCAATTTCCTGAAGGTTTTCAATAACCTCCATGGGGGCTCCGGATCGGATAGCATAGTCTAACAGTTCGTCGCGGGTTGCCGGCCAGGGGGCATCCTCTAATCGGGTGGCTAATTCTAATGTCCAATACATAGTTTTGCGGTTTATTAATGGGTTATTTTTTAGCGCGCAAAAGTATAATATAAAACTGAAAAAGTCAAGTGTTTCGGGAAAAAATTATTTCGTTGATTGATAGAGAGTTTCTGATATTTTTTCTTTTTTGTGGAAAAATCGGGCCAAAATAAAGAAATAATCGGACAGTCTGTTCAGCAAAACTTGCACATTCATGTAGGCCTCGTTTTCCTGCAGCAGGGCCACCACATAACGCTCGGCGCGCCGGCAGACAGTGCGGCAGACGTGGATGTCGGCGATAGTTCTGCTGCCTTGCGGGAGGATGAATCCTCGCATGGGCTCAAGTTCGGCACTGATGCGGTCTATCTCCCGCTCAATCTCGGCCGTGAACGCGGATAGCTGTTCCGCCTTCCAGTACTTTTCCCAGTCGCCGACCGGGGTGGCCAACATGCCTCCCACCACGAAGAGTTCGTTTTGCACTTTTGTCAGAAAATCTTCCGAAATCTGCGAAATCACGACCCCAATGAAGCTGTTCAACTCGTCTATTGTGCCGTATGCATGCAGTAGATTGTCACATTTTGAAATACGTGAACCATCTGATAATGAAGTGGTTCCATTGTCTCCTGTACGTGTATAAATTTTCATCATTTTTTTTTTGCAAAGATAGAAAAAAAATGTATTTTTGCACCCGAAAAGACAAGGGTAAAAAAGATGTCTCCTTAGCTCAGTTGGTAGAGCAATTGACTCTTAATCAATGGGTCCAGGGTTCGAGTCCCTGAGGGGACACAAAAGCGGCTGAAAGGCCGCTTTTTTTGTTGCCGTGTGTGCAAAAACATTGCTGATGTGCGCACGACACGGCTATTATGTCAGCGTTACCGAAACAGCGGAAGAAGATGCTTAGGAAGAGAAGACGATGATGCGGAGTTCCTCTTTCCCGGGCTTGTAGATTGCCTGTTTGGCGCGGGACACGCACTGTTGCTGGATGTTGCGGTTGGTGATAGTGGTTTTGTACTTTGCGTTGCTGATGATGCGAGCGTCGATGACCCGGCCATCGGCGGCGATATGGACCTCCACGTAGACTTTCCCTTCCTCGTTGACCGTGGCGTCGATGTTGTTGAGCATGCCTCGGTGTCCGGTGCCATAGCCGGCGCCGCCGCCGCTGCCTGCGCCCTCGCCGGGGCCGAGGCCGCTGCCTGACCCGGTGCCGATACCCGATCCAGAGCCGCCGCCGCTGCCGCTGCCGCCGCGACCGCGGTACATGGACGACTGGTCGGGCTTAGGCGTGGAGGGGGTTGTTTGCCGATTCTGGTTTGCGGAGGTGCGGTTGGAGTGGCTCACCGCAGGGGCGTCCTGCGCGTTCTGGGTGGCGTAGTTCTGCCCGGTGGCGGGTTTGGGCTTGGAGGCCACGTCTGGGGTACCGCCGCCGCCCCCGCCACCTATGCTGGCGATGTCCACATACACCAGGTTCTTCGGCGGAGGGGGTGGGATCTGCGTCTTCAGACTGCAGGCCAGAAGCAAAATCAAAAGCAATGCCATGATGCCGACTGTCGCGGCCCAGGCTATCGCATTGTCTTTCCTATTCTCGTTGGTCTTGATCATTTGGCTTCTGTGGCGAGTACCAGTTTATATCTCTCTTCCTCGGGGAAGTTCTCGTTCAATTCATTAAGGACATCCATCAGGGCCACCACGTTCTCGATCGGGACGGTCTTGTCGGCGCGGAGGATGATGTTCTTTTGGGTGGAGTTGTCCTTCTCGACTTCGCCCAGGAGAACGGGGAGCAGCTCCTCGTAGGGGGTGGGCTGCGCGGAGGAACTCTGGGGGTTGACGAAGTAGTTCAGGTCGGCGTCGATGTAGACTTCGAGCTGGCGGGTTGAAAGCTGTTTGTCGGCGGTGCTTTTCGGCAGCACGAGGTTGATGGCGTTGGGCGAGATCATGGTGGATGTCAGCATGAAGAAGATCAGCAGCAGGAACACCAGGTCGGACATGGAAGTCGCGCTGAACGTCGGGTCAATGCGGTTTTGCATCTTGATGGCCATGGCTGCGGGGGCTTAAGCGTTCTCGTGGAGAAGGTCCATGAATTCGGTCGTGCGGACTTCCAGCATGTAAACGACGTTGGAAATCTTGGAAATCAGCAGGTTGTGGAATACCAGGGCGATGATGCCGACGATGAGGCCGCCGACGGTGGTGATCATGGCGGTGTAGATGCCGGACGACAGGGTGCCGATGTTGAAGTTGTTGGGGTCAGCGGCCATGTTGTGGAATGCGCCGACCATGCCGACGACGGTGCCGAGGAAACCCATCATCGGGGCCACGGCGGCGATGGTCGCCAGGGCGGAGACGCCTTTCTCCAGACGCGCGACCTCCAGGTTGCCCTCGTTCTCGATGGCCGTGCGGATGTCGTCCAACGGACGACCCAGTCTGGAGAGCCCTTTGTCAATCATCCGGGCTGTCGGATTGTTGTTGCCCCTGCAGAGTGCGACGGCCGAGTCGAGCTTGCCGTCGTGGATGAAGTCCCGGATGTTGTTCATGAAGTTGCCGTCCTCCTGGGAGGCGCGGTTCACCACCAACCACTTCTTCACGAAGAAGTAGATGGCAAACGCCAGCATCAGAATCAGCGGGATGATGATCCACAGGCTGTTGGGTGCGAACACCAGCTTGAAGTATGAGGTCTCTTCAATGTGCGGCTCGGCGGCGGAGGCAACCACCCCCATAGAATCGTTAACGGCCGCTAATAAAACTGTCATCATATTCATTGTCGAAAAATTTATGCAAAAATACGTTCTTATCGCCTATCAAATCCTTTTCCCGATTTTTTTTTCTAACATTGCTGTGTTTATATAAAAGCGGATTCCTTAACGTCTGTTTTGTGGAAATATTGTATTTTTGTCGTTGGAAATATGTGAATGGAGAACCGTGATCCGTGGTTTTGACAAGGAACTTTGGACCACGGGCCCCTGAGTCGTGAATCGTAAAACAATATTGCAGTGTCAAAAAAGTCAAACACGTCGAATATGAAGAAGTTCGCCGACGCGCAGGAAGGCGGGTCGGCCAGGAAAAGCTCCCGCAAGCCCGCCGCCCGGGGCAAGTCCTCCCGCAACTCCTCGTTCTCTTTCAAGGAGTTCGCCACAGGGGACAAGATGGTGGTCTTCTACGGTGTGGCCCTCCTCCTTTTCTCCGTCCTGCTCTTCATCTCCATCTTCTCGTTCTACTTCAACGCGCACGAGAACGTTTCCTTTGTGGTGGGCGACCGTTCGGTGGAAGCCCCCAACCTCGCCAAGGGTGTCGGTGCCATGCTCTCCTACTTCTTTATCCAAAACTTCTTCGGTGTCGCATCCATAGGATTCCCGTTCCTTATATTATTATATAGTATAAGGCTGATGGCCAAGAAGACCCCGCTCCCCCTGGGCCGCACCACTTTCGCCGTGCTGATGTCCATGGCCTGGGTCTCCATCACCTTGGGGCTGTTCGCCCTGAACACCGACAACTCTTTCCTCGCCGGCAATTTTGGCAACTTCATCTGCCAGTTCCTGGTTGACAAGGTCGGCATGTTCTTCACGGTCTTGATCGACCTTGCACTTTTGGCTCTCATCCTGGTCTTCTGCTACGATGTCTCGTTCGCAGGGCTTTTCTCCGGGATGCGGCAGCGGGCGCTCGACATCCGCGCACGCCGCATGGCCAAGGACCGGGAATCCGTGCTGCAGACCGTTGGCGCCCCGCGCTTCCAGCGTGAGGAACTTGACGACCTCTATGTCACGGACCACGGCGTCCTGAGCAAGGAGTATGCCACCAACAAGTACGATTTGGAAGACCGCAAGGAGGATGACGAAAAGACGGGAACCCCCGGCGATGTGTTCACCCCCGACCAGCTTTTCGAAACGGAGGAATCCGGCCCGGCGCAGCCCGTTACCGACATCCCCTTCGATTTCGTCAACATGAACGACAGACCAAAGGAAACGCCTGCTGCGGACGAGACGGCGGCGGAGGCCGAAGAGGCCGAGGATGCCGATGAGGATGCCGCCCCCGCAGAATCGGAAGACCCCGAACCCCGACGAGCCACCACCCCTGGGGAGGTGAGGGACCTGGAACCCTATGACCCCCGCAAGGAACTCTCCCACTTCGAGTTCCCTCCTGTCGAGCTGCTGAAGGAATATCCCTATGCCGCTTCCACGGAGGAGCTGATTCGGAAGGAGTTGCTGGAAAACAAACAGAGTATCGAGAAAACGCTGCTCAGTTTCGGCATCGCGATCAAGAGCATCTCAGCAGTTGTCGGCCCCACGGTCACCCTGTACGAGATTGTGCCGAAAGAGGGTGTGCGTATCAGCAAAATCAAGAACCTGGAGGATGACATCGCCCTGAGCCTTGCCGCCCTGGGCATCCGCATCATCGCCCCGATACCGGGCCGTGGCACCATCGGCATCGAAGTGCCGAACAAGAACCCCAACATCGTCTCGATGCGCGAGATCATCACCTCCGAGAAGTTCACCAAGAACAGCTACGCGCTGCCCATCGGACTGGGCAAGACCATCAACAACGAGTCGTTCGTGGTTGACCTGGCCAAAATGCCGCACTTGCTTGTCGCCGGCGCCACCGGCCAGGGCAAGTCGGTGGGACTGAATGCCATCATCACCTCCCTGCTCTATACCAAGCACCCTTGCGAGATGAAGTTCGTCCTGGTTGACCCGAAGAAGGTGGAGTTCACGCTCTACTCCGCCATCGAGAACTACTATCTGGCCGCGCTGCCCGACAACGGCGACGCCATCATCACCGACACCAAGAAGGTGGTGCGGACCCTCAACTCCCTCTGCGTGGAGATGGACAACCGCTACGACCTGCTGAAGACCGCCAAGATGCGCAACATCAAGGAGTATAACGCCAAGTTCTGTGCCCGCGAGCTGTCGCCCGCCTTCGGGCACCGCTACATGCCCTACATCGTGGTGGTCATCGACGAGTTCGGCGACCTGATCATGACTGCCGGCCGCGAGGTGGAGCAGCCGCTTGCCCGCTTGGCTCAGCTGGCGCGCGCCATAGGCATCCACCTGGTAATCGCCACCCAGCGCCCGTCGGTGAACATCATCACAGGCAGCATCAAGGCCAACTTCCCGGCGCGTATCGCCTTCCGTGTGCAGTCTGGGGTCGACTCCAAGACCATCCTCGACGCCACAGGCGCCAACCAGCTCATAGGCAAGGGCGACATGCTCATCTCCACGGGAAGCGACGTGGTGCGCCTCCAGTGCGCCTTCGTGGACACTCCTGAGGTGGAGAAAATCGCGGAGTTCATCCAGAACCAGTCCATAGAACGCCCGCTTCTGGAGCCCTACGAACTGCCCGACGTGCCCGAACCCGGCGAAGAGGGTGGGGAGCATAAGGACCTCGCCGCCAATCCTAACGAGCTCGACTCCATGTTGATAGAGGCTGCCACCCTGATTGTGCAGACCCAGCAGGGCTCCACCTCGTCCATCCAACGGAAACTGAGCCTCGGCTACAATCGCGCCGGCCGCATCATGGACCAGCTCGAGGACTTGAAGATTGTAGGCCCGGGCAGCGGCAGCAAACCCCGTCAGGTCCTCATCAAGACCGAAGCGGAGCTGCGGCAACATCTCGCCGACCTCCAACTGTTGTGAAGAGGATGGCGTTTTTTTTTTTTTCATTTTTTTTATGACGAAGACACGCCTTGTGCGTGTCTTTTTTTTGTATGTTTGCGGCCTGTTTTTGGATTAATAAAACGCGCTATATGAAAAAGATTTCGATTTTTACCACAATTATGGTTCTGTTGCTGAACTTGTCGGCGCAGAGAGTGTCCGAAAGTCAGGCAGCCCAGGTGTGCCAACGTTTTCTAATAGAGAAAGGCCAGGCCAAGGCCGCAGAAGGCTTCCGCCTTGAGGAAACCTACACGCAGGAGAACGGAGAGGCGGCGTTGTATCGTTTCCGTCTTCCCGAAACAGGTTTCGTGGTGGTGTCAGCATCCATGACCACCCCTCCGGTGCTGGCGTACGCCTTTGACCAGAACTTCGAGATGATCCCGCCGGTGCGCGACCTGTTCCATCTCTACAAGGGCGAGATCGCCTATGCCGAGAAGCAGCAGTGGGACGCCAAGCCTCATGCCGCCGCCAACTGGCAACGCTATTTGGCTGACGAGTTCGTGCCGAGGGCCAAAAGCGGAGCCACGGGAGGCCCATTGCTGACCACCGAGTGGAACCAGAACAAATATTACAACACCTACTGTCCCTGGGACGTGCAGGCGGGCGGATACTACGACTATCGTGTCCCGAACGGGTGTGTGGCCCTTGCTTGCGCACAAATCATGAACTACCACCGATTCCCGCCGACGGGCCTGGGCGGTTCGACCTATATCCCGCAAGGGTATCCCCGGCAGACCGTCTTTTTCTACCAACATAACTACAACTACGATGCCATGGCTGACGTACCCCACGACTATGCCAATGAGATTGCCAAGCTCGCCTACCATTTCGGCGTGGCCATCCAAATGAATTACAACTACGACGGTTCAGGCGCCAACACGGAGCAGGCAAAAAACAAACTGGTGGCCAACTTCAATTATGACCCAGAAATAACCACTTACTATAGAGGAAATTACCTGGATTCCGCCGTCACAGAGTTCATAAATGTCCTCAAGGACGAAATCGACAGTCGCCGGCCGGTCTATTATTCCGGCTGCACGCAGACCTACAGCTCTTGCCATGCCTATGTGCTGGACGGATATGACGAGGACGACCTCTTCCACCTGAACTACGGTTGGGGCGGCTCCTCGAATGCCTACTATGCCATCGACAATTTCGTGGCAGGCCCGCTGCATTTCGACTTCGGCTCCGAAACGGTCATCAGGATTCGTCCGAACAGAGCTTTGGAGAGCCCCTATTGCCAAGGCCACCAGCGCAATACCGCCAGCTTCGGTTACGTGGCCGACGGCTCCCCCACGACGAAACCCTACCAGGCGAATCCCGACTGCTCCTGGATGGTGGCCGCCCCCGGCGCTTACGAGTACACCTTCCAATTCGACCGTCTTGACCTGAATGAGGGCGATTACGTGACCATCTACAACGGCCCGACAGAGGAGAGCGGAGTGTTGGTGTCGCTCACAGGCTCCCAGTTGCCGACCCAGTCCTATACCGTCTCGGCAGACAGTGTGCTGATCAAGTTCGTGGGGAACACGGGCAACACCGACCATTACGGATTCTTGATTGCCTACACCTCTTCATTGACCACCCGGACGTGCTCTCAAACGACCAACCTCTCCCAAGTTTGGAACGCTACTATCTCCGACGGGTCTGTGGAGGGTGGCCGGTACCTCCCCTCCACCAGCTGCACATGGAACGTCACCAACAATTTCATTGAGGGG
>Ga0310694_10006437_pt1 | contig 11110 bp, 9 predicted proteins | sample 174DNAGHGhighgp2_FD_203884 | JGI IMG/M metagenome (GOLD analysis project Ga0310694, IMG submission 203884) | Sheep rumen microbial communities from Palmerston North, Manawatu-Wanganui, New Zealand - 1742 DNA GHGhigh gp2 (v2) (version 2) | ecosystem: Host-associated > Mammals > Digestive system >... | reverse complement strand
GGAACAATAACAAAGGTTGTGCCAAAAAGCTTGGGAGGTGATTATGCCGAAGGATAAAGTTTCTAATAAGTGTCCCTAATGAAACTTGTGTAGAATTGATTTTTATATATTGGTCTCATGGTTGAATGGCTACAATCGCCGGCCTGTCACGTCGGAGGTACGGGTTCGAGTCCCGTTGGGACCGCTATAAAAAATTCTAAGGATTATTTAGTAAAATAATAATCAAAGAGTAACTTAGAACAAAACATTACAAATTATATTTGGGAATATAGCTCGAAGGTCGAAGCAGGTGGCTGTTAACCACTCGGTGTGGGTTCGATTCCCTCTATTCCCGCATTTAATTAAATATAATTCTTGCAAGAATCGGAGTTTGGTGTAACTGGCAAGCACACGTGATGGCGCGTCCGTGGTAAGGTTCGAATCCTTGGCTCCAACAATTTTAACAAACAACTATCGGTGTCCGAGTGAAACGGATATGTTTCTAAATTGATGTGTCGGCGGACTGTGTTAAGACTTAGAATTATGGCGCTACTTATCGACGGATAAGCAATCTTGAAAGGGGTACTTAACAGCATCAAGAAATAAACAAGGTTAAAGGTCAAGCAAGCCCGGGATAAAGTGAGGAACTAAGTTACTTGTTTAGGAAACGATCACGGTAGGGATATAGCACCTACAAATAATGGGTTCGACTCCCATGGCCGCTACTTTTATTACCTCTTAGCTCAGTCTGGTAGAGCAACGTAATTGTATTACACTTTAGTCGCTGTTGCTTCAAATGAATGCTGTAGGTTAGAGTTACTTCAATTTTATGACTGTTAATCCGTGGGTCGGGGGTTCAAATCCCTCAGAGGTAGCAATAAATTAGAAAAAATATTTCTTAGAAATTTGAAATATAAAAAATAAGTTCTATATTATATTTGTATTTTGGAATACATATAAATTCCAATATTTATATATAATATAAAAAATTATTTTTATAAAATTGGTCTTTGACATATTGATACAACATTTGCCTCGTTAGCTCAGCGGTAGAGCAGTAGACTGTTAATCTATTGGTCGTAGGTTCGAATCCTTCACGGGGCGCTTATAAGATATTTATCAGGTCGGAGCAAATCGATGGACTTCTTAGTAGTAGAGAATCATCTACGTGTTACGGTGAAGAGAAGCGAAGAAATGCGTTGGTGGTACAGATTTATAAAATATGCGCATATTGTTATAAATCCGAGGCCGTAGGATAGTACAGAGGACCGTATCTCCAGGGCTAGGTGGGTAAATATTTTATAAATGGCCTTGTGGCGAAATAGGTAGTACGCAACAGACTTAAAATCTGTCGGGCCGAAAGGCCCGTGTGGGTTCGACTCCCATCAAGGCTACTATGAAAGTTTCAAAATATAAAATAGAAGAAAATTTATGGAGATGCGAATGTGGTAAAGAATTTAATAAATATCAATCATTAAATGCACATTTATCACATTGTGATTATCATCATAAATGTTTAGGTACTGTTAGAAAATTAAGACCTTCAGAATTAAATCATTCTATGAATTGGGAAAATAAATCAGTTGAAGAAATAAATAAAATTCATAAAAAGGCTGGTGATACAATTAAAGAAAAAATTAAATCTGGAGAAATTATATCTACTTGGAAAGATAAATGTCTTCCAGAAGAAATGAAAGAAAAAATAAGAATATCTACAATTAAATATATTGAAAATCTACCAAATTATAATGGTACTAAAGCTCGTTATTCTCATAAAGCATGCGAATATATTAATAAATTAAATAAAGAAAAAAATTGGAATTTACAACATGCCGAAAATGGTGGTGAATATTCAGTATGTGGATATTTTATTGATGGATATGATAAAAATTTAAATATTGTTTTTGAATATGATGAAGGATATCATTATAAAGATAAAGAAAATAATATATTAAAAGAAAAAGATATTATTCGTCAACAAAATATAATAAATAAATTAAATTGTGAATTTTGGAGATATAATGAATATTTAGATTTATTATATAAAATTTAAATATTTGGGGTATAGGTCAAACGGTTAAGATGTGGCACTGTCACTGCTCACGGAACGGGTTCAACTCCCGTATATCCCGCGATTATAAAAAGTATGGAAGAGCTTTTTATAATTTTATTGAAGAAGAAATGGAGATGATGAGATTAATCGGTTTGATGAAAATAGATTAGTCATTGGGAACAAACCTAACCCATTGAATTAGGTAGTTTTTTCTGTTCTTTGAAAAAACTTTGGTTGAATCCAAACTATTCCTAAGAATAAAAACGTTTGGCTGGTTCGTGGAAATTCCATGTTCTAATTTCCACCTTTATTGGGTCCGTGACCGGAGATGGCATCGGGGAGCACTGTAAATGCTTTGCATCGCGCACGGGGAGTTCGAGTCTCTCAGGGCCCACAAAATTATAAAAATAATTGTTAAATTTTGTTTAGTTTTACAGATTAATTTTATTTTTAATTAAATAAACTGTAAAACTTTATGAATATAAAACAAGATTTTAAATATCATTATTTCTATAAAATTACAAATCTTATTAACGGTCATTTTTATTATGGTGTTCATAATACCAAAAAATTAGATGATGGCTATATGGGTTCTGGTGTAAGATTACAAATTGCTTATAAAAAATATGGGATTGAAAATTTTAAAAAAGAAATACTAAAATATTTTGATACTAAGGAAGAAGCATTTGAATATGAAGCTGAAGTTGTTAATGAAACTTTAGTTAATAATGATAATTGTTATAATTTGGCATTCGGTGGAAAAGGAGGATTTCCACCAAATATAAATAGTTTCAAAATATCATCATTAAAAAATAAAATTTGTGTTAAATATAAAAATACAGAAGAATATTTTTTACTTGATAAAAATGAATATGATTCAAATATATATGATACAAATTGGACGAATCGTCATCATACAGAAGAATCATGTCAAAAAATTAGAAAAACATTAACACCAAAAGAATCTAAAAATGATCATATATGGATTAATGATGGAAATGGAAATGTAAAATATTTAAATAAGAAAAAACTTAATGAATATTTAGAAAATGGTTGGACTTTAGGTAGGAAAGGATATAAACCTCGTAAAGGACAACAAGGAAAAACATTAATGCCGACGTAACGATCGATGGTCTGTAAAACCATTCTGCTTTAACAAATAGACGTATTGGGTAGCAGTAAGTAGGTTCGAATCCTACCGGCGGCACAGTTACTAATTAAATAAATTTATAAACATATGAAAACAATGAAACGAAAACGTTAGTTGTGTATGTTTTCTTAGAAACTTGGTGTAGTTAAACCAATAAAAGCATGCACATTAAATCAAAAAAATTAACTAAATAGATTTAAATGTACATGCTTCCATAGCTCCTAATTGGTTAGAGCTGCTGCCTTTTAAGCAGAGGGGTCTGGGTTCGAATCCCAGTGGAAGCACCTTATGGGCTTGTGGCAGAGTGGTTTTATATGCACCAGACTTTTAATCTGTGACGACGTGGGTTCGAATCCCACCAGGCCTACAATAATTAATGCCTTCTTAGTTTAATGGTTTAAAACCCCTGCCTCTTAAGCAGTGAGAGTCTGAGTTCGAATCTCAGAGAAGGCACATAATCTAATCGAGGTCAGAAGTAGAATTCTGAAGGGGAAGAGGCAGGTTGTAAAAATGGAGGTGAGAAACCTTCTCGCAAAAGAAGACGTTCAGTCGTAACCAGTAGGGGCTGCTATTTATAAGACGTTATTGAAATGGCGCAGTCGTGTAGATTAGATTATAAATGGGGACATCATATAGCGGTTGAGTATGCGACCCTTACAAGGTCGTCACCCCAGTTCGAATCTGGGTGGCCCCACACTTGCATGCCATGCAAAAACTTATGAAGAAGTTTATAGCTAAACGGTTGTTCCAATGAAATGGTTCGAAACATTTCGGATATTCATAAGTCTTGTAATGATAAGGTAATGACGGTAGAAGTCCGTGGTAACTACTTTGACGCTATATTATCTGAGATAATTTGTAATTATCCTTTACAAGTTTAACCGAAGCTCCATGCTGGTTTATGATCGTATATTGGTAACGGTCCCAGGGCGTACACCTGGTCTTGCTAATCGAAAGTTATTACAACCGCGGATAAGTAATAATGAATAGAAGTGAGTATGTAGGTTCGATTCCTACGAAGGCACAATGGTTTTACAAATTGATTTAGAATTTGAGGTAAAATCTCACACAAAGTTTTAGATGAAACCTTAGATTTGGTAAAATTCCAATGAGTGTTATAAATTCTAATGAGATTTGCGCCCGTAGCTCAGTTGGTAGATGCACCGCCCTTTTAAGGCGGGGGTCCTGGGTTCGAGTCCCAGTGGGCGTACAATTTTCATAAAGATGGGTCCTTAGTTTATATTATGAACTAGGATTCATAAGATGGGTCCTTAGTTTATATTTATGAACTAGGATTCATAAAGATGGGTCCTTAGTTTAAAAAGAGCAAAACAGCAGACTCCAAACCTGCACGATGAGAGTTCGAATCTTTCAGGGCCTGCACATAGGGAGGTATCGTCGCAGTCTTATACACTGACATTAACCACGTAATTGGTGTATGCGGGTTCGAGTCCCGTCCTCCCCACTAAAATATTTGAAATATTTTTAATTGAGATCTATTTTTTATTTATATTATTAATTAAATAATAGATATGGGCCCTTAGCTCAGTTGGTCAGAGCAACAGACTCATAATCTGGAGGTCGAAGGTTCAAGCCCTTCAGGGCCCACATAATATCGCGGAGGTGGAGCAATGGTAGCTCGTAAGGCTCATAACCTTGAGACGCAGTTCGAATCTGACGTCCGCAACTCCGAGCCCGTAATTGGGACACGTACCTGACGTAAGTTGAAATGATAGGTAAAATGAATTAGGATGTATCTAGTAAGCTTTGTGGTAATAAATACTAGCCTATCTACCTATGCCGAAAACCTCTTAACTAATTCGATGAGAAATTTTTCAGGTTGTTCTCATATTTTTTTTCTTGAGATTCTAAACAAATCACGTGGAGGCAGACCACCCGACTGGATTGATCGACCAGAAATATGCATTGAATCTCAACCTTATATTTCATTTGTTGTAGAAGAGAGTTACTTCGATAAATTATGGCTTTATTATGAAACAATTACTTTCTTCGATTGTTACAATGAAATTTGCCCTGTTAGTATAAAGGTTATTACACATGATTTGTAATCTTGAGATGGCCGTTCGATTCGACCACGGGGCTCATCAAAAGAGGTCATGCCTCAACGTAACGTTAGTAGTCCCTGAATATATTTTGCTTTAGCGGGCCCAAATCATATTCAAACTTACTATTCTATCGTAAGTGAGAAAGTTTTTCTTTAACAGTCTGTTTTCGGTAAAACTTTAAAAACAGATTTTTTAATATCGCGAGGTGGACTGGAGTAGGCACCAGCTCAGTCTCATAAGCTGAATTACGGGGGTTCGATTCCCTCCCTCGCAACAAAAGTTACAATAGTGTAAATAAGAGTTACTTCCTTCTCCATGAAGGGGTAGTTTAACGGTAAAACGTCGGGTTGTAACCGGAGATTGTGGGTTCGAATCCCACTCTTATATTACTTTTATTGAGAGTTCTTTGATAACTTATTAATGGGCTGTGTAATGTAACCTGGTTAGCATATAATCCTTGCAAGATTAAAGAGGAGTTCAAATCTCACACGGTCCACATTTTATTAGAAGATTTAATAAAAGATATAAAAATATGGAATGATAAATATGGTAAATATCCAAATAAAATAAATTATTATTTATTTGATAAATTTAACATTAAATTTAATATTTATTTTGATTAATTTACTATATATAATTATATCAAATCTTGTTGTATTGTAGAGATACTTCATAATTTTTATTGTTTGTTTGATTTAATTTTTTTATTTTTATTTTTCTTTACAAGATTGTTACAGATTTGATTTTAAAATATTGGGCTGTTGTATAATGGTTATTACACCAGATTTTGGTCCTGGTAATGGAGGTTCGATTCCTCTCGGCCCAACATAATCGAGTACAGGCCTCTGAGTAGGGCTGGGGTAAGTAGTAAGCAAATGTCGACTTCTTCTTATTATGTTGACTGGATCTAAAAGAGAGTCCTCGCCCAATGAAAGGAGTTGAGTTTCGTGAGAGCTCATAAGGTGCAACGCAACAGGAGGTAAAACCGAAGCGGTAATGTAATCCTCGTAATCAACCGAGGTTTCTCCAGTCCGTAGCTCGCAAATTTACTCGATTTTTAATACGGAGGTGCCCGAGCGGTCGAAGGGAGCAGTCTCCAAAACTGTCAGAGTTAATCTCTCACGTGGGTTCGAATCCTTCCCTCCGTGCAAAACCAAGGGGTAAGAGTTAAACGGATAATGATTACTACTATGTAATAAACTTAGCAAGCTGCGACAAGTTGCATAAATCGTATGTTATGGCTTAGATCGCATTAACTTAGATTAAGATGAACATTAGTTAAAATAACTGTTTTTAGGTATGAACGTGATACCGAGTTTTTGGTTAAGTAAGAAATAACGCAGGGGGCTATCCCTGAGATATTGGGTTCGACTCCCAGTTTATTCCACAAATATTGGCGAGATTATGGAAAGCTGCTGGATGACTACCGGGTTAGTCCAGTTGGGGGTTCGATTCCCTCCTCGTCAACATAATGTTGTATCAATATGATTAAGTCCCATTGGTCCAGAGGTTGGGCCGCTGCTTCTAAACCAGCTGAGGTGGGTTCGAGTCCTACATGGGGCACGCGAAAATAGATGTGACATAGTTTTCATAAGGAAGAAGTACACGTACGGAGTTTTATATGTCACAATTTAATATTAACTTACAAATTAATTAAATTAAAATTATGAAACAATTTTGGTAGATTTTTAATTCTGGTTTTCCGTAAATAGATTTTTATAGAATCTGTTCAACATTTTTATGATGCTTATTTTGTTTGAACAGAAAGATTTTATAGAGCATCAAATCATTATAAAAATATAAATTATTTACAAATATGGAAAACATCATTTTAAAAACAGTTAATAATACTGAAAATTTAAAGCAACTTGAACATCAAGTTTATAATCAATTCTCAATTAATGAGACAACTAAAAATGCTTATTTAGTATTTAAAGAACAAATTAAAAAACCTTTAAATCCTCATTATTTTTATATTGCCTATTATATTTTTAAGCATCGTATAGGCAGAGATTCAGAAACAAATTTAGTAGATTCAAATGTCATTGAGAAATATCTTGATGAAGTAGTAATACCAGCTTGTCACAAAGGCTTGTATAATGGTCATATTTATCCTTATTGTGGCGGTAGTTGTATCAAATATGCTATTGAAAATTTTAAAAGACAAGTTAGATATATCTATAATCAATATGCAGATTATGAATTAGTCAATAAATATGAAATAGAAAGAAAGAAAAGATGAAAAATAAACTTTATATTTTGATTGACAAAAACTTAGATCCAATTTATGGAGCAGTTCAGGGTGGTCATGCAGTTGCTGAATGGATGCATGAGCATTGGTAGATTAATAAAGAAGGAGATCCTACTTGGCAATGGAATAATGAATATCTTATTTATTTATCAGTAGATATTGAAAAATGGAAAGAATTATTATGGAAGTTCAGTCCTTGTGATTATAAATGGACTTGGTTTGACGAACCAGATTTAGGCAATAAGACTACAGCAATTGCAGTTTATGAAAATGATTTTCCTAATAATATAAAAAGAGAACTTAAAAAGGAGCAATTATTAAATTAATTGCTCTTTATTTACTATTTTAAATAATTATTTTTAAAAAATACACAAATAAATTTATATACAAAAATATGAAGAAACTAATTTTTGCATTAATCTTTGCAATTGCTTTATGTTTTAGTGGATGTACTTCTCATGATTTTGAAACTTACACCACACAGGAATTAAAAACAATGCAATATGAAGCTAAATTCGTTAGTACTTTTGGTGAGCCTGCTTCTAATCATATGTGGGGATTTGTTCGTAATTATACAGAAGTTGCACCTGTATATTCTAGAATAACTCGTGCACATGATGTAAATGGCAATCTTTGGTATAAGACTTGGGCACGTCCAATTAATGTTACTAATAGTGAAAAAACAAAAGTAATAAATGAATTTAGTAAAAAACGTGAAGGCGCTGTCAATACAATTAATATTGACTGGGAAAACTACTGGGTTCAACAGGTATATACTGGAACACAGACATATAGAGATGGAAATGGTAATCTTCTTGATAAAGGTGGCACAGGATCTGCTCACATGAATCACTTGCTTGCATATAATGAAACTGGTGAGACACAAATTATTTATCCTGATTGGAATCAATGGCAAGCAACAGAAGTAGTTGAGCATTATGAGCATATTAATAATTTTAATAGTGGATCAAATGATACTAAATATACTGATGATGAAACTGGTGAAGAATTCATAGGAACAACTCTTATGAAAGACATGGGTCATACGCCTGAAGGAACACCTAAGTTTGGATATCATAATTCAGTAGATAGTAAGAATCATTTTGAATATATTATACTTCAAATTGATGGAGCTTATTATGTAGGATTTGATTTTTATGCTACTCATCCAGAAGGTCAGGAAGCGAATAGAAATATGGATGTTGAACGTGACTGGGTATTTAATGATTGGATCGTAAAGATAAGTCCAGCAGAATATAATAAAACTATTAAAGAAAGCGGCCGTGTAATATGTGAAGATCTTGGTGCTGCTGATAAATCTGATTTTGATTTTAATGATGTAGTATTTGATGTTGATTTATATACTGATGGAACATATAAGATTACATTACAAGCTGCAGGTGGAACATTGCCATTAACAGTTGGCGGTGTTGAAGTACATGATAAATTTGACGTTAATACTAATGTAATGGTTAACACTGGAATTGGCTTACCTAGAAACCCTGTATCATATACAGTAAATACACCAGTTTCTAATATAATTGATATTCCTATTTTTGTTAAGAATCAAACTGAAGTATGGCCTATTGAAGCTCCTATAGGAAAAGCTCCTCAGAAACTTTGCGTATCAAAGAATTTTAGATGGTGCAAAGAATATGCTGAACATGCAATTCAATTAGCATATCCAAATTTTGAAAAATGGGTTAAGAATCCAGATCAATATTCTGACTGGGAAGATACTTATGTAGAAGAACATTTATATTAAAATCTAATATCTATTATTTATATGAAGACGTATTTCTATAGAAATACGTCTTTTTTATATAATATATCTAAATTCATTTAATTTCTTTAAAAATTAGAATTATATTTGAATTTTTTAAAAAAGTTTCTATATTATAAATATAAAAATTAAATAATATATAAAAAATGAAAAGAAAAAATATTGTTTACGATATCCGATATATTAAGGATGGTGTTCAGTATCAGTTAATTACTTCTGGTCGTAATGAAGTTAACAATATTAAGAAGCATTATGAAGTTATTAGTTGTAATAAAAATGTTCAATAAGTTATGAAATACGAAGTACAGATAGAATCAATTTTAATAAGTTCATTCAGAATACCGTTTGTGGCAAGCAATTGAATGAATATCAGTTGAATGCTATTAAGAATTATTTTCAGAGATGCTGGGAAACTGGTTTTGCTCAGGGTTATTCAGAAAGTTATAGAGATTCACAAAAAGCATTTGCATGAGTAATTTATTTGAAACATATTATGATAGTTTCGGTCACGAGATTTATTTAGGAAGTCCAGTTGCTGCAAAGACGCCTAAAGGATTTATCTATGGTCATGTAGTTAACTTTAAGAGCGATAAGAACGGGGATGAAAGGTTTGAGATTATTCCTGACATCGGATATAATAAAAATGTTACTTTAAAGAAAAGCTTTAAGATTAAAGGCATTAACGTATTTCTATTAAATATTAAGAAGAATGAAAGTAAAAGATCTTAAGGAGCTACTAAATAATTATCCTGATAATGCAGATATAGCAGTGCCTAGACGTGGGTATAAAACATGGCATTGTAATCCAATATTAAGATACTCAAATAATATTTTGTATTTTATTACATAATATTAGTTTTGTTTTAAATAAAAATACTATTATTAAATATATATCATTATGTTCTTGTGACTGAGATATGTAATGTATCTTTGAAAGTTAATATAAGACTTAAAAGTTCAGGAACAATATATTAAAAATATATTTAATGAAAGTATGAACAACAATGAAAAATTGGCTAAAATAGCCGTACGCAAGTCACTCCTTAAGGAGTATTCAAATTCTTCCAATGAACGTATCGTTTATATGAATGACGGTACAGAATTTCAAATTCAAATTTTTAATCCTTATAGTTATACTATTGGAGTTTCATTTAACTTTAATAATAATTTACAAGGAAATTCAAATCTTTTAGTTTTACGTCCTGGTGAAAGGGTATGGTTAGATCGTTATCTTGATAATGAATCACATCTTTTGTTTTCAACTTATGAAGTAGGAAATTCACAAGCAGTAAAAGAAGCTATAAAAGATAATGGTAATCTTTGCATTAAATTTTATAAAGAGCAGGAAAAACACAATTGGAATAATACTATTTTTGTTAATACAAATATTAATGCAGAACCTTGGAATCATGTAGATGTATATTATAAAAATCAACCAAAATCTTATTGTGCTGATAATATTAATAATTGTTTTAATGCATCTTTAGATTTATGTTCTGGAGAAATTTCTGGAGCTGCATCTGTTAATACTGCATTATCTGCTTCTTCAGCTTGCACTTATAATGCTTTATCTACAACATATACATCAGCAAGCACAAGTACAGATACTTATAAGCCTGCAAAACTTTCTAAATCAAGAAGTAAGTCTATTGAAACTGGTCGTATAGAAGAAGGTAGCCATTCAAATCAAAAATTTAGTTATGTGCATAAAGATTTTGAATATTGGCCATTTAAGACTGAATATATTAAAATACTTCCTACTTCACAAAAACAAATAAATTCAAATGATTTAAAGAAATTTTATTGTCATGAATGTGGAAGAAAAATT
>Ga0310694_10006434_pt1 | contig 11118 bp, 8 predicted proteins | sample 174DNAGHGhighgp2_FD_203884 | JGI IMG/M metagenome (GOLD analysis project Ga0310694, IMG submission 203884) | Sheep rumen microbial communities from Palmerston North, Manawatu-Wanganui, New Zealand - 1742 DNA GHGhigh gp2 (v2) (version 2) | ecosystem: Host-associated > Mammals > Digestive system >... | reverse complement strand
GTAATCGTTGAAATCAACACAAAGGGCCTTCAAGCGGGAGCCTACAAACGCGAGGTAGTAATCATTTCGAATGATTGTATTAACCCCATCCAGAAAGTGACGATTGAATTCTTTGTAGAATGATGGAACACCCTGAAAATAGCGCTGAGTATAAGGGTTTGACCGTCAATGCAGGTGTACAAAACCTGCCGAGTGTGAACCCTTATGCTACGTTTCGCCGCAAGAAGACGGTGTTGTCCCCGGAAGCATATTTCGAGGGCATCCGTCGCGGTGACATGACGGTGCTCAGTCAGGCAGTTACTTTGGTAGAAAGCAATCTGGCCGAAGACCAAGCGATAGCGCAAAAGGTGATTGAATTGTGCCTGCCCTATGCAGGCAATTCGATTCGTGTCGGTATTACCGGCGTACCCGGAGCCGGCAAATCCACATTCATTGAGGCGTTAGGTATTGAATTGTGCGCGCACGGGAAACATCTGGCGGTATTGGCGATCGACCCGTCGAGTGAACGAAGCAAAGGTTCCATTTTGGGTGATAAGACCCGCATGAACGAATTGTCGGTCAAATCCAATGCATTCATCCGTCCGAGTCCATCAGCCGGTTCACTCGGAGGCGTGGCCCGAAAGACCCGCGAGACGATTGTTTTATGTGAAGCTGCAGGTTTTGACACAATATTGTTAGAAACTGTGGGTGTGGGTCAATCCGAGACAGCAGCCCATTCCATGGTGGATTATTTCCTTTTGCTTCAAGTAACGGGCACCGGCGATGAGTTGCAAGGCATCAAACGCGGTATTATGGAAATGGCGGACGGTATTGCCATCAATAAATGTGACGGTAATAATATTGAACGCGCGCGCGCTGCGCGAATAAGCTTTAAAAACGCGCTTATGTTGTTCCCTCCGTCTGAGTCCGGATGGAAGCCTGAGGCAATCTGCTGCTCGTCAATTGACCATACGGGCGTTATGGATGTTTGGAAAAATATCGAAGAATACATCGCTTTCACAAAAGAGAACGGGTATTTCGATGCACACCGTACGGAACAGGCAAAATATTGGATGTACGAGACGATTAATCAGGCTTTGCTGGACGGATTCTATAAGAACAATCAGATGGAGCATTTGATTGAAGTCACAGAACGTCAAGTACTTAACAACGAGGTTAGCAGTTTTATTGCAGCTCATAATTTAATTAACACGTATGGCAGACTCAAGCAGAAATAGCCGCAAGCGTCCTGTTCAAACGACCATAATCAAGGTCGGGGCCAACGAAATGGGGAAGTTACCTCCTCAGGCTCAAGAACTGGAAGATTCCGTTCTGGGCGCACTGATGATAGAAAAAGATGCGTACGGAACAGTAGCCGATTTGCTTCGTCCGGAGGTTTTCTACAAAGACCAGAACCGAATGGTCTTTGAGGCTATCCGTGCTTTAGCCAGCAAGGATGAGCCGATTGATATTCTGTCAGTTAGCGAAAAACTAAAAACATTAGGCACCTTAGAGAAAGCCGGCGGAGCCGTATATCTGGCGGATTTGACCCGGCGAATCGCTTCAACGGCACATCTTCGCTATCACGCGCAGATAATAGCCAACAAGGCGACAGCCCGTGACCTGATAGCCATGGCAGCCCGAATTGAGGAGAAAGGATTTGACGAGACACAGGACGTTGACGAACTGATGCAAGAAGCCGAGGCCGGCATTTTTGAGATTTCCCAACGTGCCCAAAAACGTGACGTGACTCAAATCGACCCTGTGATAGAAGAGGCTTTCCGCCGGATGGAAAATGCAGCTAAGAACACCTGTTCTATTAGCGGAATACCTTCCGGTTTCCACGCGCTAGATAAGATTACATCCGGCTGGCAGTCGCCCGACTTGATTATTATTGCAGCCCGTCCGGCAATGGGAAAGACGGCATTTGTGCTGTCGATGGCAAAACATATGGCTGTTGACCGTGATATTCCGGTTGCTATTTTCTCTTTGGAAATGAGCAATGTACAGCTCGTTAACCGTTTAATAATGAACGTGTGCGAGTTGGAAGGCGACCGCATCAAAACCGGTAAAATGACCAAAGAAGAAACCCGAAGGCTGAACACGAAAATCAATATTATGAAGGGCAAACCACTCTTTTTGGATGATACTCCTTCACTCTCGATTTTTGAGTTACGCTCCAAAGCACGCAAGTTGGTTCATGATTACGGAGTTAAAATTATTATTATTGATTATCTGCAACTTATGAACGCTCAGGGTTCATCTTTCGGTAGCCGTGAACAAGAGGTTTCCATTATTTCGCGCAACCTTAAAGCCTTAGCGAAAGAGCTGGATATACCGATTATCGCCTTGTCCCAGTTGAACCGTGGAGTGGAAGCTCGTCAAGGTGTTGAAGGCAAAACCCCACAATTGGCTGACTTGCGTGAGTCAGGTGCCATTGAGCAAGATGCGGACCTTGTTTGCTTTATTCACAGGCCGGAGTATTACCATCTATATAACGATGACAAGACGGGCAAGGACTTACGCGGATTGGCGCAAATAATTGTAGCAAAGCACCGTAACGGTGCAACAGACAATATTTGGTTGCGGTTTAGAGGCAAATACGCGAAATTCCAAAACGAAGATGAGGCCATTGATCCGGATGAATTAAGCGGTCCTATGTCTCCGGCAGGAACAGAGAGTGTGTCTATTCCGTCAAGCATGAATAGTTCAATGGGAGCCGTTTCATTCGGACAACAGATGTCTTCGGACGGAGCCAGTTTGAATAGTATGGGCGATAATCCAAATCCCCCGTTTTAAATTGAGAATTGAGAATTGAAAAATTAGAATTATATATATGCAAAGAACAGAAATCATAGAAGCGCTCAAGCGCAAAGATTTTGGAAGCACCATTAATGTACGCGGTTGGGTGCGTAGCCGTCGTGGCAACAAAAACGTATCATTTATTGCTTTGAACGATGGTTCTACAATCAAGAATATTCAGATTGTTGTGGACCTTACACAATTTGATGAAGAGCGTTTGAAACCCGTTACGACAGGTGCTTGTATCTCTGCTACAGGAACACTGGTGGAAAGCCAAGGTTCCGGCCAAGCAGTAGAAATCCAATTGACGGATTTGGAGGTTTACGGAACCGCTGATCCGGAGAAATACCCTCTTCAGAAGAAAGGTTTAAGTATGGAGTTTTTGCGTACCATAGCGCATCTACGCCCTCGCACGAACACATTCGGAGCCGTATTCCGTATCCGTCACAACATGGCGATGGCCATTCACACGTATTTTCATGAGCACGGCTATTTCTATTTCCATACTCCGCTCATTACAGCAAGCGATTGCGAAGGAGCCGGACAAATGTTCCAAGTGACGACCAAGAATCTGTACAACCTGAAGAAGGACGAAAACGGTCAGATTGATTACAGCGACGATTTCTTCGGCAAACAGGCAGCGCTGACCGTAAGTGGCCAATTGGAAGGAGAATTAGGCGCTATGGCACTTGGTAAGATATACACGTTTGGTCCAACATTCCGTGCAGAGAACAGCAATACTCCCCGCCATTTGGCTGAATTCTGGATGATAGAACCAGAGGTTGCCTTTATTCAAAAAGCCGAATTGATGGACCTTGAGGAAGATTTTATCAAGTATTGTGTTCGTTGGGCATTGGAGCATTGCATGGACGATTTGGAATTCCTGAACCAGTTTGTTGACAAGGGTCTGATTGAACGTTTGAAGTCTGTATCAGACACCGAATTCGTTCGTTTGGAATACACAGAGGGCATTCGCATTCTCCAAGAGGCAATCAAGAACGGCAAGAAATTTGAGTTCCCTTGCAACTGGGGAGACGATTTGAGCTCGGAGCACGAACGATATCTGGTAGAAGAGCATTTCAAGAAACCGGTTATTATGACCGATTATCCGAAAGATATCAAGGCATTCTACATGAAGATTAACGAGGACGGAAAGACAGTTCAGGGAACCGATGTGCTATTCCCGCAGATTGGCGAAATCATCGGAGGCAGCGTACGCGAGGAGAGTTTGGAGAAACTGAATGACGAGATTGAGCGCCGGCATATTCCGATGAAGGATATGTGGTGGTACTTGGATACCCGTCGTTTCGGTTCTGCCCCTCATGCAGGTTTCGGATTAGGATTCGAGCGGTTGATGCTCTTTGTAACGGGTATGCAGAACATACGTGACGTGATTCCATTCCCGCGCACTCCAAAGACAGCGGAATTCTAAGAATGGAGAATTGAGAATTAATAATTGAGAATTTATAATTAAAACCATAAAAACACTAACAAACAATCATTATGAGACAAAAACTCTTTACACTGGTGTATGTGCTTTTGTTCAGTATTGCAATGATGGCACAAACATCACTCAAAGGGCGGGTGGTTGACGGCTCTACGGAATCTCCGATTGTAGGAGCCAAAATCACTCTTGCCAATCAAAACATTTCCACGACGACGAACAACAATGGTGAGTTTTCGTTGCTCTATCTTGAAGCGATGGACGAGGAAGTGCTTGTAGAAGCGGATGGTTACGTAGCAGGGTTGGAATTGGTACGCATCAATGCCAATGAGGCCAATGAGATGGCGACAATCGGTTTGCAGCTCGACATCGTAACGCAGACTCAAGATGAAATCTTGTTGAACCTGACGGAAGAAGAGATGACGGATGATGAAGGTCGTTCGCAATCACAAGCTTCCTCCTCGTCGGCATCAACGGATGTATTCAATTCAAACACTTCTTTTGCGTGGTCCACTGCGCGTTACCGCAACCGTGGTTACCAATCGTACGCTGAGAGTTACTACATCGAGGGCCTGAATTTCAGTTCGCAAGAACGTGGTCAGTTCAATTATTCAGCGATGGGCGGTTTGAATGACGCCAGCCGTTACAAAGAAGTTCTGAATCCGATGGAGGCGACGAACTTCACTTTTGGCGGTTTGGGTCAATCAACCAACTATCTGATGGGTGCTAGCCGTTATGCGCAAGGCTGGAAAGTCGGAGCAGCGGGAACCAACCGAAACTACAAAGCCCGTGTAAACGCGACCTATTCCAGCGGAGTAATGTCCAACGGATGGGCAGTAACGGCTCAATTGGCTTACCGCTTCTCGCCGTACATTGACAACAAAGGTATTATCGGCGAAGGAATCAAGTATTACTCGCTTGGCTATTTCTTGACAGCGGAGAAGATTTGGGAAAATGTCCGCCTCAAGCTGATTACTTTCGGTGCTCCAACTGAGCGTGGTCAGAATGCCGCAGTAACACAGGAAGTGTATGATTTAACGGGTTCGAACAACTATAACCCCTATTGGGGTTACCAAAACGGCAAAGTACGTAACTCACGTATTGTCAAGTCGTATGACCCGACAGTAATTATTGCCGGTGAGTTCAAAATAGGCGAGCAGCAGAAGATTAAGGCCGCTATCGGTTATCACTATTCCTGGTATTCCAATTCGGCACTTAATTTCTACAATGCGCCTGACCCTCGTCCAGATTATTACCGCAATCTTCCTTCGTTCTTGTGGGACAACCAAATTGCCAATCCTAACAACGAAAATTCGGCATCCCAGCTCTATGATCCGGAGACAAATGTCCACTATCCGTGGGGATTGTTCATCGGTCATGACATGAACGGCCGCAGTTATGGTTCAGGATTTGAAGGTTTGGACGGACATATTGTCGGCCCATCGGTTGACGAGGCACAATATAACACCCTTGTTCAGTTATGGCAACAGCGCGACAATAAGACAACCCAAATCGACTGGGACAATATCTACGCATCTAACTTTGCCCAAAACCACAATGATCCGACCGGTTCCGCACGCTATATTCTGGAGCGTCGGCACAATGACATTATGGAAGCAAATGCTTCATTCAACTATGTGAACACGAAGTACAACCACCTCAAGATGACGGTTGGCGCCGAAGAGAAAGCATCGCAAGGAATCCATTATAAGACCATTGACGATTTGCTGGGCGGTAATCAATGGATTGATATTGATGCTTTCGCCGACCGTGATATTAAGGAGTTAGCCTCCAACAGCGGTTTCACTCAGGCCGACATTGCACATGTCCGCAAGAACGAGATTGCTGCTGACTACGATACCCGTATTACTGACAATGGGCGTCATTACGGCTATGATTACCGCATCAACATGAACGATTTCAAAGCATGGTTCCAGAATGAGTGGAGTTTCAACGAAGTTGACCTTTTCTATGCATTGCAATTCGATTTCAGTTCGATGCAACGTACGACCAAAATGCTTAACGGCCGTGCATGGTATCTGACCAAAGTAGCAGAGGAGCGTACCGGAACAGACCCGTGGAAATACTATGGTTCCGATTCGTATAAAATCATCAAAACACTGGAAGGAAACAATGCGCTGAAAGCCGGCAGTACTTATGCCGGTAACACCCATTACTTCCTTGATCCGGCCTTCAAGTTCGGTTTGAATTACAAAATTAATGGTCGTAACCACTTGAAGATCAATGCGCTGGCAGAGACTCGTGCACCTTACGCGCGCGATGCTTATATTTCGCAACGTGTACACGATCGCGTAGTAGAGCCTATTTACCGTCATGACAATGCCAAGAACCTGAAGGACTTCTATGCTGCGAGTGAGAAAATTGTTTCTGCCGACTTGACTTACGAATTCAATTATCCGATTGTTCGCGGTCGTATTACCGGTTATTTCACCCAGAGTTGGAATGGCACCGAGCTTAACGGTTATTATGACGACGAGGCTCGTACGTTCGTTAACCAGGCCATGACCGGAATTGACAAGCGATATATGGGTATTGAAGCCGCTGCAGCATTCAAATTAGGCACATATTTCACCCTTACTCCTGTAGTGGCAGTTGGTGATTATCGCTACACAAGCAATGCCGTAGCAGTCAGCTCAGCCGAGAACGGAATGCCTATGACGAAAAATATGGCAACCGGCGAGTTGGTATTCGAAACGACGGACAATGTGTATCTGAAAGGTCTTCATCTGTCCACAGGTCCTCAAGTGAATGCAAGCCTCAAGTTGGGCTTCTTCCATCCGAAGATGTGGTTTGCTGACGTTACCGTAAGTTACCACGACTGGAATTATCTGTCAGTAGCGCCAAGCCGCAGAATGCAAGGTCTGTATTCGGGTGTGCGCAAAGATGGCACATCTGTAAACGGCTGGTTTGGCGATAGTTACGCAAATGCTATCGAGACAACAGACGGTCATGCACTGAGTGTTTCGTATGATGAAAACGGCAATGCCATCTTCGAGAATGCCGTGTTAGACGAAAATGGTGTTCCCGCACTGCGCTATCCGTACAATCTAATGACGATGCAAGAGAGTTTGGCGGCGACCAATCCTCTCAACCGCTTCATCATTGATGCTTCTGTCGGTAAACTGCTGTACTTGCCTAATCGTCAGTCTTTGTCAATTAACTTGAGCGTGACGAACCTTACGAACAACACTCATTTCAAGACAGGCGGTTACCAGCAAGCGCGCTTGCCGAGAGCTGTCCGTCAGGGCGAAGCCGATTACCAGAACTCGGTTATAACGGCTAACGCATGGAAATACCCATCGAAGTACTACTACGCATGGGGTGTTAACTTCTTCCTTTCTGTAACCTATAAATTCTAATGAATATGAAAACGTTACATAATACATTGTACATTGTTTTAGGTACTTTAGTGGTTCTATTTAGTGCCTGTGAGCCGAAAGCGTTAAAAGAAGAAGACGTGTTCGGAGCATCGTTGGAACAACAGTTACAGGCTGAAAATCCGGAGGGGTACGACCTGTATAATCTCGATGAGTTTTTAGATTTGTACATGACCGAACAAGGTAATTTCTGGAGCGATACGAGTCTATACCGTACACGTTCGACCAACGGCAACGGCATTTATCTTTACACAGTAGATACATTGCCAACCAACGGAAAAGGCATCTATATCCGCGGTCGCGTGACGACAGATGATTTCGGCGGCAACTTCTACAAATCTCTTGTTATTCAGCAAGTTACCGATTGGCATACCGGTGAAGCAATCGACCAGCAGAACCTTCGTATTTCCGTTGATTTGGGTTCAAGCGGCGGCATGTATCAAATCGGTCAGGAAATCATGATTCGCTGTAATGGATTGTCGGTTGGCCGCTATGCGAACCAGCCGCAATTATGCGTACCATCGTACAACAACAACATCTATGCGCTGAGCGCTGGAGAGAAAGTGGGATGGTGTCCGGGACGTATTCCTGCAGCCCGTTTCCGTGCTGCCGCACACTTAATCGGCGCGCCTGATCAATCGAAGCTTGTTTATGACGAACTGACACTGGCTGACCTGTACGCAAAAATACAAATGAAGCCGACCGTAGATGAGGCAGGAATGGCTAACGTACGCAAGATGGACGGTCGTCTGGTACGTCTTGTCGGCGTTCATTTCACGGGCGAATACAACGACCAAGGCGACATCGCCAAATGCGAGTATGATGATCCCGAACGCAAAGACAGCAAGGCGAACGTATTTGCTCCGACAACCAACAATGTCGGCTATCCGCAAAACCGCTTTGTCCAAGACCAAGGCAGCAACAAGATTTGCGTTTCCAACTCCGAGTATGCCAAGTTTGCGTATTATTTCCTGCCGGGAGCAGGGACAGACGGTATCGGCGGTTGCGCGAATTTTGAAGGATCGGTAGCAGGAATTCTTGGTTGGTATTGCGACAATGCGACGGGCACAAAAGCCGGAACATTAAAGAACTTAACCGGTTACGAGTGGTCCATTACGCCTCGCGGAATTCCGGGAATCGGCATAGCCGACATCCAAATGTGTTTCCAAGGCAATCCTGACCAGCCTTGGGTTCCGCAAGAGTTCGACCCGAAGGTTTACAAAGAGATTCAAGACGCCAAGAATGCTCAGGAATAAGTAATGAACTGGCTGGATGTAGTCTTACTCTTACCGTTACTCGTCGGACTTGTACGAGGACTGATGCGCGGATTCATCTCCGAGATTATCGCCATAGTGGTGGTAATTCTCGGAGTGGTCGGCGCTAAGATTTGGGCTCCTCCTGTTTCTGTATGGCTATTAACCCAGTTTGCATGGCCTCAAGGCGTGTGCGACGCGGTTGCTTATACGGTTCTTTTCCTTGGTATTGCAATCGTTCTTTCGATTTTCGCAAAACTGCTTACCAAACTGATGCGTGCCATTCATTTAGGCTGGGCAAACCGTATAGCAGGAGGCGTTTTCGGCCTTGCCAAGTACGGTTTAATCGTGCTGGTGGCTGTTTTTGTGATGAACAAAGCGAACGAAGCCTTTCATTGGCTGGACGAATCTCCGGTACTTAAAACTTCCGTTATTTATCCTCAATTAGTCAAAGTGACCGATGCTATATTATCTCTGTCTGGGGAGCAATTTAGGTGAGCGTGAGAAGACGCTTCGCGCCGCTTTGGAACACATTGAGCAGCAAGTAGGAAAAGTCCTTCGCTGCTCATCTTTTTATTACTCGGAACCATGGGGTTTTGAGTCGGAGAATGGTTTTTGCAATCTTTGTTGCGCGGTTGAGAGTACGCTTTGTCCCATAGACGTACTGAACCAAACGCAAAGCATCGAACGTCAGTTAGGCAGGACGGAGAAATCGGAAAACGGACATTATTCCGACCGGATTATTGACATAGACATCATTCTTGTTTTTGACGAAAACAATCATCCTTTGTCCATAAACACCTCAGAATTGACCATTCCCCACCCTCTCTGGGAGCAACGTGATTTTGTCCGAATTCCTTTGCGAGAGATTCTTGCGGAGAGGGTGTAAAAATGTTCCTTTTTACCCTCGGTTTTACTTCGAGATGCCTTCGAGACACCTTCGAGATGATCTCGGCCTGTTCTCGGAGGCAAAATGTTCCGTTTTTCAAAGCAGAAAAAGGGCGTTATAATCATGGATGTTTTGAGGGCATTTTTTCTTAATTGATAATAATATTCCGATTTTATCGGAAAATATTTGCAGGATTCATTTTTTTTTTGTATCTTTGTAGCCGAATTTGGAAGATTGTATCTATATGAGTAATATTTTGCTAATATTATTGACCGTAGCAGTGGTCATTTTCGGTTTTTGGATGATTCAGTATTCACAATTCCGTAACGAAGAGAAAAAACGTCAATGGGAATTGAAGCGTGAGAGCCAGAAGTCCGTTTCGCCTATCCGTTTGAGAGCATATGAGCGTTTGGCATTGCTGTTGGAGCGCACGAAGCCGGAACACATGATTATGGAACTGCGCGACAAAGAGCCGGAAGCGCTGTCCACATGGAGCATCGGGCATGTGCAACAATACCTGCTCCAGACGATTCGTGCGGAATTTGACCATAACCAAAGCCAGCAGGTCTATGTGAGCGACGAAGTATGGGATATGATTGTGAACGCGCGTGACCAGTTGGCAACGTTTGTGATTGCCATGTCCGGTCAACTGCCGCCGGACGCAACTGTGCAGACGTACGTAACAACCATGTTGACAGCCTTTAACAGCAACGGCACAACGCCAAGTGACAGAGCGTTGGAAAAGCTGAAAGAGGAAGCAAAAGAGTTGATGTAGATAAGAGATTAGAAGTAAGAGATAAGAGTTGAGAGTAGAAAGGAGCATAGGGATTTTGGCGTCGTGCATCTTGTTTTTGATGCCGGCGATGGCGCAAAACAAGTCGCATCGGGATACTGTCCCTATTTATCAGGGGACACAAATAAAGTTGGACATCGCTTCGCCGATTATTATTCCTCTTTCGACCAAATGGCAGATGCAGCACTATGAGATGGCGGTTAATGTGCGTCTCAAAGACCGATTCTATCCGACGATTGAAGCCGGATATGCAGGTGGTCAGGCGAACCGAGGCGATAGCATAAGTTATAACGGGAAGGGCGGTTTTATACGTGTGGGAGCAGACTTACACCCGCTGAAGAAACATCCGGAAAGTCCTCACGCATTGTTAATTGGAGTGCGTTTGGGAACCGCGGTTCAGGGATTTCAGCAAGAACTGAACGGCAAATGGTCTGTGAACGGCGTGAGTACGGATTGCTGGGGAGAAGTGGTTGCAGGCTGTCAGGTGGAAGTGGCGAAAGTGAACAATACGGCTTTTTATATGGGTTGGATGGGACGACTCAAAATCCTGTTCACGCGCA
>Ga0310694_10006431_pt1 | contig 11122 bp, 9 predicted proteins | sample 174DNAGHGhighgp2_FD_203884 | JGI IMG/M metagenome (GOLD analysis project Ga0310694, IMG submission 203884) | Sheep rumen microbial communities from Palmerston North, Manawatu-Wanganui, New Zealand - 1742 DNA GHGhigh gp2 (v2) (version 2) | ecosystem: Host-associated > Mammals > Digestive system >... | reverse complement strand
GCCTGGAACCCCGCCGAGGTGAAGCCGACGGTGAGCTTCGAAGACTTCGAGAAGCTGGACATCCGCGTGGGACTGGTGAAGGACTGCCAGCCGGTGAAGAAGTCGAAGAAGCTGCTGCAGTTCACCATCGACGACGGCACGGGCCAGGACCGCACCATCTGCTCGGGCATAGCACAGTTCTATGCCAACCCCGCTGAGCTCATCGGCCGCCGCATACTCTTCGTGGCCAACTTCGCACCGCGCAAGATGATGGGCATAGAGAGCCAGGGCATGATACTCTCGGCCGTTGACGCCGACGAGAGTCTTAGCGTGGTAACCACCACTAAGGATGTAAGACCTGGCAGCCAGGTGGGATGAGGAAAGGAGAATAGTGTAAAGTGAAGAGTGAACAGTGGGTGAGACGCTGAAGGAGAAGACGGCCAAGGGCCTGATGTGGGGCGGACTGAACAACGGCATACAGCAGTTGATAGGCTTTGCTTTCGGCATCGTCATGGGTCGCCTGCTGGTGCCAGAGTATTTCGGACTGGTAGCCATGATCACCGTTTTCTCGGCCATTGCCAACGCCCTGCAGAACAGCGGATTCTCCACAGCACTCATCAACGAGAAGGAACCAAAAGACAGCCAGTATAGTGCCGTCTTTTGGTTTAATATTTTGATGGGGGCCGCCATTTATGTGGTGCTCTTCCTGTGTGCCCCGCTCATAGCACGCTACTACCACGAGCCGCGGCTGGTATGGCTCTCGCGCTATGCCTTCCTCAGCTTCGTGTTCTCCAGCCTCGGTGTAGCACAGGCGGCTTACCTCTACAAGAACCTGAGGGCCAAGCAGCTGGCCAAGGCCAACATTTTCGCCGTGGTGCTCTCGAGCGGAGTGGCTGTGATTATGGCATGGCAGGGGTTCACCTACTGGGCCATTGCCACGCAGACAAACCTGTTCATACTGCTGTCCACGATGCTGCGCTGGCACTACAGCGACTGGCGCCCGTCGCGGCGTGCCGACTTCACGTTCATACGCCGTGCCTTCCCCTTCAGCGTGAAGATTCTGCTGAGTGAGGTGCTCACGCAGGTTAACAACAACGTGATGAACATTCTGCTGGGCCGCTATTTCGGGTCTGTCAGCACAGGCCAGTACAACCAGGCATCGCAGTGGAACTTCAAGGGCTACTCGCTGGTGCAGAACATGGTGAAGCAGGTGGACCAGGCGGTGCTGGTGAGCGTAAGAGACGAGCGCGAACGCCAGCTGGCCGTGCTGCGCAAGATGGTACGCTTTGCCGCGTTTGTGGCGTTCCCTCTGATGCTGGGATTCGGTCTGGTGGCCCGTGAGTTCATCGTTCTTGCCTTGGGTCCGGTGTGGCTCACCAGTGCCGAGTATATACAGATGCTCTGTGTGGCCGGGGCCGTGCTGCCCGTCAGCACGTTGCTGGCCGACCTCATCATAAGCCGCGGACGCAGCGATGTCTACCTGTGGTGCACACTCGCGCTGGGTGTTTGCCAGGTGGTGGCACTCGTAATGCTACATCCGCTGGGCATACGCTCGATGGTCGTGGCCTACGTGGTGCTGACGCTCACGTGGCTCTTCGTGTGGCACTTCTTCGTAAACCGATATACGGGCTACAGCCTGACATCGTTCCTGCGGGACATATTGCCTTTCGCCTTCGCTGCGGCCGCAGTGATGCTGTTAACGGGATTTGTCACCCATGCCATTGGCAACCTGTGGCTGCTGCTGATAGTTCGCATAGCATTGGCCGCAACATTATATTATATGATAATGAGACTGTCGGGGACTGCCATCCTCCGCGAGTGTATAGACTTCGTGCGCCGTAAACGGTCATGATTACCATTGTGCATGAAACTTCAGAAAAGACGGAATCAGCTAAATAAAAAAAACGGAAAAACAGAATATGCAAGCCATTATCCTTGCGGCAGGAATGGGCCGCAGACTCGGCGAATATACACGCGAGAACACTAAGTGCATGGTACCAGTGAATGGTGTGCCGCTGATTGACAGGTTGCTGGGCCAACTGTCGCAGCTGTCGCTGAAACGGGTCATCATAGTCGTGGGCTATAAAGGACAAGCGCTTTGCGACTACATAGGCCATCGCTATGACGGACAGCTGCGCATAGAGTATGCCGAGAATCCTGTTTACGACAAGACCAACAACATCTATTCGCTGGCCCTGGTGAAAGACAAACTGCAGGAAGACGACACACTGCTTGTAGAGAGCGACCTCATCTTTAGCGACCGCCTGATATCCATGATTGTGGAGAATGATTACCCCAATCTGGCCCTGGTGGCTAAATATGAGTCGTGGATGGACGGAACTATGGTGCGGATAGACCAAGAGGGCAACATAGTAAGCTTCGTGCCGAAGAAGGCTTTCAACTATAGCGACGCAGACCAGTACTATAAGACGGTGAACATCTACAAGTTCTCGAGACAGTTCGCCTGCCAGAAATATGTGCCTTTCCTCGAAGCCTATTCGAAGGTGATGGGCAACAACGAGTACTACGAGCAAGTGCTGCGTGTGCTTACTCTCATCGATTCAGCCGACATGAAAGCATTGCCCGTGGGGAATGAGAAATGGTACGAGATAGACGACAAGCAAGACCTGGACATAGCAGAGGCGCTGTTTGCCGACGAAAAAGACGTCCTGCGCAAATACTACGGCCGCTATGGCGGATTCTGGCGCTTCCCCCAGATGCTGGACTACTGCTATCTGGTGAATCCTTTCTTCCCCAGTCAGAGAATGAAAGACGAGTTGCGCGCCAACTTCGACACACTGCTCACGGAATATCCGTCGGGCATGAAGGTCAACACGCTCATTGCCAGCAAAAGCTTTGGGGTGAGCGAAGAGTATATAGTGCCGGGTAACGGGGCGGCAGAGCTGATAAAGGTACTGATGGAGACAAAATCCGAACACACCCAAGGAGGGGAGTGGCTGGCGGGATTTGTGCGGCCAACGTTTGAGGAGTATCCTAACAGGTACGACAGGAACAGGCAGGTGACGTTTGTCCCGCAGAACGAGGACTACCGATACACTGCCGACGACCTGATGGCGTTCTTCGGCGACAAGGATGTACGGCAGCTGATGCTCATCAATCCTGACAATCCTTCGGGCAATTTCATCCCAAAGAGCGACGTGCTGCGACTGGCTCAATGGTGCGAAGGCCGGCAGATACGCTTAGTGGTGGATGAGAGCTTTGTCGACTTCAGCGATGATTTCGCCACCAACTCGCTACTTTCCGACGAACTGCTGGAAGCTTATCCTCACATGGCTGTGATGAAGAGCATCTCCAAAAGCTATGGCGTGCCGGGCTTGCGCTTAGGTATTTTGGCCTCGGCCGACAAGGAATTGATTGCCCGCATGAAGAAAGAAGTGAGCATTTGGAACCTCAACTCGTTTGCCGAATTTTTCATGCAGATATACAACAAGCACGAGAAAGACTATCAGCTGGCCTGCGCCAAGTTCGTCAAGGAACGTGCCGACTTCGGGAAACGGTTGGGCGAGGTGCCATTCCTGCGTGTTATGCCCTCTCAGGCCAACTATTTCCTCTGCGAGGTACTGCCGCCATATACGGCCAGCGAGATAGTAGTCCGTATGCTGAAACAGCACAACATACTTACACGCGACTGTAGCCTGAAACCCGGGCTGAACCCTAAGAAACAGTATATGCGCATAGCAGTGCGCAGCCATGAAGACAACACCCGCCTCGTGGAAGGACTAAAAAGTATAGTCAAATGAAAATTTGCATTTGCGGAGGAGGAAATATAGGGCACGTCGCTGCGGGATTTATAGCGTCACGCCAGGGGTTCGAGGTGTCTGTCTTGACGCGCCGGCCTGATCGATGGGCTTCGCAGCTTATCATAGAACGTCCAGAGGGAGGGCACTACTCGGGAGAATTAAGCTGTGTCAGCGATGATCCACAGGAAGTGGTGAGAAATGCAGCTCTCGTACTGTTATGCCTGCCAGGGTATTCCATCCGCGAGGTCTTGGCACAGATAAAAGACAGTTTAGGCCCAGATACTGCTGTGGGTAGTGTGGTAAGCAGTACAGGCTTCTTCTTCGAAGCCATGCAGGTGCTGCCTGAGAGTGTACCATTGTTCGGGTTACAGCGGGTGCCGTTCATCGCACGAACCATTGAGTATGGCCGGCGGGCAGCGTTGCTGGGCTATAAGGATAGCCTGAACATGGCTGTTGAGCGAACATGCAGAAAAGAAGATCTGAGAGCAACCGTGGAGCGCATGTTCAATACTCCTGTACGGCTGATGGATAATCTTTACGAAGTGAGCCTCTCTAACAGCAATCCATTGCTCCACCCCGCAAGGCTGTACGACCTGTGGAAGGATTGGACGCAGGGCGTGGTCTATCAGCGAATACCTCTTTTCTATGAAGAGTGGACGGAAGAGGCGGCACAACTGTATATTGACATGGACAATGAACTACAATCCCTGCTTAAGCTGTTGCCAGTAAGTACGGGCAGCATACCCTCTGTGCTTGATTACTACGAAAGCAATGATGCCTCTTCGCTGGCGTGCAAGCTTCGCAGCATCAATGCGTTCAAAGGTATCAAAGCTCCTATGCGGGAAGTAGGCGAGGGCTTCGTTCCCGATTTTGAAAGCCGCTATTTCACAGAAGACTTCCCCTATGGCCTTCACTACATTCACATGCTGGGTCATCAGAGGGGAGTCCACATCCCCACTATTGACATGATTTATGAATGGGGTGTGAATATAAAATCTGAAAAACATGACTACCACCATTGACCACCAGGCGCTCCGTCGGCGTTTCAATCCCGACGGCTCGTTGTTGCGCCGACAACAGCAGCGTATGCTGGAGCTGCTGCTCGAGCTGGACCGCATCTGCCGCAAACACGGCATCAGCTACTGGCTCAGTAGCGGAACGCTTATCGGAGCCATTCGCCACAATGGGTTCATACCCTGGGACGATGACCTGGATGTGGAGATGATGCGGCAGGACTACCTGAGGCTGATGGAGGTGCTGCCAAAGGAACTGCCCGACACGATGGCCCTGCAAAGTGAGGACACAGACACAAACTATTTCTACTACTACGCCAAGCTGCGCGACCGCCGGTCCCGTCTTGAGGAGGCCAACAACTACGACCGTCTGCTGCGTGAGCGTGGCATCTATATCGACATCTTCCCCCTGGAGAAGCAACGCCGATGGATACACATCCTCTCTGAGAAGACCACCGGCCACATGTACAAGATTTGGCGTACAAGCCAGGACGACACGAAAAGCATTGGCCAGGTGAAGCGTATTTTCCACCTCAACCAGCGGCTGGTCTATCCCGTGCTGCGCGGCCTGTGCCGAGTGCTGGGAAGCAAGGTCATCACCAGTGCCTTGGGCATACCTTTCCATAACCCCCGCTACGAGGAAGACATCTTCCCGCTGTCGACACATGTCTTTGAGGGCCACCAGCTACCCGTGCCACACAACAGCGACCACCTCTTGCGCGGCATCTATGGCGACTATATGCAGCTGCCCGACTTAGACAAGCTGGCACTGCACGTGGGTAAACTTGAGTTTTATGATTAATTCCATTTGGGTTCTTAACAATTTTTAGATATGACTAAGCATCCGGCAAAAGTAGACGTGGCAGTGCTCCTGCTGTTCTTCACCCGCACAGACTCTTTCCAGAAAGTTTTCGACGAAGTAAAAAAGGCGCGGCCCTCGAAGCTGTTCCTCTATCAGGACGGTCCGCGTGGAGAGCATGACATGGCGGGTATTGAGGCTTGCCGTGCCATAGTGGCCGACGACCAGATTGACTGGGAGTGCGAGGTACACCGCAACTATCTGGAGCAGAACCAGGGATGTGACCCCTCTGAATATTTGTCGCAGAAGTGGGCTTTTAGCATCGTTGACAAGTGCATCGTGCTTGAAGACGATGACGTGCCGTCGCAGTCGTTCTTCTTGTTCTGTAAGGAGTTGCTCGACCGCTATGAACATGACGAGCGCATCGCCATTATCTCAGGATTCAATACCGACGAGGTGACTACCGACGTGCCCTACGACTATTTCTTCACTTCCGTTCAGAGCATCTGGGGATGGGCCTCGTGGCGACGTGTCATCGACCGATGGGAAGGTGACTATGCTTTCCTTGCCGATGCCTACAATATGAAACTACTGGATGCAATGCAGCACCAACGCGGCTATCGCGATGAGATGATAAAAATGTTTCGTGACCACCACGCCACGGGCAAGGAGTATTACGAGAGTATCATGTGGGCCGACATGGTGCTGAACTCTGGCCTGGCCATCATGCCGACGAAAAACCTCATCAACAATCTTGGTGCCACCAACGACTCTACCCACTATTCGGCCCTGCACACGATGAACCACCGCATGCGCCGCATCTTCACCATGCAGCGCTACGAGTTGGAGTTTCCGTTGAGGCATCCGAAGTATGTCATAGAGAACGTGGAGTACAAGGAACGCCGCTACAAGGTGCTCGGTTGGAACCATCCCTGGACGAAGATAGCCTACTCCTTGGAAGAGCTGTGGCTGAACCTGAAGGCAGGCAATCTCGGCTTCATCCGGAAATCAATCGTGCGGCGCTTCAACAAGTGGCTGGGGCGTGACAGACATAAATAGGCTTATCTTTCTGTGTACAACATGCGTACCAAGGGGGCAATGGCCGTTGGTACATATTCCTTTATGGGCTCACCGCGACGTACACGCTGACGCACCTCGGTGCTTGATATGTCAAGCAGAGGGGTGCTGACAATGGTTACGTTGTGGGGTAGGGGGGAGAGGGCTTTCTCGTTGCCCCGGCGTGGATAGACCACTATCTGGTGGCTGTCCAGTATGTCGTCGGCATGATACCAGCGGTGGAAGTTTGCCCAGTTGTCGCCACCTATTAATAATATAAAGGTGTGCTCGGGGTAGTCTTTCTCCAAGTGCTGCAGCGTTGTCCAGGTGTAGCTGGGACGTGGCAGGTGCAGCTCGTAGTCGCTGGCCTTGATGCCCTCCTCGCCATGCAGGGCGATGCGGGCCAGGAAGAAGCGCAGACGGTCGTCAAGCAGGTCGTTGGCGCCCTGCTTCAGCGGGTTCTGGGGCGACACCATGAGCCATACCTCGTCGAGTTGCGCCAATTGGCGTAGCTGTCGGGCCAGGGCGATGTGCCCGTTGTGGATGGGGTTGAATGAGCCCCCGAAGATGCCGATTCTCATTGTTACTTTGTTTTTAAGGCTGTCGAGGTCTGTTGCGTTGGCAGCGCAACAGACGAGGACGGCGCGGGCGCTACCGTGCACAAATGGCACGCGCCATCTCATTGAGGGAGAGGCACTGACTGCGGCTGATGGTGATTCGCTCGTTGTGATGCGCCCAGGGAGCCAGGAGCAGCAACCTGCCCTCCATGCAGGCATCCATGCGCTTGCCCCCAGGCTTGGCAAGGTCTGTCAGTCCGTTCTCCAACAGGACAATCACCGGGTAGCCATGCTCAAAAGCCGCACGCATCACCGCCTTCTCGCCAGGCGAGATGGCAGGTGAAACAAGCACGGCGCCTCGCTGGCAGGCTTTCATGAAATACTCGGTGGTTTGTTGTATCTCGACGTCGGTGAGCCGACGCGAGCACTGCACCTGCAGCAGGCAGGGACGATCCAAAAGGAAGAGGTTGCCCAATGCTGAGAACGACAAGTCGGCTACCTGCACATTACGCTGCACACGGAACAGGTCGGGGCGCTCGCGCTTCATCAGCAGGCGCCGCGGGTTGTCTTCAAGGTAGTTTAGCCATCGTTCCAGCCGTCCGCCTGTAAAGAGGATTCGGTCGTTATAGCCCTTGGCAAAGAGGAGCCCGTGGGTGCGGTCCTCGCCCCGGCGGTCGCGCTTCTGAGAGGCGGCGGTCGGTGTATGTTGCGTTGGCAACGCAACATACGAGGACGGTGAAGCGGAGGACGGTGAAGTGGGGGACTGGGAAGCGGGGGACTGGGAAGCGGGGGACTGGGAAGCAGGAGTAGGCTGCTGGCCGAGGATCAGCTCGCGGTAATGGCGGTTGCAGGCCTGCTTGAAGCCACGGAGGGCCATGCCGAGAGGCTTCTCCATCTTCTCCTTGACGAAAAGAACACCATGGAGGTGGTCTGGCATCAGCTGAAGGGCAACCACGGCGATCTCTGGATGATGGGAGGAACATGCCCACCACTCCCGCGCCACTTCAGCACCGAGAGACGTCAGGCGGACGGTTGGCTCGTCGGGGCTCCCCTTTGGAGCGTCGCTGCACCCAACAACCTGCCCAAGAAGCGGCCTCCGCCCCTCGGTCACCATCGTAATCATGTACATCTGGCGGCCGGCATAGTCATGCCCCACACGGCGGCGAAGCATGGAGGGCTTCTTTTCGCCGGCGAAGGCTGCTTGGGCTTTAAAGGCTTCTTCTGTCATGGGGTGGCTTGGGGGGAGGTAGGGGGTGCGTTGGCAACGCAACATACGAGGACGGAGGACAGCGGTTCAGGCGATGATGGGGGATTTGGGGAGAGGAGGAAGGGGGGCGAGGAAGGTGCGGAGGAGGGCGAGGGTCTCGGCTTTGGCAGTCTCCAGATTGTCGTTGATGACGATGTGGTCGAACTGTGGAGCGAAGGTCAGCTCGTATTCAGCTTTGGCCAGACGGTTCTCTATGGCCTCGGGCGTGTCGGTGCCACGGCCTTCGAGACGGCGGCGCAGTTCCTCTACCGAAGGTGGCTGGATGAACAGACTCATGGCCCGCTCGCCGTAGAAGCGCTTTATGTTGACACCACCTTTGACGTCGACGTCGAACACCACGTTCTGTCCTGCCTCCAACTGGCGCTCCACCTGTGCTTTCAATGTTCCGTAGAAACGGTTCTCGTAGACCTCCTCATACTCCAGAAACTCATCATTCCTGATTTTCTGGCGAAACTCCTCGGGCGAGAGGAAGAAATACTCCACACCGTCCTGCTCTGTGCCACGCGGAGCGCGGCTGGTGCACGAGATTGAGAAACTGAGTCTCAGCTCTGGGTGCTCCTTCATAAGCCACTGCACGATGGTCGACTTGCCCGAACCGCTCGGTGCAGATACTATCAGCATTTTCCCTTTATCCATAACTCTAAACTCTAAACTATGAACTATGCACTCTCTACATTACATTGAGCACCTGCTCCTTTATCTGCTCCAGCTCGTCTTTCATCTGGACCACTAAGTTTTGCATCTCGGCCAGGTTCGACTTCGAGCCGGTGGTGTTTATCTCGCGCCCCATCTCTTGTGCTATGAAGCCCAGTTTCTTGCCTTGTCCGTGGCCGTCGGCCATGGTCTCGCGGAAGTACTTCAGGTGGTTGGCCAGTCGCTGTTTCTCTTCGCTGATGTCCAGTTTCTCTATGTAGTAGATGAGCTCCTGCTCCAACCGGTTCTTGTCGTAGTCCACGCCCGGAATCTGCTGCAGCCCGTCCACTATGCGCTGCCTTATCTTCTCCACTCGCTGTTTCTCGTAGGGCTCTATCTCGGCAAGCAGGCGCTCTATGTTGTCTATCTTCTCGCCGAATTTCTTTTCCAGTGCGGCACCCTCCTGTCGGCGGAAGTCCACCAGCGCTGTGACAGCCTGCTCCACAGCCTGGCGGGCTGCAGCCCACTCCTCGTCGGTGAGCACCTCTTGCTCTGTGCGAGTCAGCACGTCGGGCATGCGTGTCAGCGTGTACATCCAGTCTTGGGGTTCGGGGATGCCTACTTTCTCGGCAACAGCCTTCAGTTGGTGGTAGTAGTTCTCTACGAGTGCGGCGTTCACGGGAGTTGCGTCAATGCCGGCCTCTTTCTCTATCCACAGTGCGAAGTCTACTTTGCCACGCTCCAAGATCTGCGCTATCATCTGGCGCATGTCCATCTCTTTTTCGCGGTAGAGTGGGGCTATGCGTGTCATAAGATCCAGCTGTTTGGAGTTCAGTGACTTTATCTCAGCGTTGATCTTTTTGTCTTTAAACACCACGACAGCTTTGCCGTAGCCTGTCATTGATTGTATCATGTTTTTTTTGTCGATTTGTTTGTTTCTGGTTAATTGATGCTGCAAAGGTACGAAAAAAAACTGAACTTTATTCGATATTCTACAAAGAAATTGCTAACTTTGCACCATTATTACGACAGGAGAAGTGATATGGTAAAAAAATATATGCAATTAGCGCTGCTGGCTGTTTTCTCATTGCTGTTTACTGCAAGCTGTGTTGACGAGGACGAAATGCCCGACACTCCAAGAGGCAACCTGGAGGCGCTGTGGAAGATAATCGACGAGCACTATTGTTTTCTGGACTATAAGAAGCAGGAGTATGGTCTCGACTGGAACGAGGTGCACGACAAGTATGTGCGTCGTGTGGACGACACGATGACCAAGGCCCAGCTGTTTGAGGTGCTTGCCCAGATGCTTGGCGAGCTTCGCGACGGCCATGTGAACCTCTCCTCGCCTCACGACTATGGGCGTTACTGGACGTGGCAGTCTTATCCCACCAATTTCAGCGACTCGTTGTTGCGGGTCTATCTGGGCACCGACTACAAGATGGCGGCAGGGATAGACTACAAGGTGCTCGACGACAATATAGGCTATGTGAGATACGACAGTTTCATGAACGGAATAGGTGCTGGCAACCTCGACGAGGTGATACTCCACCTGATGCCTTGCAATGGTCTTATCATTGACATACGTGGCAATGGTGGCGGCAACCTCACCAACGCGGAGAAGCTGGCAGCACGGTTTTGCGACGAGAAGACGATGGTGGGCTACATAAGGCACAAGACAGGGCCTGGGCACAACGATTTCTCAAAGATGGAGGAGCGCTATGTCGAGCCATCGTCGGGTCTGCGCTGGCACAAGCCGGTGGTGGTGCTCACCAACCGCCATGTGTTTAGTGCCGCCAACGAGTTTGTCATGTATATGAAGCAGATGCCACGTGTCACCATTGTCGGCGACCGCACGGGTGGTGGCGCCGGTCTGCCATTCAGCAGCTCGCTGCCCTGTGGGTGGAGCGTGCGCTTCTCTGCAGTGCCCATCTACGATGTAGACCGTGTGTCGTGTGAACATGGCATAGAGCCCGACCACTACGTACAATTAAATGACGGCGACTTTGCACGTGGCAAAGACACCGTCATAGAGTTTGCAAGAGCACTGTTGGCTAAAT
>Ga0310694_10006429_pt1 | contig 11124 bp, 10 predicted proteins | sample 174DNAGHGhighgp2_FD_203884 | JGI IMG/M metagenome (GOLD analysis project Ga0310694, IMG submission 203884) | Sheep rumen microbial communities from Palmerston North, Manawatu-Wanganui, New Zealand - 1742 DNA GHGhigh gp2 (v2) (version 2) | ecosystem: Host-associated > Mammals > Digestive system... | reverse complement strand
GGCTCGAAGGTGACGTTGGCGATGCCGCCTTCCATCGGCGCCAGATAGCTGTTTCCGACGAAGTACTGGGCATAGGCGGAATTGGGTTCGCCCTGGGGCCAGACGGAGAAATCGACGGTCTGTACAGGGGTATGGGCCTCACCAAAGACGGAAGCCAGGGCGCCACGGAGCCGCTCGGCCTCCGCAAAGCCCACATTTTCTTCCAGGAACACCGGGAGGGCGAGAAGCGCGTCATCGGACACGCCCATGTTCCGGGCGCCGGAGACGTGGGCCACCAGCTGCGGTTCGCAACCGGGCAGGGCCGAGATGGCGCTGACCGTGACGATCTCGCGCTCGGCAAAGGTCAGGTTGTTCCGGGCGAAGATGTCGCCGAACAGATGGGCCTTCAGATAGAAGTCGGTCTGCGGAGCGAAAGCGTAGGTGAACGGCTGGCCGCCCACGAGCTGCGTCTGCACATCCGTTCCCTGCTTCAACGCATCATAGTCCTTCGGCAGCGGATCGGCCTCGCGGCCCTCTTCCACGCGAAGACCGGCGTCCGTGCGCTCCTTGATGACCTGCTGCAGGGCGCCCAGCGCGTTCAGCGAGCGCGGAAAGCCGGTGTAAGCATACAGATGCGACAAAGCCTCCTTGGCTTCGCTCACGGTCAATCCTTGTTCCAGTCCTTCGTTCAGGGCCGCCTTCAGCCCCTCGACATTCCCTTTGGCCTCGTTGGCCGCGAGGGCCACGAGCGCCTGCTGTTTCTTCGTCAGTGCCATATCATTCTGTGCAAAAAGTGAAACGGAGGCCGCCAGCAGCAAGATGGCCAGCATCCCGATTCTTGTTTTCATCGTCTTTTTCGATTGCATGGGGTTATTGCGCCTTTTTCACGAATTCCGCCATCACCAGCGGGATGGTGTCGATGAGTTTGAGGGACTGGACCATGTCGGCCGTGCTCTCCTTGTATTTGCGGAAATGGGCGGTCTGGATGTGGGCCTGATAGGCCTGCTGGTCGGCATAGACCTCCAGGATGTACACCTTGCAGGGATCGGCCTTGTCCTGCATCGAGAAGAGGGCGATGACGCCCGGCTCCGTCGCCATCGACACACGGCCCACCTCAGCGGCGTATCCCAGATACGCTTCGAGTTTCTCCGGCACGACCTCGATCTCCGCCAGCCGGACCAGCTTGTCCCCATACTCCCGTACCGGGATGTCGGCGCCGAAGAGCCTGCGGGCGTTGTCCGACAGGACCGCCTGCGGGTCCAGGCCCATCGCCGGGAGACGCTGCTGCAGCGAACCCTTCGCGGCTACCAGCGCCGGAGCGGCGACATAGGGATAGTCGGAGCCATAGAGCAGATGGTCGGCGGTCGTGATGGTCAGCAGGGAGCGGACGGCGTCGTCCGTCGCGGCGCCGGCCAAGTCGAAGTACAGGCGGGCGATGGTGGCGTTCACATCCACCGGCTTCATATATCCCTGCCCCACCATGACGGGCAGGAGGCCCTTGAAACGCGGAAGGGCGTTCGGCAGGAACGAGCCGCAGTGCGGAACCACGACTTTGAGGTCGGGATAGCGGACCAGGACGTCATGGGCGACCATATTGAGGATGGCCCGCGTGGTTTCGGCCAGATACTCGTACGAGGCCAGCGGGACTTCGGCAATCAGCCTGTCATTCACGGCCGAAGGCTTGTGCGGATGGGTGATGATGACGGCCTTGCGCGCGTTCAGCACCTCCATCAGGGGCTCCAGCTCCGGATCGCCCAGGTATTGGCCGTAGCTGTTGCTGGCCAGTTTCACACCGTCCGCATGCAGGACATCCAGCGCATAGATGGCTTCATCCACCGCTCTTTTCACATCCGGCAGCGGCAGAGCGGCGCAGAAAAGGAACCGCCCGGGATACCGGGCCTTGAGCGCCGCGCATTCCTCATTGTACTTGCGGCAGAAAGCCGCCGATTCGGCGGCGTCCCCGAACCAGGGCTGCGGCGCCGGCATGGTCAGGACGGCAGTCTCGATGCCCGCCTGGTCCATGAACGCGAGGTGATCCTCCACGTTCCAGCCCGGAATCGGGAAACCCTCGTCCATCTCGGCCCCATGGGCCTTGACATAATCCATATACGAGGCCGTTATGGCATGGCTGTGGACGTCGATCTGCGCCCACAGTCCGGTAGCTGTCGATACTGACATAATCATCAAAGCAAGGATCCGTTTCGTCTTCATAGTCGATAGCTATAAAGACAAAGTTACGGATATTTTCCCTTGTCCGGCCTTCAGGAAGGCCTTTAAATCGTCCAGCGTCCCGTATTCCATCTTCCCGATCCGGGTGTAGCTCCAGGAATTGGTGCCATAGAACAGGACGATCTGGTTGCCGCTGTACAGGATCACGTCGCCGGGCTGGGTGCTTATTTGCGCATTGCTGGTGGGAAGCGAGCGCCCCAGGGCGCCCACTTTCTCGAAACCGCCGTAGTCGTCGGCCTCATAGGTGATGGACGCCTCGCGAAGGGCCGCGACAAGGGCTTTCGTGGCCGCGTTGTCCTCGATTATCACCGGGAGGGTTTTCCCGGAAATCGTAATCTTGATCTCGGTAGGCATGGAGGTATCGTTGTTTCCGTTGTCGCCACCGTTTTCGCCCGGCTTTTCCTGGGGCGGGTCGGGGACGATCACGACCGGGTCCGGCGCCTTGGTGCAGGACAGCAACGCCAGGAGGCAGATGACGATCGGGCGGAACATACTATTTCAGGTTCTCTTTGAAGAAAACTTCCATCTTGTCGTAGGGAATCACGCCGGCGACGTCGTCATAGAGGTCCACGTGGGAGGCGCCGGGGATGATCAGGAGTTCCTTGTTGGAGCCGGTCAGCAGGCCGAAGGCGTACTCGCTGAAATAGCGGCTGTGGGCCTTCTCGCCGTGGATGAGGAGGACGGGGTTCTCGATCTCGCCGGCCCAGGCCAGCAGGGGCTGGTTCAGGAAGCTCTGGCAGCCGATGACGTTCCAGCCGTCGTTGGAGTTGCCGCTGCGCTTGTGGTAGCCGCGCGGGGTCTTGTAGTAGGCGTGATAGTCCTTGACGAACCAGGGAGCGTCCTCGGGGAGCGGGTCGATGACGCCGCCGGCGCGCTCGTAGGTGCCGGAAGCATAGTCTTTCGTGCGCTGCGCGGCCAGGGCCTTGCGCTTCTCCATCCGCTGGGCGGGCGTGTCTTCGCTGGCGAAGTAGCCCTCGACATTGACCTTGCTCATATCGTACATCGTCGATGCGACGGTGGCCTTGATGCGCGGGTCGAGGGCCGCGGCATTAATGGCCATGCCGCCAAAACCGCAGATGCCGATGATGCCGATGCGTTCCGGATCCACCAGGTCGCAATTGGACAGGAAGTCCACAGCGGCGAGGAAGTCCTCCGTGTTGATGTCCGGGGAGGCCATCCGGCGGGGTTCGCCACCGGATTCACCGGTGAAGGAAGGGTCGAAGGCGACGGTCACGAAGCCTCTTTCCGCCATATGCTGCGCATACAGGCCGGAAGACTGCTCCTTCACGGCGCCGAAGGGGCCGGAAACCGCAATCGCGGGCAATTTGCCGTCGGCGTCCTTCGGAACATACATGTCGGCCGCCAGTTCGATGCCGTAGCGGTTGTGGAAAGTGACTTTGCAATGATTGACCAATTCCGACTTCGGGAAGGTCTTGTCCCATTCCTGGGTAAGGTTCAGTGTACTCATGGTATTTTCAGTGTTTGTTTGGCAGGCAAGCGGCAGCAAGGCCGCCAGGGAAAGAATGAGGATCTTTTTCATCTTCCGTTTGTTTTTGCAAAGGTAGGCAGTTGTGGGAACAGTCTTTTACCGATTTTTGTCCAATATCTACCAATATCGCAGAAATTTGGATAAATTGACGATTTTTTCTACCTTTATGGACACTATGAAGACCATCCTGTCCGTTTCCGAGCCCAATGTGTACGCCCGTTTTCTGGGCGCTCCCGTCCTGCATCCGCTGGTGGCGGTCATCCACTATGACGAAGTCTCCCCCATCCGCTCCAGCCTGAACCGCTACGGGGTCTACGCCCTCTTCATCCAGCGGAACTTTCCCAAGAACCTCACCTACGGGATGAAGATGTTCGACGCCCCCGACGGCTCGATCATCGCCGTCGAACCCGGGCAGATCGGGGGAAAGGAAGACAATGGCGAGGACATCTGCATCAGCGGCTGGGCGATGCTGTTCTCCCCGGAACTGCTGCACGGGACCGACTTGGAGGCCCGGATGAAGGAGTATCCCTTCTTCTCCTACTTCGCCACGGAGACCCTGAAAATGGAACCGGCCGAATGGGGCCGGATCACGCAGCTGCTCGTGCAATTGCGGCACGAGCTGGAGGAAAACGCCGACTCCCCCGCTCTCCGGGCCGTCATCCTCGGCTACATCCGGCTCATCCTGGAATACTGCCAGCGGATCTACCAGCGGCAGCTATCCCGCGAGGACAAGGCCTCCTCGGACCTGCTGAAGCGTTTCCATCAACTGCTGCGGGATTATTACCTGGAAGGCAGGCAGATGGACCTGGGCGTCCCGACTGTCCAGTACTGTGCGGAGCAGCTGGCCTATTCGGCCCGTTACCTGGGGGACGTGATCCACAAGGCGACCGGCGGAACCGCCATCGGCAGCATCCATTCTTTCGTGGTGGACCAGGGGAAGAACCTCCTGATGAACGGGCGCAATGTGAACGAAACCGCCCATTTGCTGGGCTTCGAATTCCCCCACCATTTCACCCGCCTGTTCCGGAAAGTGACCGGCCTCACGCCGTCCGAATTTCTGCGGAAATAGTATTGCCGTCTCGGAAAAGCGACGATATGCAAACCGAATTCGGGGAAGCGGGAACGGCGCCAAGACCGTGTAGATACGGCCATCCAGAACAGCGTTCCCCTGCCGAAACGCTTTTTTTGTCACTTTTTTCGATATATCGTTTGCGATATAAAAAGAAAGTCGTATATTTGCATCGTGAACGACATAAATATATGATAAAATACAGAAAGCTATGGCAAAGATCTATGATTTCAAGGCCCGCGGCAACAAGGGCGCCGAAGTGGGCTTCGCGCAGTTCGAAGGCAAAGTCCTGATGATTGTCAACACCGCGTCCAAGTGCGGTTTCACCCCCCAGTACGACGGCCTGGAGGCCCTCTACCAGAAGTATAAGGACCAGGGTCTGGTGATCGTCGGCTTCCCTTGCGACCAGTTCGCCGGCCAGGAGCCCGGCTCCAACGAGGAGATCGCGGAATTCTGCCGCATCAACCACGGTGTCACCTTCCCGCTGATGGCGAAGACCGATGTCAACGGCGCCAACGCCGAGCCCATCTTCGAGTACCTGAAGGCCCAGGCCCCCACCGAGGCTTACAACGGCATCAAGGGCAAGGCGACCCGGATGATGCTCAAGGGGCTCAGCAAGAGCGTCGAGAAGGACAGCGACATCCTGTGGAACTTCACCAAGTTCCTCGTGAACCGCGACGGCACCGTCATCAAGCGTTACGCGCCCATCACGACGCCGGAGGACATCGAGAAGGACATCCAGGGGATGTTATGATCGGGGAGGAATTCAAGCTGGACAACCAGCTCTGTTTCCGGCTCTACACCGCTTCGCGCCTTCTCTCGCAGGCCTATCATCCGCTGCTCTCGGAGCACGGATTGACCTATCCGCAGTACCTGGTGCTGCTGGCCCTGTGGGAGAAGGACGCCCAGCCTGTGAACGACATCGCCAAGCGGCTGTTCCTGGAGACGAACACGGTCACTCCCCTGCTTCAGCGGATGGAGAAGGAAGGCATCCTGTCCCGGCGGAAAGGCGAGAAGGACGCCCGCCAGATGATCGTCTCCCTGACCGGGAAAGGAAAGGGACTCCAGAAGAAGCTGGCCGACGTGCCTTTCACCATCGGCAGCGCCGTCATCTGCGACAGCGTCACGCCGGAAACCACCCCGGAGCTTTTCCGGATGCTCGACGACATCATCGGCAAACTCAGCGCCCCGAAAGCGTAGGGAATGTCGAGGAAAAGCCGTATCTTTGGGTAAACAAAACGAACCTATGACGGAACTGGAAGCCATCAAAGCACGGCACTCCGTGCGGAAATATCTGGACAGGCCCATCGAGCGGGCCAAATTGGAGCGTCTCCGGGAGGAGATCGCGGAGATCAATCCGGAAAGCGGGCTGAATGTCCAGCTCGTGCAGGACGAACCGAAGGCCTTCTCCTCAGGAATGTGGAAGTACGGCCAGTTCTCCGGCGTGCGGTACTACTTCGTGATGGCGGGCCCGAAAGGCAAGGAAGCCGAGGAAAAGATTGGCCGGTACGGCGAGAAGTTGGTGCTGCTCGCCCAGATCCTGGGCCTGAACACCTGCTGGGTGGGCCTCACCTACAAGAAGATTCCCGGCACCTTCACGCTCCGGGACGGGGACGTCGTCCACTGCGTCATCGCCCTGGGCTACGGAACGATGCCCGGCGTGCAGCATCCGCGGAAACCCGCCGAGAACTTCTACGAGAGCGAAGGCGTCCCGCCGGAATGGTTCAAGGAAGGCCTGGAAGCGGCCCTGCTGGCCCCTACGGCCGTGAATCAGCAGAAATTCAAGCTCATCCTTCACCCCGGCAACGTGGTGGAGGCCAAGACCCTGTTCTCGATGGCGGGCTACACGGCCATCGACCTCGGCATCGTCAAATACCACTTCGAGGTCGGCGCCGGGAAAGAGAATTTCACCTGGATGGCGTAGCGGTTCAGCGCTTTCCGAGGCAGGAAATGTGGGAATCCGGCGCCTGCATGATGTTCCAGGAAAGGACGGCGCCGTCGAAGCCGCAGTCTTTGAAGTGGTTGTCATAGATAGCCACGACATTTGCGGCCGTCTCCGGCCGTGAGGGGCAGTTGAAACGGAAACCCTCGCCCGCGGCCAGGTCATAATTCGCGGGAATGGCGCCCATCAGGTCCACGGCGGCCTCGTTTTCGCACATTTCCTCGGTCTCAGCGAAGACCGGCAGCCACAGGAGCATCTTGATTCCGTTCGCGTGCAGATACTCGCCCACCTGCCGGTAGATGTCCTGGTCCAGGCTCCAGCCGATGATCACTTTCTCGACCGGAATCTTCGCGCTAACCTCCCCGATCCGGCTGATGACTTGTTCCGCCGTATAGTCGGGAGAATGCCAGCCGCCCAGGGATACCTGGACGATGAAACCCGCCTCCTGGGGCTTGCTCTGACAGGCCGCCGTTAGCAGCAGGCCGGCCACGAAATAAAGGATTCTTCTCATAGCGAATAAGGTTTCGTATCTGCGGTGACGCCCCGGCGCTTGTTCGGCTTCGGGGCCATTTCAAATTCGAGGATGCCACCTTCCAGCAGTTCGGGGTGCGTGAGGAAGAGTCGGCCGACCGGCTTCCCGTTCAGTTTCACGGACTTGACATAGCGGTTTCGGGCGCTGAGCCCTTTCGCCTTCATCTCCAGGGTGCGGCCGTTTTCAAGCGTAACTCTCGCATACGGAATGCACGGCGCGCCCAGCACATATTGGTCGGTGCCCGGGCACACCGGGTAGAAACCGAGCACGGTGAAGATGTACCACGCGCTCATCTGCCCGCAGTCGTCGTTTCCGCCCAGGCCCCGGATTTCCGGGTGGTAGAAGCGGTCCACGATCTCCCGGACCCAATACTGCGTCTTCCAAGGCTCGGAGGTCCAGGCATAGAGGTACGGGATGTGATGGCTGGGCTCGTTTCCGTGGACATAGCCGCCGAGGAGGCAGTCGGCCGTAATGTCCTCATTGTCAGCGTAGCAATACTCGGGAAGGTCGCTCCCGAAGAGCTCGTCCAGGTTCGCGATGAACTTCTTGTCCCCGCCCATCAGCGCCATCAGTCCGGGCACGTCCTGGGGCACGTGGAAGGAATAGTTCAGGGAGTTTCCTTCGATGAAGCCCTGGCCGACCGTCTGCTTGATGTCGAAAGGCTCCTTGAACGAGCCGTCGGCATACCGCGGACGCGCGAGGCCCAGCGCGGGATCGAAGATGTTCCTGTAATAGCCGGCGCGGGCGCGGTATCTTTCCGCGACCTTCTCATTCCCGAGATGTTCCGCGGCCGCGGCGATGGCCCAGTCGTCATAGGCATATTCCAGGGTATTGCTGGCGGCGGTGGATGTCTTTTCCAGCGGTACATAGCCTTGCTGGATGTACTCCCCCAGCCCGCTGTACCACGGCACCGACGAAGTGGAAACCATCGCTTCCAGGGCCTCCTTTCCATCGACCTTCAGTCCCTTGGCGATGGCGTCGGAGAGGACGGAAACGCTGTGGTAGCCGGTCATGCACCAGTTTTCGTTGGCCATGTGGCTCCAGATCGGAAGCATATGGTGGGGGCTCTGCTCGTAATGCTTGAGCATGGAGGCCACCATATCCTCCGCCTGCCGGGGCTTGAGCAGCGCCAGGAGCGGATGCTCCGCCCGGTACGTGTCCCAGAGCGAGAACACGGTGTAGTTCGTAAATCCCTCGGCCTGATGCAGTTCGTGGTCCAGGCCGCGGTAGAGGCCATCCACGTCCATATACACCGACGGATTGATCATCGTATGGTACAGGGAGGTATAGAACATCGTCTTCTCAGCCTCGGTCCCGTCGATGTCGATGCAGGCGAGCTCCCGTTCCCAGGCCTCCTCCGCCTGCGCGCGCAGGGTATCGAAGGACATCCCTTCCGCCTCTGCCTGGAGGTTCTTCAGGGCGCCGGTGGTTCCCGTCGCGGAAAGGGCGACCTTGACGGTCAATTCCGGATTCTCGGCCGTGTCGAACTTGAACCAGGCCACGAGCTTCCGGCCCGCCATTTCCGGGAAATCGACATATTGGGAGAACTTGCCGTAGCCGCCTTTGTAGAGCACGGGCGCGTTGTCCTTCCAGCCGTATTCCAGCACCGGCCGCGAGAACTCCATCGCGAAATAGGTATAGTTCGTCCGGGCCCATCCGTTCGTGATGCGGTATCCCGTGACGAGCGTCGGACTCACCACGCGGACTTCCGCCCAGAGCGTCTTGCCGTCATAATTGTAGATGCCGTGGTCCAGGTCCAGGACGAGGTGCCCCTCCTCCCCTTTCGGATACGTATACCGATGGACGCCCACGCGCGAAGTCGCGGTCAGTTCCACCCGGATGCCGGAATCCGCCAGGGTGACCTCGTAATGGCCTGCGCCCGCCGATTCCGTGTCGTGGCTGAAACGCTGCCGATAGCCGGAATCGGGGTCCTGCGCCGTTCCGGGCACGAATTGGACTTCCCCCGTGCCGGGCATCAGCAGGATGTCCCCGAGGTCGGAATGCCCGGTGCCGCTGAAGTGCGTGTGGCTGAAGCCCACGATCGTGCTGTCGCCGTACTGGTAGCCGGCGCAATACTCATACGTGCGCGGCTGGTACACACCCTCGATGTTGTGCGGGATCATATCCGTGTCGGGCGAAAGCTGCACGCCCCCGAAAGGGACGCACGCGCCCGGAAAGGTATGTCCCATCCCGGCCGTGCCGATGAAAGGGTCCACATAGTGCGCCCGCTGGGCGAAAAGGCCGATGGAAACGCCGGCCAGGGTCCAAAGAATTGTCAGAATCCGTTTCATACCGTTTCAAAGTTACGCAAAAAATCTTAACTTAGCGGAAATAACGCAACTACAAAACCTTCGATATGAAACGCATCCTCTTCTCCCTCGCCATCCTGGCGCTCGCCAGCGGAGCGCTCTATGCGCAGGACGCCTACCGCGTCCGGGTGGAACAGCCGCAGCACGGCAAGGTCACCGTCACCCCCGCCATCCCCGAGAACGGCATGGTCCCCGCCGGCACCGTCCTGAACGTGAAGGTCGATGTCACCGACCCGGGCTGGGCCTTCGACAGCGGCTACGAGCTCTCCGTCTCCGGCGGCGTGTTCTATCCCACCTACAAGGAATCGATGGTTCCCGAATTCACCGTCAAGGTGGACCACAACATCATGAGCATCGGCGCCTCCATCATCGAGGCGGACCGCCTGCAGGGCTACAAGACCATCCAGGACGTCGTCTATGCGCAGCCGGGCGTCAAGCCCCTGAAGTATGACGTCTTCATCCCCGACGGGGCGAAGAAACTCCCCTGCGTGGTGATCATCCACGGCGGCGGCTGGTCCTCCAACACCGAGGACATCATGCGCGGCCTCGCCCGCGAGCTCATCAAGGGCGGCAAATACGTCGTCGCGAGCATCGACTACCGCTGGCTCAACCACGGCGACGGCGACAAGGAGCCCGTCCAGATGCACCAGCTCATCGAGGACTGCTACGGCGCCATCCTGCACATCCAGGAGCACGCGGCCGAATACGGCGTCAATCCGAAGAAGATCGCCGTCACGGGCGACAGCGCCGGCGGCCACCTCTCCGCTTGCATGATCGACCTGGTCGAGCGCGTCGGCGATGGCGGCTTCGGCACGCAGAAGGGTGTATATCAGTTCCTTCCGACCTATATGCCGAAGGGCTGGACCGCCGCGAAGGCCAAGAAGAGCCTCCGCGCCATCCAGGTCGCCGCTCCGAGCTACGGTGTCTTCGACCTGGGCACCCTCGTCCGCTTCGCCGAGAATTATGAGCCGATGGGCCTCGTCGCCATCACCCCGGACTGCAACGTCCCGCACGCGGACATCCGCGAGGTGCCGCAGTACATGGTGCTCGGCACCCTGGACCGCACCGTCGGCCGCAAGCCGATGGAGGAATACCTGCTCCGCCTGAAGGGCAAGAACCAGAACGCGGTGCTGGACATCGTGGACGGCGCCAGCCACGCTTTCTTCGACTGGAAGCCCGACCAGCGCACCAAGGACACCTTCGCCAAGTACGGTGTCCCCTATGCCGCCAAGATGCAGCAGTTCTTCGACGAAGTTTTCTATTGATTCCTTGCACGATGAAAAAGCTTGTCCTGATCCTGTCCGCCGCCCTGCTGTTTGCGCAGGGCCAGGCGTCGGCCCAGTTCCCGGGCATGCCCCGGGTGAACCGCGATTCTCTCAACGCGCTGACGAACGCGGACCACGCGCAGATGCTCGGCCAGCTCGGCCTGACGTCCGTGCGTCCCGGCCGCGACGCCTACACGGACGACCCGAACCGCGCCCCCAACTACGACGAAATGAAGGCCAATCCCTGGATCTACTATCCCGATCCGCTGGTCACCTTCGACGGCCGCCAGGTGAAGAATGCGAAGATGTG
>Ga0310694_10006428_pt1 | contig 11125 bp, 12 predicted proteins | sample 174DNAGHGhighgp2_FD_203884 | JGI IMG/M metagenome (GOLD analysis project Ga0310694, IMG submission 203884) | Sheep rumen microbial communities from Palmerston North, Manawatu-Wanganui, New Zealand - 1742 DNA GHGhigh gp2 (v2) (version 2) | ecosystem: Host-associated > Mammals > Digestive system... | reverse complement strand
GAATTTGATATCTACGCCAGCATGAAGCCCGCCAAGGAGGTTGGCGGTGATTTCTACGATTTCTTCCTGATCGACGACAATCATCTCGGCCTGGTGATGGCGGATGTTTCCGGCAAGGGCGTGCCTGCGGCCCTGTTTATGATGGTCGCGCGGGCGCTGATCCGGGGCAATCTTCAAAATGGCCTCGGCCCCGGTAAAGCACTGGAGAAAGCCAACGAACAGCTGTGTGAGGGCAATGAGGCGGAGCTGTTCGTCACCGTGTGGGCGGCCGTGCTTGAGATCAGCACGGGAAAGGGCGTCGCCGCCAACGCCGGTCACGAGCACCCCGCACTGCGCAGGGCGAAAGGGGTGTATGAGCTTCAGACCTACCGTCATTCGCCGGCTGTTGCCGCGATGGAGGGCATGCGGTTCAGGGAACATGATTTCCAGCTTGACCCCGGTGACAGCCTGTTCGTCTATACGGATGGCGTAGCGGAGGCTACCAGCGCCGAAAACGAGCTTTTTGGCAGCGAACGCATGCTCGACGCCCTGAATGTCGACCCGGACGCGAAGCCCGAAGCGGTGCTTTCAAATGTCATGCATGGCATCGACGCCTTCGTGGCGGATGCCGAGCAGTTTGACGATATCACCATGCTGTGCCTGAAATACAACGGCCCCGCTGACCCCGAAGGAGGTTTCGGAAGAGACAAAAAAACCTCAGGAGCGGTCAGGCGCGTTGAGACGGAAAAACGGGAAAGGCCGGTGTAAGGAACATGCCAGTCGGTTACGAATAAGGAGAGCATCAGAATGAGCACATTTATCCGGGGACTGTCGATTGACTGGGACGGGATTCGCCCGGACAGCTATCTGAGGGATATTGAAGCCATTCATGATCTGAACGATCTGACGTTCCGGAAGCAGATTACTTTTTTCGTGGGGGAAAACGGCAGCGGAAAGTCAACGCTTCTGGAAGCGATCGCGATCGCCTACGGATTTAACCCGGAAGGCGGGACAAGGAACTATCATTTCTCCACAAGAGACACGCACAGTGAATTGTGCGATGCGATCAGGCTGATACGGAATCCGTCGAAAGCCAGATGGGGATATTTCCTGAGAGCGGAAAGCTTTTACAATGTGGCCACGGCCGAAGAGGAATACGCAGAGGTGTCCAGGGATTATCACAGGAAATCCCACGGAGAGAGCTTTCTGGCGGTGGTGCAGGATAATTTCAACGGGAACGGGATGTATCTGCTGGACGAGCCGGAAGCGGCCCTGTCGCCCCAAAGGCAGCTCACGCTGCTGCTGGAGATCGTTCGCTGCGCAAAAAGGAATGCGCAGTTTATCATCGTGACGCATTCGCCCATTCTGCTGGGGATTCCGGAATCGGAGATTCTGAGCTTTGATTCCGGGAAGATCCATCCCATTGAATATGAGGATACGGACAGCTACAGAATTACGGAGATGTTTATCCGGGACCGGAAGAGATTCCTGAACAGACTGCTGGAGGATGAAGAAGGATCATGAAGTGCAGACGGACTGATGATATGCGTTAAGGCGTTTTGATTTCCGTGGACATTCGAAAAGCGCTGCTCATGACGGGCAGCGCTTCTCTGTGCTTTGCGATTGTTTTATTTCATGCACTCATGCACCCAGGCGATGAAATTGGCAGTAGAGGAACCGGTGCGCTCTGCCTCAGTGTGTCCCTGACCCCAGACCGTCTCGAAGTCCACCTGCGTTCCTTCAGCATAGGCTTCAGCCGCCAGCGCCAGATCAATCTCCGTACACAGGGCGGTGTCTCCCTGCGTGATGCCGGTGCGGATGCGCCAGAAGGCGGCGGGTTCGGCGGTTTGATATCCCTCGTAAGCGGGAGACAGGTAGTACATGGGATTGTACATGTTCAGGCGCACGTCCACCGTATTGCCCAGAGCATCCTGCTTCGCCAGATCCTCCGCAAAGGCCGCTTCGTATTCGCTGCCCTGTACGAGCCCGGCAAGGATCGCGTCAAAGTGTGCACCGCTGCCGTCGCCGTACCCAAACAGGATGTTTTCACCCTGTGTGGGATTCAGCTGGTCAAAGGCGGCAATCCCCTTGGAGGCGTTCTTCAGCGCCTGAGTGAAGGCGGCGACGCTGGTGATGGTCACCGTGTTGGTCTCTTCATCCCAGGCAACCCATTCACCGTTGGCATTTAGCGCATCGATATAATCCTGCTTCGTTTCATAGGTGCCGCTCAGGGTCAGCGCGGAAGAGGCGCTTTCGGTGCGGGCAATGCCATCCGTTTCCTCATAGGCGGTTGCCTGTTCGGTGTTTTCACCATCAAAATCAGGCATTTCACCATTCGCAAAGCCGGGCTTTTCTCCATTCCCGAAATCAGGCATTTCACCGTTGCCGGGACCCGCGAAGCCTCCCTCTGCGCCACCCGCATTGCCACCGCGCATACCGCCCCTGCCGCCGAATCCGCGGGAAGAGGAAACCGTGTACGGGAATTCCGTATCGCTCATGAAATGCTCGAGAGAAGTCTCGATGACATCCTTCACATAGTCGTAGTAGGTACCGCTCTGCCAGATGCCTTCATCACTCTCGGTAAGCGCGAGGGTGGCGCCGGATTCATCTGTCAGGCCGAGACCGTTGATGTAGCCGGCGAAAGCCTGTGCCATGCCGTCGGAGTAAGCCTGTTCCTCTTCACTGAGGCCGGAACGGGTGTTGCCCATGTTCCATTCATAGGCTTCATCCGCGATATCCAGATTGGTAATGGGACACCAGCACATGCTGCCCTTTACCGCGTCGCTTTCCGTCATGACCGCGCCGATGGCAGCCAGATAGGGCGTATACAGATCACTGTTGCCGGATGCGCCGATCAGAGCGCTCTGCGCGCCGCCGCCGCTCATGCCGAGGGAAAAAATGCTGTCCATATCGCCTGGCAGCAGGTCTTTGTTGTAGCGGGCGTAGCGGATCGCCGCCTTGAAGTCTGTCACACCGGCGGGAGCGCCAGCGTCACGGCCCCGGGCACCGGCAAAGAGCACGATGATGCCTTCACTTGTATAGTCCGAAATGCTGCCGTATCCCATGGAACTGGAATATCCGGTGGGCGCGGCCATGGCAGAGTAGCCGGGGGTATTGACCGGAAGGATCAGCGGGGCAGTGGAAGCGGTGTAGTGCCCGGCAGAGCCGGACCCGTTGACTGTGCAGGTATAAGTTCCATCGCCATTATCCGTGCCGGTAAAGTAAGCGCCGGGTACGAAGATGCCCATGGTCTCATAACTGCTGTCTGCCGGTGTGGCCGCGTAGGACAGCCCCACCTGCCAGTAGACATCGTCCGCTGCCTCATACTGCCACCTGGTCATATCAATCTTTGCAGGCACGCTTTCACCTTCAGCAAAGCAGGATATGCAGGAAATAATAAGAGCGAAAACCATCATGCAGGCCAGAAACTTCTTCATGAAAACCATCCTCCATGTCATTCCTATGATATCCGGTCTTACGCTTTCACTGCCCGATATCATGCCATGATCATAGCATGGTTTCCTAAAAATTGTATAAAGCGCAGATGACTGGTTCTCCGTCCTTGATGAATTCTGCTGCTTTATCCTTGATGAACCGGAATATTTCATCCCGGCCTGGATGAACTTTCCTGATCTGCATATGCTTCTGGTTCGTCTGTTTACTTTATATCCAGCATCGTTTCGGGCACCGCACGCCGGTAGCGCAGGCTGAATGACAAAAAGTGGCGGCGTTGGGATGCAGAGTCCTGACGCCGCCATATTTACAATTTTATGCTTGTCTTCTGCGGAAAATGGAATATAATATAGTTAGAGGCGGCTAACGAGACTGTCTCCTGGTATCGGAAACCCATGATACGAGGTGTTATTGTGAAAGGCTATTGCTCTGTACAGGAGATCGCAAAGCGCTGGGGTATCTCTGTACGCTGGGTGAATCAGTACGCTTTGGACGGATGAATTCCAGGCGCAGAGCGGTTGGGCAGATCCTGGGCGATTCCGGAAGACGCAGTCAAACCAGAAAAGTACAAATCCGGACCTAAACCCAAAGAAATGTCAGAGAGAAACAGCGGGCAGGAATAAACAGATAAGCACGTATCGTGCATTCTTTTTTTGCAGGCGAGTTAGCAGATGCTAACAGACAAGATGGAACGAGTGAAGATCAAAAGAGGCCAAGGAGAGCTGCAATCTGATGGTACGGCTGATGAAGGAGGCAACACCGAATGCAGTTTGATGAAATGGGAAACATGAATGGCAAAACGCTGATGCTGCTGCCGGGTACTGCCTGTGATTACCAGGCGAACTTCGGCACGGTGCTGGACAGGTTGGGTGAAAAGTATCACCTGATCTGCGTCAACTATGATGGCTTTGACGGAAGCGACGCAATTTTCCCGGATATGATCACGGTGACAGAGAAGATCGAGCGATATATTCAGGAACACTTCGGCGGGAATCTGGACGGCGCGCTCGGCTCATCTTTGGGCAGCACATTTGTAGGGCAGCTGATCCAGCGTCAAAACATCCATCTGGATCATGGCATCTTTGGCAGCCCTGACCTCGACCAGAGCGGAAAGTTCAGCGCGTGGCTGCAGTCGAAGTTAGTGGTGCCGCTGCTGACAAGCTTTACTGGAAGCGAGAAAAAGCGGGAAAAGACCAGGCAAAAGCTTGTAAAGTATTTTGAAATGAGCGACGAGGTGGCCCAGAAGTTTATGAACAGCTTCGCCAAGTTCAAGCCGGAATCCATCAAAAACGAGTATTACACTGATCTGCTTACGTGGCTTCAGGACGATATCCATGTGGATCATACAAAGGTACATTTCATCTACGCCAGCAAGATGGGTGAAAAGTATCTGAAGCGCTACAAGAAATACTTCCGAGATCCGGAAATCCGGGAATTCGATATGCAGCACGAGCAATGGCTGTTCGGCGGGGAGCAGTACACCGGACCGGTGCTGAAGGCCATCGATGAGTTTATGGAGACGCCGGTATGAAGGATTATATGAAACGGGTGAACCGCTGTATCCCCTGGCCGCCCCGAAAAGCACGAGGAGAGTCTTGAAGATGAAAGTACTTGTTTACGGTTCCGGCGTGATCGGCTGTTATCTGGCGCACATTCTATGCGCGGCCGGAAACGATGTGACGCTGCTTGCCCGCGGTCAGTGGAAAGAACAGCTTCAGCAGAACGGATTGAGGATTCGCCATCATCTCCAGTGGAAGACCACGCTGGATCACCCGAGGGTGATCGGCAGCATTGAAGAAGACGATACCTATGACGCAGTGTTCGCCGTCATGCCCTACAACAAGATGCAGGCAATCCTTGAACCGCTGGCAGCCGTTCGTTCTCCGATTGTGGTGCTGGTGGGTAACAACATGAGTCCCGCCGCGATGCGGCGTGAAATCCTTGAGCGTTCTGTGTGCGGGAAGCAGGTGCTGTTCGGCTTTCAGGCCACCGCGGGCAAACGGGATCATGAAAAAGGCATGCTGGTTTGCGAACGGGCCGGCGTCGGCGGCATGGACATCGGCTGTCTGCACGGCGAGGCTGACGCCCCCACAAGGTCAAAGCTGGCCGCCCTGTTTGGAAAAACCGGCTACAGGCTCCATTGGCAGTCCGATATGGAGGCCTATCTCATCTGCCATCTGGCGGCGGTGCTCCCGATCTGCTATGCGGCGTATGCGTGCAATGGAGATCTGACGACCTCCACGGGTGAGCAGCGGAAGCTCATGCGCATGGCCTCGCGGGAGGCGTACGCCATGCTGAAGGCACAGGGGATCCCGATCCTGCCTGAGGGTGACGATCAATACTACGCCCCCGGGATCAACGGCGCGGCCATGCGGCTTCTCTATTTTGGCATGGCCAAGTGGAAAACCGCTGGCGATCTCATCGCCTGCGAGCATTGCAGGAACGCCTTTGAGGAGATGGAGATGCTGGACGTGGACTTCGAGAAAGTGCTTGCCCACAAGCCGGAATTCCCCATGCCCAGCTGGCGCGCTTTGAAGGCGCAGATGCCGAGTTGGGACGCGATCCGGAAACAGTACACCAGGGGAAGCGTGAAATGATTGCACAGAAAACTTCCATCTTTCCAGCCTCGCGGGATGTGGTTTTTCAAAAGCTGCAAAGGCTGGAAACGCTCCAAACCATCACAAAGCCTTATGCTATGAGCTGGTGAGGAAGGGAAACGGCTTGCTGATCAGTGTGAAGAAATTGCCAGAGAGATAAGAGAAGGGAACCGAATATGAAACTGAGTCTCAGAGAATACGACGCCATGCAGTCCGGCTGGCGCAAATGGATCAACGAACACATGGAAATCGGGGGCTTCAAGGCCTGGGGCATGGATTTCACCGGGAAAGACATTCTGGAGGTGGGCTGCGGGTCCGGCTATTCCGCGTCCCTGATCGTCAAGGACCATCCGAAAAGCTATACCGGCATGGACATCATGCCGGAGCAGCTGGAAAAGGCGGAGGCGCTGGGGCTGCCGGGCGCGCAATTCGTCCAGGGAGACGCCGCTGATCTGAGCCGGTTTGCGGACGGGAGTTTCGACATGATCGTAGACTTTATGATCCTGCACCACGTGGAGGGCTGGAGAAACTTTCTGGATGAGGCGTTCCGGGTTCTCAGGCCCGGCGGCGAGATGTACATCAACGACCTGACGCGGAAAGGGGTTCATTTGACGGACGCCCTCTTCCACTGGGATCACGCGGAGGAGCCGCTGTTCTCGATGCAGGAGTTTGAGCAGCAGGCCCGTCGAAGCGGCTTCACGGCTGTCAAACGGTGCAATTACGCGGGGCTCGACTTCTGCTTCAAGTTTGAAAAAGCGAAGGGATAAGCATGTTCTGGACCATTGTCATGGAAATCCTGATCCTGTGGGTATGCTACGCGGCCTACATGGCGGTGCTGGTACACAGACGCGGCCCCATCGGCGGCATCTTCTTCTATCCGCAGGGAGTGATTGACCGGGTCAAAGCCCTGGGCCTGATCACCGAAACGGAATTCCAGCGTAGAAAGAGATTCGCCTTCAGCCTGCTCATCTCATGGATGCTGGTGATTCCGGGCGTCATGATTCTTTGGATCAACGGCGCGAGGACTTATTGGGACTGCTGCTGGCAATTTTACGCGCTGTTCCTCGGCGCGGAATTCTTCGACTGGCTGTTCATCGACACCATTTGGGTTGCCCTGTCCGACTGGTGGCTGATCCCCGGCACGGAGGATCTCAACAGCACCTGGCACAGCGTCCATGTGAAGCAGTGGAAGCTGCTGAAGCTGATTCCATTCTCGGTACCGTTGGCGGCGTTGGTGGGCGGATTGTACTGGCTGATCGGAAAAATGATGTGATACTGATTTGGGAAAAGAGGAGGTCTGCCGCATGATCACGACGCTGGTTGCCCTTGTAGCCGTTTGTCTCCTCTCGCTTGCGTTCATTCTGATCATTCCGCATTTCGCGGCCACAAAGGTACTGATGCGCTTTCTGCCGCAGGACATCCGGGAGGCGGCGAAAGCGCATCCCGATCCGCCTGTCGGCAGACAGATGATCGGTTATCTGCTCACAGCTCTTGCTGCGGCGGGATACGTGGGTGTTCTTTTCTTTCTCGGCGCGGACGGGATTCGGCGCGGCTATGGTTTCTGGCTGTTGTTTGGACGGTTCATGCTGTTTATGTACGGCTACAAGCTGTTCGATATTCTGGTGCAGGACCAATACATCGTGATCACTACGAAGTATTTTGTGCAATTCTACCCGGAAACAAAGGAATGCAAAAGCTGGAATGACCGCAGTTTCAACACAAAAAACCAGATGATCCGGCTGATCACGTTTCCGTTTGTGTGCGCGCTGATGGCATGGATCACGCTGATTATCGGGAGGTGAATGCGCTGATGGAGAAAGCCATTCGAAAATACAGCAAAGCGTACCGGAAGGCATTGACTTTCCGGAAATGCCGGGATATCGAAGCAAAAGTCGTGGCTTATGAAGCGCGGCTGCGGGAGATGTATGCCTCTGACGGTTTCAAGGCACACAGCGTTTATCCCACCACAAATGCGACCCATGTCTATGCAGTGATCGCCATGTGCCTGGAGATGAAAGCGCTCGGTATGACTGACGCGGAAATCATCGAGGCTGTCAACCATGGGTTTGCGCGCCGCCGGAACTTCTTCAGACGGCTCATTCGTTTGATCGATCTGCTGCCGAACAGCTTCAGCATCGCGAAAAATTGGAATATCTCGGATCATGACAGGCGGGTAAAAGATGGCAGCATCACCTATGACCGGTTCGACGTTGGCCAGGATAGGATCGAATACAGCATCTCCAAATGCGTGTACATCGAGATGTTTGAAACCTATGGCATCCGAAATCTGTGCAAGATCTTCTGCATGACGGACACGACCTCGTATGAAAACCTGCGCCACCATGTGACCTTCATCCGGCATTCGGACCTGTCGGACGGGGATGCCTGTCACGATGAGATCATACAGAGGAGGAAACCACAATGAACTGGCCGAGAATCATCCTGGACGGACTTGCGATGTCCCTGCTTTTCAACGCGGTGGCGGGACTGGGCTTCCTGCTGGTGCCGCAGGCATACAGCACCATGTTTCCGAAGGAGATCAGGCAGGCAGCAGCTCCCTTTGTGGAGAAGAAGGACGTCCGCACCATGAAGCTGATCCTGTATCCGCTGTATCTGGTGCTGTTTGTCTACTGGGCGGTCAGCGCACATTTCGCGGGCATGACCGGCTTCTGGAATCTGTTCTGGGCCGGATATATTGAGATGACCATGGTGAGCCTCTCTGATTTCATCATCCTGGATTGCTGGCTGCCGCCCAAGGCCAAACCCTTCATCAAAGGTGCGGAGCACTGCAAAGCGTGGGAACGTCGGGAGTGGCTGAAAACGCTGGCCATCCCGGAGCACGGCCTGTTGTGGACGCTGATTGTCTGTCCCGTCGCGGGACTGGCTGTGGCAGGACTGAACATGCTGTTTTGACGAAGAATGAAACATTTGGAGGGTACGCGAAAATTCTCGGCAGGCGCGGCCTGATGAAGCTCGGCGCCATGTGTTGCTGCGCGGATATCATCAATTACGGCAACCTGCCCTATACTGATTATATCCGCACGCAGACGCTCTGCCAGGGTGGTGAGCTGTGCGATTTCAGATTCGTCCGCCATCAAACCGACGCCGGAGACGGTTGGAACAGAACAAAAAGCATTTGAGAGGGGATGGAAATATGGGACTGTTCAAAAAGTTTGTCAGCCAGACAAGAAAACCGGAGGGCTTTCTCGGGAAAGTGATGCTGAGCGGTATGAACTCCGGCCACGCCGTCATGGCCGACTGGGGCTTTTCCCACCTGCCGCCCATCACGCCTGAAAAGGCTGTGGATCTGGGCTGCGGCGGAGGACGCAACGCCGGCGAGCTGCTGAAGAAATATCCGAAGGCACACGTGACAGCCATCGACTATTCCGATCTGTCCGTGGAAAAGGCAAAGGCCTTCAACCAGGCGGCCATTGCCGCAGGCCGGTGCGAGGTGCGGCAGGGGGACGTGTCCGACCTTCGGCTTCCGGCCAGTTCCTTCGATTTGGCGACCGCTTTTGAGACGGTTTACTTCTGGCCGGGGCTGGACAAGTGCTTCGCCCAGGTCGCCCGTATCCTGAAGCCGGACGGGATCTTCATGATCTGCAACGAATCGGACGGCACAGACGATACGGGCAAGAAATACGAGGGCATCATCAACGGGATGAAATGTTATACGGCGGAGCAGATTGAAACAGCGCTGAAAGCGGCAGGCTTTTCCGAGGTGAGCAGCGATCACCATCCGTCAAAACCGTGGATCACCGTCATTGCAAGAAAGTAAGGAGGAACCGGCATGAAACCTGATTACAAAAACTGGATGCCCAAGGGCATGGTGTGTTCTTTCCTGTTCGCGGCCCTCGGCTGCGGCGCTGCGGCCGCGGCATTTGGTCTGCTGCTGCCGGGCGGCACGCTGAGAACCGTGCTGACCATCGCGTTTGCGGTGATCGCGCTTGTTTTCTGCGGACTGACCGTCTGGGCTGCCCAAATGTATCGCGCTTTCGACTACAACGGAAAACGCCAGATGGCCCGGCAGATCATTGAGGGAACGGCGTCCTATGTGAATCTGCCGGAAGGCGGCAAGTGCCTGGACGTGGGCTGCGGCAGCGGAGCACTGGGGATCGCCGTGGGCAAGCGGAATCCAAGGGCCGAGATCGTGGGTATCGACCGCTGGGGCAAGGAATATGCATCCTTCAGCAAGAGTCTTTGCGAAAGCAACGCCCGGGCCGAGGGGGTCAGCCAGATCACGTTCCGGCAGGGAGACGCCACCCATCTGGATTTCCCGGACGAGACCTTTGATGCCGTGGTGAGCAATTATGTGTACCACAACATCCCAGGGAACCGGCAGCAATACCTGCTGGAAACCCTCAGGACGCTCAAAAAAGGCGGCACCTTCGCTCTGCACGATATATTTTCCAAATCCAAGTACGGCGATATGCAGGCCTTCGTGAAGAAACTCAAGGATATGGGCTACAGCCGGGTGGAACTGATCGATACAACGGACGGCAGGTTCATGAAGAAATCCGAAGCTGCCTGGATGGCGCTGAGCGGCTCCGCGCTGCTGACAGGCAGAAAGTGAATATCTTCTAAAAAAGGCTGGGTGCCTGATTCCGGAGGAAGAACCGATGAAATATCATATTGAGAAAAACACCGTGCAGGAAACCCTGGTGATCCCCCTCTTTGGCCGGCTGGTCTGCTCCGAGCGCTATCCGCAACTGTTTTCCGATCCGGAGGCAAAACGCATCTGCGATTCCCTGGATTATGACTTCGCGGAGAAACGCAAAAAGATGGAATCCGCGTTCGGCCTGTTCGGAGCGCTTGAGGTGGCACAGCGCCAATACGACCTCCGGTGTGAAGTAGAGGCTTACCTTCAGACCCACCCCAAAGCTGCCGTGGTCAACCTGGGCTGCGGGCTGGACGACACCTTCCGGAAATGCGACAATGGGCTCTGTCATGGCTATAACATCGACCTGCCGGACGTCATCGCCGTGCGGAACGAGCTGCTGCCGGCAGGAGACCGGGAGCGGAATGTCGCCTGCGATCTCAATGACCCGCGTTGGATGGATGCCGTGGACGCTTCGGGCGGCGCTGTATTCATCGCG
>Ga0310694_10006426_pt1 | contig 11126 bp, 5 predicted proteins | sample 174DNAGHGhighgp2_FD_203884 | JGI IMG/M metagenome (GOLD analysis project Ga0310694, IMG submission 203884) | Sheep rumen microbial communities from Palmerston North, Manawatu-Wanganui, New Zealand - 1742 DNA GHGhigh gp2 (v2) (version 2) | ecosystem: Host-associated > Mammals > Digestive system >... | reverse complement strand
CATTTGTCTCATCAGACTTAATCTCTTGTATGCCAGTTGGATTAACAGCATCAGGAGTCCAAGTGATGCTGTTGAAGTATGCTTTGCTGGCTTCAGCAGTCAGGTACAGTACTGTATTTTTAAGATTTTCCAAGCGCACGCTGGTCACGGTCTTTGTGACGGTAGCCAGTACTTTGGCAGACTCACTGTAGGAATCCTTGACTGCAACGTCATTTGCATTGCTGGAACCATATGTAATAGTCAACGTACCTGAACCAGTCAGAGCGGGCAGAATGAAGTAGCGATTGCCAGTATCTTTACCAAAATTTTTTGTTGCGCCACCCATTTTGAAGGCTCCTTTTTCTATCTTACAGCCAGAACCGGCCTTGTATCCTAATTCTAAGCCAGTCTCATCAGTGCTGATGAAGACAGCAGTCTGACCATTGGCAAGAGTGGTGCCTGCCTTGATGGTGGTTGCATCGTTAACAGACCATATAACAGGATCTGCGGGTGGAATGGCAGTTACGTCAACAGTGACGACTACTGAGCCGGGCTTATAACTGTCGTTACCAGCATCGATGATGGTAACGGTAGTAGTACCGCCCTTGATAGCAGTAATGACACCCTCGTCGCTGACAGAGATGATACTCTCGTCGTCAACGTCATAAGTTAGAGCGCCTGTGGCACCTGTGGTTGTGATGTTGGCAGTCTTACTGACAGCCATGTCGATGTTGACATTCGTGCCAGAAGTAACAGCCAATTGTGACTCAGCGCGTGTGTCGTTAACTTGTACGGTGACGTTGAGACTTCCCTCCTTGGCGGAGTCGGAACCAGCATCGCTAACAACGATGGTAGCCTCACCGGCAAGCAGACCCTTCACGAGACCATTCTCGTCTACGGTAGCAATCTCTTCGTCGACAGAACGATAGGTCACTGCGCCGTCGTGTTTGGTAACTACAATCTGGACAGTGCTGTTGCGGTCAACTGTCAACTCATCTTTCTCAACAGCCAGCGTAGAGGCTGTACGATTATCAGGAACAGTTACGGTAACAGTCTTAGAGCCAGGTTTCATAGTAGCAGTACCTGGATCGTTGACAGTGATGGTTGCAGTACCAAAGGCTACGGCAGTCACCTTGCCTGTTGCATCTACAATAGCGATAGAGGGAGCGCCAGAGGTGTAAGTGAAGTTTGCCTGATTGCTACCTGTAGCAGTAATCTGTGCAGTTTCGCCCTTCAAAACGGTGATTTCTTCGGGAGAAGTCAGGGCAATATCAGATGCAGGACGTGAGTCAGAAACCTGAACGGTAAACTTAATCTCAGCAGCATTGTGATTGTCGTCTGCAGCCTGTGACAGAGTGACGACAGCCGTTCCCTCTGTGACTGCGGTAATTTTACCTCCCTCGTCAACAGAAGCAACCTTGGGAGCATTAGACTTATAGGTGATAGCTCCTTCAGAGGTTGTGCTATAGTCTGTACCCTTCGTGAGTGTGTATGTCTGACCCTGTACCAGTTGGATGTCGCTAGTTGTCAACTGAGTAAGGTCGGAAGCACCAACGGGCATGAAAACTTTTATACCCTGCACGTCACGACCACCAGAAGCAAGGTTGGTGATGCGAACATACTTAACTGCTGGGTCAAAATTGCCGGAAACGTTAGGGTGAGCACCTGAAGATTTGGCTTCGATAGCAGCACCGCTATTGGTGAATGACTTTCCGTCCGTACTGGTTGCCAGTTGCCATTTCTGACTACCGTTACCTGATGTATAGAATGCAATAGAAGAAATACCTGCTGAATAGTAAATGGTCAGGTAACCATTCTGTGCAATCAGAATAGAACCCTTATAATCAGAGCATGAACCCGTCTTGGAGTTTGTGATTTCACGTGTGGGATTGAAAGTGCCGTTGGTCATGATTGTACTTGGATCTCCATCTTTAGCTGCGTCGCTCATATAGGTGTTAACTTGAGTAGCATTCTCCTCATTGAACCAGAAGAAGTCACCGTCAACACCGATTACTTGTTTTCCGCTGACAATAGCTCCGCCGCCTCCAGCCCATGAAGGTACATAAGAGTCGTTGGTCTCTTGGTCAAGACCTCTTCCGTCGCCACCGTCTACGGTAACGGTTTTAGGAGTACGACTGCTGATAGCTGTACCATCGGCAAAGCTAACGACAGTTCCTTCATAATTGACGAGAGCCTGTTTCAAGTCAGAGATAACATCGTAGTTCTCATCCTGAAGGGAGTTGTTGAATGTCCACTTGAAATCACCATGTTGCAGACGGCCTGCACCGAGGTTACCACGGACAATAGCAGGAATATCCTCAGGATCATCCATCTTGTTCTCAATGTACTGAGTACGTGCTGCCTGATCAGCTGCAGCATTGTAAGACGTTCCACCTGTGAAAGCTGTGGCAGTAACAGCATCAGCACGATTCCCTACCAATACAGCATCCCACTTACCATCTGTTTGACTACCATCATAGTACAGCACTTTGCGAGGATTGATGATAATGTTGTTAAATGCTTTATTGACACCACCTGGCTCACCAGAGAAGGTGCCGTCGCCTTCAGCGTCAGTACCCTGCTTTGAACTCAGCATAGGATATTTTGTATTACGGAAATAGTTGGCCTCGACAAAGGCAGAGCCACCGCTAGTCACACCAACACCATACTTGGAGTTGCCGTCGTAGTAGTTGTTGTAACAGTGATAGAACGCCGTGCGGATACGCGGATGACGAGAGTCACTGTGGTCGAACCAGTTGTGGTGATAGGTCATCCAACAATCGGTGGTCTCACCCTTCATACCACCCAGAGAGCATTTTCCACTGTCGTAGAAGTGGTTGTAGCTGACGGTGATATGACTTGACTTGCCTTTGATATCAACGGTACCGTCACCCTTAGCCTGGTCAGCATCGCCGCCCGTACCACCATAGAAGAAGTCCATATTGTGAACCCATACGTGGTGGTTGTCTGTATCAAGAGATACGCAGTCATCCATACAAACCATGTTGGCGAAGTTGCGGAACTCTACGCAGCAGGCGCTGCGGACGAGGAATCCGAAGCCGTGTGTGGTGGCATCGTTACCAATACCCTCAATGGTGATGTTCATATCGGTAGCACCGGATTTACCTTTTACCTGAATACCCTCAGCACTTGAACCGAATGCATCGCAGTCTGCGGCCTTGATGGTACCAATAATACGAATGGCCAACGGACGAGTCTCTTTGCCTTTCTCGAATACTGCAAGGATAGCCTGAAGACCTGTGTATTCTGCATCAGTCTTGCCATCGAAGACATTACACTTGACAGTCTTGGCAGTATTAGCGGTGACGTAGATCACTCGTGCGCCGTCTTTCAGCGTACCATCATTCTTATAGGCACCGATACCTTGCGCGTATCCTACATGCGCAAAACCTGAACGGTCATGAGCCGTAGCCGTAAAGGTGTCAGAAGTAGCCTCGCTATTGTTGGCTCCAACAATCTTAAACTGATAGTTACCTGCCTTCAGACCTACCATATCTGCACGGTAGTAGCCGTCATACTTACGTACTAACTCTTTGTCAATAGCGGTAAATTCTGCATACTGTCCACCTTTGATGTAGACTGTATAGTTTTGGTTGTCGCCAGTCCATGTGACATAGCCACTCTCAAACCATCCGCCCTGATCGAGTATCGATACAGGAGATGCATGTGCTATTGTTGTGCCGAAGACCAACATCAGCATACATGCCATTTTCTTAAGAAAGATTTTTTTCATCATTGTTTTAGTTATTTAATTGATTTAGTTGCAAAGGTACATCTTTATTTTATAGTATAAGGTATGTTTATACGAAAAACTATACGTAAACGTTTTCAGCGGGAAGCATGAAAACCTTCAAGGTTCGTATACCTCCTGCGCATCATGCGCACATAGATATTCCTCATCCAATAGGGTTCGGTGAGAGTGAATGCCAGTCCGATGACAATCAGCAATGTGTACGCTATGGTTGTATCGAAGATGGCCTCAAAAAGGAAAACGAATATGATGGGGACAAACATCGACACCAGCGAAAGAATGCTCTGCCATTTGTTGCCCAGCTGGTTCTTGCCGGTAATCTTCTCGTTGAGGGGTAGGGTGTTCTTGTTGATGATTGCTAACTGGAACAGCAAACAGTAGATGGGTCCTAAGGCTGTGAGCATATAAGCAAGAATCATTAGGATGGAGATCTGACCAGTGATGACTGTTGGTAGCATGAGCAGGAACGGCAGCAACAGAACACCTCCATAGTAGTAATATTTTGCACTCAGCAGTTTCAGAATGTTCTCCTCGTGTACCAAAAGCAGGTCAATATAATTGCCTTCTGGACACATCACCATCGTGAGGTTGGTGGCCCCGAAGAACACAAAAGCATATAGGCACAAGAAATTACGACTGAGCGATCCTCTATAGATATCACCGAAGGCAATCATCAGCGAGAAGAAGGTGATAAAACAGATACCTTGGATGAATCGTGAACGGATGGCTTTGTTGCGCATGGTGCTCTTGATTTCCAGTTTCAGGTACTCGCCAATTTGTCCGAAACGGTTCAGGGTCTTGAATTCTGATACTCGCTTGAGTTTAGTTGTTTCCACCTTCGATACCTCATCGTAGACGAAAAGCATCTGTAGTTTTCTGTTGATGAGGAATAAACAGGCGAAGAGAAGGATAAATAACGCAAATGACCACCAGGAGAAGACATAATCACCAAGAAGATCACCTATCATGTCTGTGTATTGGTCGGTCATCTTGTCTGGCAGGAAAAAGAGCGGACCTACTAGCAGACCGTAGAAAGCGGCTGGCAATGCCCACCAGAAGAGACTCTGGTTGACTAAAGTGCGTACCAGAAGATACCACTGGCTGTTGACGACCACCATCAGGTGAAGTAGGATAAGCATGCCGATGGCTTCCCATGTGCTGATGCCTCCACACCATACGATAAATGTGTAGGGGAGGGTGAATACCAACCAGAACAGATTGGATGTGTCGAGCACTTGCGATACGAGGAAGCACTCGATTGCCGAATATTTGCTGATGGGCATGAGCATGTAGGGTTTCACCAGCATGAGTGGTGTCTGCTGCATGGCAAAACGTCCAAAGAAATCAAAGATGAGCATGAAGGGCATGATAAAGAAGATCAATTCCGCTGCGTCATCTTTAGCACCTATCCATCCCATAAAGGTACCGAGAGCAATGAACTCGATAGCCAGAATACCGGCTACGAGGTATCCGAAAAGCTTGCCATATTGGTTGGCTTCGAACATCGGATGCCGTTTCTCACTTAGTTTAGCGTTTTTGCGAAGCAGACGGAATAGTTGTATCTTGTTCATGGTATCTTATTTATGGGATAGATATCCTTCCTTATTATCGCAGGTCGATGACCTCAGCGTTAGGGAAGTCCTTGGCATTGAAACGGAACATGCTATCGTTGAGTGGTGCTGCCTTGAAGTTGCTGATGCTGATGGTTATCCACTTGCTACCTTGTCGCATCTTCACCTCTGTCGGGATATAAGTAGACTTGTTGACGGTGATATACATCTCTTGTACAGACCGTTTCTTATCGGTTGCATTCAGGTGAACGATATGGGTATTGCCTGTCGTCTTCATCGTGTATTTGTAACCTTTCTTATACATATTGATGAAGTTATATGGATTGATGGCTTGCAGTTCTGCCTCCGAAGGATTGCTGACGTTTACCTCATCGTTCTTTTTCATATAGGTCCATTGGGTCTTTCCGTCGAACCATACAATAGCGAGTGGCGTTGAGGCATGAAATTTCTTACCCTTGACGGATATCTTGCCGCTGGTCTCACCCATCTGGGCACTTTTCAATACGAAACTGGCCGATACGCCGCCTTTCTTGCTAATGGCAGCCGATGCTTTGTCGAGTACGCCCTTGGCGCTCTCAGCAGAAATGGTCGTTGTGGTGCACAACAAGGTGAGAATCCACAGGACACGAAGGTATTTGATGGTGTTCGTCATATAGATATTATTTAAGAGAACTTAGCAGATTGTCGAGGCTCACCTCGTCTTGTACAAGCACCTCGCGAGGTTTACTGCCATGGGCAGCCCCTACAATACCAGCTTTCTCCAACTGGTCCATCAGTCTTCCTGCACGGTTGTAGCCAATGGCAAACTTACGCTGGATAAGACTGGTTGAGCCACTCTGACTCATGACTATCAGACGGGCTGCATCCTCAAACATCGGATCCAGATGCTGCATATCGACATCGGCACTTTCACCCCCCAGTTCGCTATCTGGTAAATCGGGTTCAGGAAGCTCAAATATGCTGGGATAACCCTGCTGTTGTGATATGTACTTGTTGATACATTCAATTTCCGGCGTGTCAACAAAAGCACACTGTACACGGGTAGGTTCACCACCATTGAGATAAAGAAGGTCGCCTCGTCCAACAAGTTGTTGTGCACCAGGACGGTCGATAATGGTACGGGAGTCAATCATCGCTCCTACACGGAAAGCGATACGTCCAGGGAAGTTGGCCTTAATGGTTCCCGTGATGATATTGGTGGTTGGTCGCTGTGTGGCGATAATCATATGAATGCCCACGGCACGTGCCAGCTGAGCGATGCGCGCGATAGGGAGCTCCACTTCTTTGCCGGCGGTCATGATCAGGTCGCCAAACTCGTCGATGACTACAACGATATAAGGCAGATAACGATGCCCCTTCTCGGGGTTCAGATGGCGCTCGACAAATTTCTTGTTATATTCCTTGATGTTATGGGCGTGAGCTGTCTTCAATAGGTCGTAGCGGGTATCCATCTCCTTACAGAGGGAGTTGAGTGTTCGTACAACCTTCGTGACGTCGGTGATAATCGGATCGGCATCCTCATCGGGTACCTGAGCCAGGAAATGATGGGCAAGAGGCTCATAGAAACTAAACTCAACCTTTTTGGGGTCTACCAACACAATCTTCAGCTCGGCTGGATGTTTCTTGTAGAGCAGAGAGGTAATGATGGCGTTCAGACCTACAGACTTTCCTTGTCCTGTAGCACCAGCCACAAGCAAGTGAGGAGCCTTGGCTAAATCGAACATGAACACCTCGTTGGTAATCGTCTTACCAATGGCACAAGGCAGTTCCATCGTTGACTCCTGAAACTTCTTTGAGTTCAGGATACTCTCCATCGACACAATATTGGGTTTGGCGTTAGGTACCTCAATACCTACTGTTCCCTTGCCAGGGATTGGAGCAATGATACGAATGCCCAGTGCTGCTAACGAAAGGGCGATATCATCTTCCAAATTTTTAATTTTTGAGATGCGGACACCTGGAGCAGGCGTAATCTCATACAGCGTGATGGTAGGACCTACGGTGGCCTTGATGCTGCTAATCTCCACACCGAAGTTACGCAATACCTGAACGATGCGGTTCTTGTTGGCGGTCTGCTCCTCCATATCGATATAGGGCTTTCCGTCGTTCTCGTATTTCTTCAGCAAGTCAAGTGTGGGATAGTGATAGTTCTCTAGGTCGCGCTTCGGGTCATAAGGCTCAAGGTTGGATACATCTTCGCCGACCGTCTCACCATTGGCACTCTCTTCATCTTCACCTGTTTCAACAGCCATGTCTACATCGTCTTCATGGTCTTCTTTATCACCAGTAGAATGGGTGAACGCCTCCGGTTCTGTCTGCTTTTGTGGCACATCCGAATAGTTGGGCTCTGTTGTTACGATGACATCATCGCCGACAAATTCTACGGTCTGCTCTTGCGGATCGTCAAATACGGTGGGGTCCTCAACGGTGTCAATGAGCTCGTCACGTTTGGAAGTGTCTACAATCTTAAACTTCACCTTGTCGAAGAAGTGCGACGGGTTCAGAAGTCTGCGGATGATATAAACGGTCTCTGCACTCACGTAGGTCAGGAATCCAATGGCGGTGAGGCCCAAGATTGCGCTGAGGCCTGGTGTACCAATCAGGTTGCTGATGGTATTGCAAACAGACAAGCCGTGATCACCGCCAGGGTTGTAGCAGAAATCCCCAAAGAATGGGGTGAGGTATTCTGCCAGGACAAGACTTGACCATATCATGATTAGCATCAGACACATGAACCATTTCAGCAGATTGAACTTGTAGGCCCGCATGATCTGGGTAGAAAGCAATAGCAAGAAGACGGGTATCAAAAAGGCGGGGATCCCAAAACATCTCTTAATAAAGAAATAGGAAATATAAGCTCCGATAGAGCCACAGATGTTTGTGAATTGTCTGCTGGTGTTCATGATTTCTCCAACCTTTGGCGTCTCGATCATACTGATATCGGCAGACGAGGTGCTGAAGAATGAGATAAAGGACACAATCATGTAGGCTGCTATACAGAAGAGGATAGCACCTGACATGAAACTGAGACGTTCGCTGAGCATCATATTTTTGAATCCGAGCGCTTCGCTGATGGATGATTCCTTCGATTTTTTCTTTTTTGCCATTGACTAGTTCTGTAAATGTGCTGCAAAATTAACTGAAAAAACTCAGAAAACGCCACAAATTTGCGTATTTTTTTATATTTTTGCACCTTGAAATGAAAAAGGTACTCTATAACAAATATGATAAGAGGCAGATTTCTGCTCTCCCAAGGGCGTTGTTTGCGGGAAGAATTGTTGTAGTTCTCAACGCTCAACAGGCTCGTAGCGCAGTGGATTATCTGTTGGATCAACCGCTATTGGGATTTGATACTGAGACGCGCCCGTCTTTTACCAAGGGGGTGAGTTATCAGGTATCCCTTTTGCAAGTGTCTACTCCTCACATCTGTTTCTTGTTCCGGCTGAAGATGATTGGTCAGTCGTCCGATATTATCCGCCTGCTCGAAGACCGAAAGGTAAAGAAGGTGGGACTCTCATGGCATGACGACTTGACCGTTCTCTCGCGTGTATACTCGTTTACGCCAGGCGCTTTCATCGACATTCAGGAGATGGTAGGGACTCTGGGAATCAAGGATTTGTCGTTGCAGAAGATTTATGCGAATGTGTTCGGACAACATATCAGTAAGAAAGAACAACTCTCGAACTGGGATCGTGATGTCCTGACAGAACAGCAGAAACGCTATGCTTCGACCGATGCATGGGCCTGTGTTCAACTCTACCAGGAGCTGTGCCGCCTAAAGAAAACGCACGATTATCAGTTGGTTGTCATAGAGGAACCTCAAACGGAAATAGCTCAAACAGAAAAATCTCAAGAAGATGAGACAGATTTATCTTAAACGGGGAAAGGAAGAGAGTCTAAAACGATTTCATCCCTGGATATTCTCAGGTGCCATCCATCATGCCGATGAAGGTATAGAAGAAGGCGAGACCGTCAGAGTTATGAATGCTGATCACCGCTTTATCGCTGTAGGTCACTTCCAAATGGGGTCCATTGCCGTACGAGTACTTTCGTTCAGCGATGTGCCCATTGATGCCGCCTTTTGGGCCTCACGGTTACAGTCGGCATTGGCAGTGCGACTGACGTTAGGATTGGCTGATAACCCCACGAACAATACTTATCGGTTGGTGCATGGCGAAGGTGATCACCTGCCTGGACTCGTGATTGATGTCTATGGCAAGACCGCTGTCATGCAGGCTCATAGTATCGGTATGCACTTGCAACGCAAGGAAATTGCCGAGCAATTGGTGAAGGTGATGGGCAATCGTGTGGCGAATGTCTATTATAAGAGTGAGACAACCCTTCCGTTCATGGAGCCCGACAATGGCTTTATCTATGGCGGAAGTGACGAGAATGTGGCGATGGAGAATGGGCTGCAGTTTTATGTTGACTGGCTAAGGGGACAAAAAACGGGTTTTTTCGTCGACCAACGCGAGAATCGTTCGTTGTTGGAGCGTTTTGCTAAAGGGCGTCGAGTCCTGAATATGTTCTGTTACACAGGAGGTTTCTCGTTCTATGCTATGCGTGGCGGAGCTCAGTGGGTTCATTCTGTTGACAGCAGCGCAAAGGCGATAGAGCTGACGAATCGTAATGTGACACTTAACTTCCCCGACGACCAGCGTCATCAGGCATTCTGCGAGGATGCGTTTAAGTTTTTAGAGGGGATATCCAGCGCTGCAGGCCAGGGTTATGACCTGATTATTCTCGATCCTCCCGCTTTCGCCAAGCATCGAGGGGCTTTGCATAATGCCTTGAAGGGTTATACTCGTCTGAATATGAAAGCCTTTGAAAAGATTGAGAAGGGTGGAATCCTGTTTACCTTCTCATGTTCGCAAGTGGTGACGAAGGATCATTTCCGCAATGCTGTCTTTACCGCTGCGGCGCTGGCTGGGCGTAAAGTGCGCATCCTGCATCAGTTGCATCAGCCGGCCGATCATCCTATTAATATTTACCATCCAGAGGGAGAATACCTGAAAGGACTGGTATTATATGTAGAGTAAGCATAGACGATTAGTCATGAAACAGGAACTCGAAGAGCGTGTCCGTCAATGGATTCAACAAGAGCAACTGTTACGCCTTGAGGGGCGTTATCTAGTGGCGGTGAGTGGCGGTGCTGATAGTGTTGCCCTTCTGCTTATTTTGCAAAGGCTGGGTTACCAGTTGGAAGCTGTTCATTGCAATTTTCATTTACGAAGAGAGGAATCGGATCGCGATGAGGCTTTCGTCGTGTCGCTTTGTGAACAACGAAATATTCCTCTTCATCGCATTCATTTCGATACTCAATCCTATGCCAGTTTGCATCGTGTCAGCATAGAGATGGCGGCTCGTGAATTGCGCTATTGTTACTTTGAACAATTACGACAAGATGTGGATGCCGATGGGGTCTGTGTTGCCCATCATCGTGATGATGCGGTGGAGACGCTTTTGATGAATCTTTTGCGAGGTTCTGGAGTTCATGGATTGACAGGTATTCGTACTTGTAATGGATATATTATCAGGCCGTTACTTAATATCTCTCGTGAAGAGATTGAAGCGTACTTGAAGAATGCTGGTCAGTCGTTCGTAACCGACTCAACGAACCTTGAAGATGACGCTTTACGTAATAAAATTCGTCATCATCTTGTTCCGATTCTTCAACAAATTAATCCTGCTGCGTCAACGAATATCTGGCGGTCGGCGCGTTATCTTGCAGAGGCCGAACGACTGTTGGATGCCTCTGTTAGCGAGTCTTTAAGTCGGTTGGTTAACAACGCTTCTGTGGACAT
>Ga0310694_10006424_pt1 | contig 11127 bp, 8 predicted proteins | sample 174DNAGHGhighgp2_FD_203884 | JGI IMG/M metagenome (GOLD analysis project Ga0310694, IMG submission 203884) | Sheep rumen microbial communities from Palmerston North, Manawatu-Wanganui, New Zealand - 1742 DNA GHGhigh gp2 (v2) (version 2) | ecosystem: Host-associated > Mammals > Digestive system >... | reverse complement strand
GATTTGACGGAGTGTGGTACGGAGAAAGATTTCGCGTGTCACAAACTGGAGCACGAACTGTCAGGTCTCTTCGGCGTGACGCACGGAGCCGGACTGGCGGCCTTATGGGGCTCATGGGCCCGCTATGTGCTGGATCGTCACGTCAGCCGTTTCGTACAGTTTGCCGTCAATGTGATGGGTGTGCCCAATGACTTCTCTGATCCGAAGGCTACAGCGATGAAGGGCATTGAGGCTATCGAAAGATTCTACAAGGCTATCGGTATGCCGACGAGTATTCCAGAACTGATAGGCCGTCAGGCAACGGATGATGAAATCAATGAACTGGTGGCTAAATGTTCCCGCGACGGCAAGATCACTATCGGAGCCTTCGAAGTGCTTCACGCGAAGGAAATGGAGGATATCTATCGACTCGCTAATAAGTAAGAATTGAACAGGGTGGCTTTTCGAAGGCCACCCTGATTCTTTATTGTTTCAGCAGATATTGCTTGAAGTCTGCAAAGTCCTTCGTCATCGGCACGTTCTGCTTCTCGCCCTTCATAAAGGCAGCCAAGCGGTCTGGAATCTCTACGTCGATGCCAAGAATCTCATCTACCTTCTCCTTGAACTTGGCAGGATGAGCCGTTTCACAGAATACGCCAGTCTCACCTTCCTGCAGTCCGTCTGCCAGAGCCTGATAGCCGCAGGCACCGTGTGGATCGAGGATATACTTCGTGTCGGCATAGCACTGGCGCATCGTTTCCCGTATCTGTTCGTCATTGTAGGTGGCACCACTGATGAGACTCGTTATCCGTTCGTGGCTCTTTCCAAAGAGATCGTAGATGCGGGCAAAGTTCGAGGGATCGCCCACGTCCATCGCATTGGCAAGCGTCTGCTTTGAGGGCTTCGGCTCATACTTGCCTGTCTGGAGGTACTTGTAGAAGATATCATTGGCGTTGTTGGCTGCGATGAAGCGTTTCACGGGCAGCCCCATCTCATGGCCGAACAGGGCGGCGCAGATGTTGCCGAAGTTGCCTGAGGGGACACAGATCACGAGGTTGTCGGTCTTGCCCTGCTGCTTCATCCGGGCATAGGCATTGAAGTAGTAGAATGCCTGCGGCAGGAAGCGGGCCACATTGATTGAGTTGGCCGATGTCAGTTTCATGTGCTGGTTCAGTTCGGCATCCATAAAGGCATTCTTCACCAGTGCCTGGCAGTCGTCGAACACGCCGTCGACCTCGATGGCGGTAATGTTCTGTCCCAGCGTCGTGAACTGGCACTCTTGAATCGGACTCACTTTTCCTTTCGGATAGAGCACATACACGTGGATGCCCTCTACACCGAGGAAACCGTTGGCTACGGCAGAGCCCGTATCGCCTGATGTTGCCACGAGTACATTCACCTGCTCCTTGCCCTCCTGACGGATGAAGTACTGAAGCAGGCGGGCCATGAAGCGTGCACCCACGTCCTTGAAGGCGAGGGTGGGGCCGTGGAACAGTTCGAGTGAGTAGATGTTATTCTTAACTTTGACTACAGGGCAGTCGAACGACAGCGTGTCGTAGACGATATCCTGCAGGGCATCGAGATCGACATCCTCACCGAAGAAGGCACTGGCCACGTTGTAGGCTATCTGCTGGAACGACATTCCTTGAATGTCATCGTAGAAGGCCTTGGGTAATTTCTTGATTTCCTGAGGCATATAGAGTCCTCTGTCTTCTGCCAGACCCTTCACCACTGCCTTATGCAGATCGGCTATGGGGGCTTTGCCGTTAGTGCTGTAATATTGCATAAGTCTTTGAACTTTTAAATCCTTTTTTGATGTTTATGATATGCTCATCAGAGTCTGCATAAACTCATTGAGTTTCAGCAGACCGTAACTGCCGCTGACGCAACTCACCTCGTCATACTGCTGCACGTCATCGGGCACGATGTCGCGATGCCAGATGATGAACGGTACGGGCTGTCCCACGTGGATGCGCATCTCAACGGGAGTCAGATGATCGGGGAGTATGGCGATGCAAACTGGCTCCGACCATGTCTCCACCTCTTTATATATCGGGGCGATGAGCCGCTGGTCCAGATATTCGATGGTCTTCAGTTTCAGTTCCAGGTCGCCGTCGTGCCCGGCTTCATCGCTTGCCTCCACGTGCACGAATACGAAATCGTCTTTCTTCAGTGCCTCGATGGCCGCCTGAGCCTTGCCTTCATAGTTGGTGTTGGCCAGACCAGTAGCGCCTTCCACTTCGACGATGCGGAGCCCTGCATAGTGGCCGATGCCCCTGATGAGATCTACGGCAGAGATGACAGCGCCCGACTTCACCTGAGGATACTGGGCCATCAGCGTTTCCATCGACGGGCGATAGCCTCCGCTCCAGGGCCAGATGCTGTTGGCCTGACGCTCACCGCGCTTGGCGCGCTCGATGTTGAAAGGATGGCTTGCCAGCAGTTCCTGCGATTTCAGAATCAGTTCGTTCAGCAGGTCGGCAGTCTCTTGAGGAGACAGGCGGGTGACCTCCCCTGACCCTGTCACATCCTCTGCCTTCACCAGCAGAGGGCGCCAAGGCTCGTTGGGATGGTCGTGGGGCGGGGCACAGACGATATGCTTATTGCCGCCTTTGATAACGAGCAGATGGCGGTATTGGATGCCTGTGATGAACTTCACACGCTCAAAGTCCATTCCCGCTGACGCACCTACCCGTAGCCTTTCCCTCTCGTTGATGGGCTTGGCTAATTTCTCATTGAGGTATTTTATCAGCACGTCGCCATCCTTTGTTTCCAGATTACCGCCATTGTGCGTGATAATCTTTCCGTCCTCCAGTGTGATGATGTTGCAGCGGATAGCAAAGTCGTCGTCGGCCATCTCGTAGCCTATCGAGGCAGCCTCCAGTGGGCCGCGTCCTTCGTACACCTTATTGAGGTCGTAGCCGAGAATCGCAGTGTTGGCCACTTCCGAACCTGGGGGAAATCCCTCGGGCACAGTGACGAGCCGTCCGCAGCGTCCCTCGCGGGCCAGTCTGTCCATAATCGGCTTGTTGGCATATTGCAGCAAGGTCTTCCCGCCGAGTCTTTCGACGGGAAGATCTGCCATTCCATCACCTAATATTATTATATGTTTCATAATATATCCGTGTGAATCCGATGCTAAATGTTCGCGATCGACATGATGTTAGCGAATACACCAGCGGCTGTCACGGCTGCTCCGGCACCGTAGCCCTGGATAAGCATAGGGTACTCCTTATAGCGCTCTGTCGTGAGCAGGACGATATTGTTGGAGCCTTCCAGCCCGTAGAAGGGATGTCCGTAGGGCACCTCTTTCAGGGCTACGCTGGTCTTGAAGGATGACGGGTTGTTTTCGTCGGCTTCCATTGTGGCCACAAAGCGCCAGCGTTTGTTCTCTGCCTCCAGCACCTTGCGGCGTGCCTCGAAGTCGGCATCCAGTTCGGGCAGACGCTTCCAGAAGTCCTCAATCGACCCCTCGAAGTAGTCGTCAGGCACGAACAGATGCTTTTCCACATCTGCCTGTTCTACCTTGTAGCCAGCCTCACGGGTCAGAATCACCAGTTTGCGGATCACGTCGGTACCGCTGAGGTCGATACGCGGGTCGGGCTCAGAGTAGCGCTGCTCCTTGGCGCGGCGCACGGTCTCAGAGAAGGGTACGTCGGCGGCTATCTCATTGAAGATGAAGTTGAGCGTTCCGCTCAGGATGGCCTCAATCTTCAGAATCTTGTCACCAGAGTTGCAGAGGTCGTTGATGGTGCCGATGATTGGCAGGCCGGCACCCACGTTGGTCTCATAGCGGAACCAGACACCACGGTCGCGGGCCGTCTGGCGGAGTTTGATATAACTGTCGTAGTCGCTTGAGGCGGCAATCTTGTTGGCTGCCACTACGGATATGTTGTGCTCCAGGAAAGTCTGATAGAGCGTGGCTATCTGCTTGCTTGCGGTACAGTCGACGAAGACGCTGTTGAAGATGTTCATCTTCACGATCTCGTCGCGCATGTGCTCCGTATTGGCAGGATAGCCGGCACGCAGGATTTCCATATAGTTGTCCAGGTCGATGCCGTCGCGATTCAGCACGAAGTTGTCAACATCCGAGATGCCTACCACGTTGAGTTTCAGGCGTCGCGACTGCATGAGGAACTGCTGCTGCGTACGGATCTGCTCCAACAGCATGCCGCCCACGGTACCGATACCGCAGATGAAGATATTGAGCACCTTGTATTCCGACAGGAAGAAGGAGTCGTGCAGCACGTTGAGCGACTTGCGCAGGAAACGGCCGTCGACGACGAACGAGATGTTCGTTTCTGAGGCACCCTGTGCACAGGCGATGACGGAGATTCCGGAGCGTCCCAGTGTGCCGAACAGTTTTCCGGCTATGCCTGGAGTCTGCTTCATGTTCTCACCCACGATGGCGATAGTGGCCAGTCCGCTCTCCACCTGCATGGGGAACATGGCCCCCGTCTCAATCTCCTTGGCGAACTCTCTGTTGAGTACCTCTGCGGCAGCCTCTGCATCCTCGTCGCGCACACCGATGCTGGTGGAGTTCTCCGAAGAGGCCTGCGACACCATGAATACAGATATGCCCTGATTGGCCAGTGTAGTGAAGATACGGCGGTTCACACCGATTACACCCACCATCGAGAGGCCTGTGACGGTGATGAGCGAGGTGCCCTTGATGCTCGATATACCCTTGATGGGCTTGTTGTCGTCCTCTATCTTGTCCTTGATGAGGGTGCCCGGATGCTCTGGGTTGAAGGTGTTCTTCACCTTGATGGGTATATTCTTTACGCAGACGGGATAGATGGTCGGCGGATAGATCACCTTCGCGCCGAAGTTGCAGAGTTCCATCGCCTCCACGTAGGAGAGTTCGTTGATGGTGTAGGCCGTCTTGATCACCTTCGGGTCAGCCGTCATGAAGCCGTCCACATCAGTCCATATCTCTAGCACCTCTGCGTTCAGCACTGCCGCGATAATCGAGGCTGTATAGTCGCTGCCGCCGCGTCCCAGGTTGGTCGTCTCGTGGCTGTCGCGGTCTCTGGCAATAAAGCCTGGGCAGACATAGATATTCTTGTCATTCAGATTCTTGAATGACTCTTTCACGAGTTCTGTGGTCAGTTCCATGCATACCACGTGGTGCCCCTGTTTCTTCTCCGTGCGGATGAAGTCACGGCTGTTCATTCGGATGCCATTCTTGAACATGGCTGCCACAATGTGCGAACTCAGTCGCTCACCATAACTGATGATGGCGTCTTCCGTCTTCTCGCTCAGGTCGTGAATCAGATATACACCGTAGAGGATGCTCTTCAACTGGTCGAAGAGCGAGTCTACATTATTAAATAAGTCAATGCGCTTTTTGTCGTCTGTGATGATGGCTTCTATCATCTGGTGGTGGCGCGTCACCATCGCATCGAATTCCTCGCGATAGCGCTCGTCGCCCTGTTTGGCCATCTTTGACGTGGCGATCAGTTTGTCGGTGATGCCGTCAAGTGCACTTACTACTACAATGACAGGTTGCGTCCGAGCCTCTGTCTCCACAATTTTCTTCAAGCTTAGAATGCTTTTTACGGAACCTACGGACGTTCCGCCGAATTTCATTACTTTCATATTCCTATGCAATTTGTCTTACCGCTGGTACCCCAAAACAAGCGGGGACTCCTCCAACGGCGGTGCAAAGGTAATGCAAATTGTGGAAACCACCAAATAATCTTCACATTTTCTGTAGGTGAATGCTGCCGATTCAGCCTATGCTGCCCCATTCCTACAGGAAAAAGCGCTGGAATTCGCTCTCGAAGTTGGGCGTGAGCACGCCATGTTCGATGGCGTCGCGTATCTCCTGAATGGTCCAGAAACGTCCGCCATCGAGTTCTTCGACTGAAGGCCTCACTGGTCCGTCGTAGGTCGTTCGGTTCACGTACACCAGTTCCCGCTCTCTTCGGCTGTCGAACACGTAGTGCCCGATGGGCTCTGGCGTGAAGTCTGTGATGCCGAGTTCTTCGCGTACCTCTCTCTTTAATGCCTGTTCGGGCGTCTCGCCGAAGTCCATGTGGCCTCCCACGGCGGTGTCCCACTTGCCAGGCTGGATGTCCTTCCATCCAGGGCGCTTCTGCAGATATACTTCCCCGCGCGAGTTGAACACGTGCAAGTGTACGACGGGGTGGAGTAGGCGAGAGCCGTTGTGGCACTCACCCCGTGTGGCTGAGCCTGTCACATGGCCTTCCTCATCTACGATGGGAAATCGCTCTTCGTTATTGTCTTTCATCATCAGTCTTTATTTCGTTTGCTTTGGCCATACCTCCATTGCCTTCCACATGTATGTGTAGGGGGGCGTGTTCTCTAGTTTTAAACAAATGACTTGACGAGAGAGGGGCTGACGTGTCCCTCTCCTTGTCTCTGATATGCCAGCCTCTCATCACCATTCGCCAGATAGATGATGCCGCAATAGGCAAAGCCATATTTGGTCATGACGTGTTGCATGATGCGGTTGTCGCGATGGGTGTCTATGCGGATGTTTGAATCGCGGGAGAAGCAGAAGTCCATGATACTGCTGAATATACCGTGTGCATCGGGGTAGCTGGCTATCCTGTGGACAACGTGGTATGCCCGCGTGTCATCCAGCCACTGCCCTTCACGGATCCTGGCATAAGTGGGTTCCGGTGATGGCAGGAATGCGAAGTAGCCGACAATCCTTTTGTCGTCCTCAATCACAAAGCCGCCATTTTTCTCCATGTCAGCGGATATGACAGCCTCGGAGGGATAGCCCTCTCCCCATTGGTGCATATTCCCTGAATGCCGCATAATCGTCTTGGCTGCATCTACGACCCTCATGATCTCAGCCATGTCTGCAGGCCTTGCTTCTCTTATCATCCTGATGTATGGCATATCGCTAATAACATTTCCTCGCCCAGCTTATGAATATAGTCCATGATTTCCTGCTCACGCTCCTTTGATGGTTTCTTGAAGCCATTGATATAGTTTCTCAACAGCGTAGGATTCATCCCCATCGAACGGGCGAACTCGGCCACGTTGATTTCCTTGTGTGTCAGGAAGAAACGTTGCATGGCGCTTGGCTCTGCATCCTCATATCAAAATTCGCTAAAACAGAGGGGCAGTAGGGGACGGATGCCTTCGACCACGAAGATGTGACTTTGTCCGTAGAGCAAAATGCGGATGGGGGCACCCGCGCGGGTTTCCGACTCGACAATGACCTGACGACAGGCGCCACAGGGGCCGACAGGCTCGCTGGTGAGAAGACCGTCGGTGCCCCGGGCTGCAATGGCGAGCAATCGCACGGGCTCGTCGGGGTACTGGGCGCCGGCATAAAACAGGACGGTGCGCTCAGCGCAGAGACCTGAGGGATAGGCGGCATTCTCCTGATTGCTGCCTGACAGCACGACACCATTGCCAAGGCGGACAGCAGCACCGACACGGAACTTGGAGTAGGGGGCATAACTGCGCTCAGTGGCTTCGATGGCGGACGTGAGCAACTGCTGTTCTTCGTCGGTCAGATCTTTCATCTGACAGACTCTTATCACGGTTTTCAGTTCAAGATTGTGCATGGATAGAAATTTTTGGTGCAAAATTACAAAAAAAGCCTCAGATTACACCGTTTTTTACGGATTAATTCTGTGAGAATCAAAAAAATCTGTGATTATCTGTGTAATCTGTGGCTTAAAATTCGTACCTTTGCACGCATATTTATCGATTATGAGAAAATACTTCGTTACCATAGTGCTTTTGCTCTCTGTCTGCACCTACGGACAGGTGAGTTGGAATTCGCGCTACCAGCAATATATCAACCAGTACAAAGACATCGCCATTCAGGAGATGCATCGTTGGAAGATACCAGCCAGCATTACGCTGGCCCAGGGACTCTTTGAGAGCGGGGCTGGGCAGAGCGAACTGGCCAGGAAAGGCAATAACCACTTCGGCATCAAGTGTAACGGTTGGGAAGGGCGCAAGGTGTATCACGACGACGATGCGCGCAACGAATGCTTCAGGGCATACGACTCGGCTTACGAGTCGTTTGAGGATCACTCCCGGTTTCTGGTCAGCGGCCAGCGCTACCGCTCGCTCTTCGACCTGAAGATTACGGACTATAAGGGCTGGGCCAGGGGGCTGAAGGCTGCCGGATATGCCACGAACCCTAAATATGCCTCGAAACTGATAGAGATCATCCAACTGTACAAACTTTATGAGTATGACAAGGCAAAGTCGGCTGACAAGTTCATGGTGGAGCATGCCAAGGCGCACACACAAGCGGGCCAGGAACTGCATGTCATCAAGATTTTCAATAAGAACTACTATCTGATAGCCCGCCGGGGCGACACGTTTAGGTCGATCGCCGACGAGACAGGTCTTAGTTACCGGAAATTGGCGAAATATAATGAGCGCGACAAGAACGACCGGCTTCAGGAGGGCGAAGTGGTCTGGCTGAAGAAGAAGCAGAAGAAGGCACCGAAGGACTACAAGGGCCGTCTGCACTATGTGCGCAGCGGTGAGTCGATGTATTCGATAGCGCAGTCGTATGGCATCCGCCTGAAGAACCTGTACAAGATGAACGGTTTGAAGCCTGACTATCAGATTCGCGTGGGCGACGGACTCCGGCTGAGGTAAAGGTAAAAAGGTAAAAAAGTAAAAAGGTAAGACTTATTTGGTGGCTTTGGCTTTCTTTTTCTTCCGGGTGGAGAACAGGTCGCCAAGGCCATTGAAATCTTTCTTCATGATGATGCCGATACCCTGCGTGTTGAGCGACGACTTGGTGAAATAGCGGTCGTTGGTCTGGTTGTACATCTTCAGGGAGAGGTTGCCGTTAGGGAAGAGCAGATACTGGATGTCGAAGTCGCCGATAAAGGAGGGTGTGGCCTGCTTGGCATTGTCGCGATAGCCGAACTGCCCGTTGAGTAGTAGGCGGTTGTTGAGCATTCGTCCGCTGATGAGTCCTTCGTATTCGGCATTGTGCCATCCCTCGTTGCCCGTTGAGATGTTGGCCCCGAAGTTCCAGTTGTCGTTTTTGATGACTGTGTTCAAGAGATTGTTAATCTGCGTGGAGATGGTTCCGGAGAGGAAACTCTGCATGGCGAGCGATGTCTGGTCCTGCTGCTGGGCATTGGCGTTGTTCTGCCCCTGATTGTAGAATCGTCCGATGGCCAGCAGATAGAGCACCTGCTGGTTCATTTCCTGCTGTCCATTGATATAGGAGCGCACCATCTGCTGCTCGTCGGCATTGACGGTGGGCATCTCGAGGTCGAAGTCCACCTGCGGTGCATTCGGCTGTCCTCCGATGTTCATCAGGCAGTTGACGCGTATGGTGTTGGAAGCGAAGGTGTTGCCGATGTTAAGGTCGGAGAGTGAAACGCCGTTGACAGTATGTCTGGCCTGTAGGTTGAGGGCAGCATTGTAGGGGTCGCCGCCGAAGACGATGGTGCCGCCGCGACTGAAGACGAAGTTCTTCTGGATGATGTTCTGGATGGTGACACCGTATGTGCCGCGGTCGACGGTGTAGGTGCCGAACATATTGAAGGGTCCTTTATTATAATAGGTGGCGCGGATGGTCCCTTCGCCATTGAGGGTGATATAGTCGTTGGTATTGGCATCCATGAGCAGCCGCATCGTCGCGTCGGGTGTACAATTGACCAGAAAGTTGATATAGATGTCGGTAGGAATGTCATCATCGTCGGGAGTAGTATCGACCGTCTGGCTCTGAGTGGATTTGACCGATGCACTGCCCCATTCGATGAACTCCTGTTTGGAGATGGCAACTGGCGACGATGCATTATAGACGAAAACCGAATTCTTCTGGGGTGTGACATTACAGTCGATGGTGACTTCCCCAGGGCGACCTTTGATGGCAACGTCGCCGCTGGCGAAGACGGTCCCGTAGAAGTTTGACTCTCCGAAGCCCTTGAAGTCGTATGCCAGCAAGTTGTCGGCATCCACTGAGAGGTCGAAGGTGAGATTGGTGAGGTGCTGATGGTGGATGCCTCCGCTCAGTGTGGCGCGATTGCCAAAGCGGTCGTTGAGTGGCAGTGCCCGGAGAACTATTTCGTCGGGGATGAAGATGACGGTGTCGCGCTGCATTTCATACTCCGTATTGAGGGCTGTCACCTTGGCCTTTCCATCGACGAGGAGTCTGCCCGTCAGATTGATGTCGTCGAGTGTCCCTGCCAGCAGGAGGTCGCCTTCGGCATGGCCTGTGATGCTGCTCAGGAAGGTCTTGGTGAAACTGTGCATGAAGTCGATGTATGTGCCTCGGGCCCCGAAGGCGAGGCTGATGGTGTTGTGGACTGGCGAGACGTAACCGTTGATGCGGGTGATGGCCTCGGGCCCGTCATCTGCAACGGCGCTGATGTCGATCTGCTCTTTCTCCTTGTTCCAGTCTGCATGGGCAAAGAGGGTTCCCATGCGCCCGTCCTCAAACTTGAAGTCGGTCACTTTCAGGTTGGCGTGAGCCCCGAATTTTCTGAAGAGCGAACTGGCCTTGACAGTGCCGGTGGCCTTGCCGCTGAATTCTACGGTATGGAAGTCGACGAGGTCGAGTATATAAGCCACTTCCACCTCGTTGAGGTCAATAGTGAGCGAATCTTTGTCGTCCTTGCTGGCTCTGCCGTCGATTGTGATATGCTGTCCGTGGTGGTGCACGTTGAAGTGGTCTACGAGCAGGTCGTTTTCGGAGTAGAGGATATCCGACGGCTCCACATTCCACACTGTATCGTTGAGGATGATGTGGGAAGGTTGTATGCGCACGTGGGCTTCCGGTTTCTGTGCCAGATTGCGGTAGAGTTGGGTGATGCTGTTGAATTCGCCGCTCATTCGGTGCTTGTCCCTGCCGTCGTTCCAGTCGATGGATGTAGTGAGTTTGTTATCGTAGGCGTTGGCCTTCAGTCCCAGTGCCAGATGATGTCCGTTCTCCCCGATCTTGTTGACGCTGACGTCGCAGCGCAGGGTGTCGGTAGGGCAGAGCAGGTGGATCTGGGCATTGTTATAGACTGCTCCTTTGTAGGTGAAGGCCGGAAAATGACCATCCAGCATCAGCGTACGGTTCAGGTCGTTGATACGTGCGTCGAATGTGGCGGGCTGGGTGATATTGAGGTCGACGCCCAGCAGGCGCTGCAGCCAGTCAGTTTTGTATACTTGTGTGCGCAGGGCAAAGTT
>Ga0310694_10006422_pt1 | contig 11128 bp, 6 predicted proteins | sample 174DNAGHGhighgp2_FD_203884 | JGI IMG/M metagenome (GOLD analysis project Ga0310694, IMG submission 203884) | Sheep rumen microbial communities from Palmerston North, Manawatu-Wanganui, New Zealand - 1742 DNA GHGhigh gp2 (v2) (version 2) | ecosystem: Host-associated > Mammals > Digestive system >... | reverse complement strand
TGTTAACCTCGTCCGAGGACTTGTAGCTGTTGGAGTCCCCGCCCTTGGAGCGAAGCATTTCCTCGCCGGCGAGGAAGAAGGGAATGCCCTTCCCGATCATGATGATGGAAATCCCGAAGCGGTTCATCTTCAGGCGCGCTTCCGGCGTATCGTCCGGGTTGGAGGCCAGCAGCCGGTCATACAGCGTATGGTTGTCGTGGCAGGCCATGTAGTTGATGACGGCGTTGTCCTTCACGGACCAGGAAACCATCAGGTTCTTCTGTCCGCCGGTGAGGCCGAAAACCACCTGCCAGGCGGTTCCCTGGCTGACGTTTCCGCTGATGTAGCCCTGCTCCTTCGCGTTGAAGACGCTGCCCTTCAGGCCGTCGCGGATGGCGTCGTTGAACACCGCCACCGCGCCGATGGCGCCTTCAGTGGCCTTGACCTGCTTGATGTTCGCCTGGGTCGCCTGCAGGGGCGGCATCAGGGTCGTCGTTCCGCCGGTCCAGCCCTCGCCGTAAATAATCGCCTTCGGGTTGACGGCATGTATCGCCTCCTCCGCTGCCTGCATGGTCTGCACGTCATGCAGCGCCATCAGGTCAAAGCGGAAACCGTCCACATGGTATTCCTTCGCCCAGTAGGTAACGGAATCGACAATATACTTCCGGCACATCGCCCGCTCGGAGGCCGTCTCGTTTCCGCAGCCGGAACCGTTGGACCAGTCCCCCGACCCGTCGAAGCGGTAGTAGTAATACGGCACGATTTTGTTCAGGCAGGAATTCCCGTCGTAGGTATGGTTGTAGACCACGTCCATTACCACGCCCAGGCCGCTTTCGTGCAGCGCCTGCACCATCTGCTTGAATTCCCGGATCCGCACCCGGCCGTCCCGCGCGTCCGTGGCGTAGCTTCCCTCCGGCGCGTTGTAGTTCTTCGGGTCATAGCCCCAGTTGAACTGCGGCTCGTCCGAGGCCTCGTTCACGGTGGCGAAATCGTAGACCGGCTGCAGGTGTACATGGGTGATTCCCAGGTCCGTCAGGTAATCGATGCCCGCCGGCTCGCCCGCCGCGTTCACCAGCCCGTGCTCCGTGAAGGCCAGGTATTTGCCCGGGTAAGCGGAAGACGCCAGCTTGTTGGAGAAATCGCGGACGTGGACCTCCCAGATAACGGCTTCGTTGTACGCGTCGATGCTGTCGACGTACGTGTCCTTGTCAAAGCCTTCCGGATCCGTGTCCCGCAGGTCCACGACCATGCCGCGGTTCCCGTTCACGCCCACCGCCCGGGCATAGGGATCCACCGCTTCCTGCTCCCCGGCGGCGGTCGCCACCAGGTAGGTGTAGTACGTCATGGCGCCGCAGGACGCCTCCGCGGACCAGACGCCCTTTTCGCCCCGGGTCATCTCAACGGTTTCCGCCGGATCCCCGCCGTCGCCGGCCTCATACAGCAGCACCTGCACCCGGCTGGCGGTGGGCGCCCAGACCTTGAACCGCGTGCCGGTTTCCGTCAGCGTCGCGCCCAGGTCGTCCCCGTCGTAAACATAGTTCTCAATGAACGCGGGCGAATCAAAGACCTTCGTCGGCACGGCGTTCATCGGCTCAAAACCTTTGATTTCCAGCGTGTAGACTTTGGCAAGGTCCAGCTCCTCCGCCAGCTTCACCCGGCCGGTCACCACCTCGTTGTTCAGGCTGGACAGGCCGGTCACCTCCAGCTGCCGGCCGCTCTCCTGCTCCGTGACGGTCACCTCGTCCAGGGATTCGATCCGGACCGCCGGGCTCAGGAAATACTGAATCTCGTTCATCGAAATGATTCCCGCGATGGTCATCTTCTTCTCCTGATACAGCGTTTTGCCGCCGTCGTCGCTCTTGTACTGGGTTCCGTCCCCCGGCTTCAGGTACACTTCCGTCGTGTCCCCGGAAAGGACGGCGTAGCGGTCGCCGTCATAGTCCTTCGTGGCCTCGCCCCAGCTGGCGCCGCCGGGATCCGAACAGTTCCGACGGACGATGAAGCCCACCTGGCTTTCGCTTTCCGGCACGTTCAGCACGACCTTGACCCCGTATTCACAGGGATGGAACAGGTACCCGTGCCCGTCGGCGTTGGGATACCAGATCCACATGTCGCAGGTATCGTAGTCCGCGTCCTCCGCGTACCAGTAGAAGGTCACCTGGCGGGTGCCCTCCTCCCGGGGCAGCGTATACTCCTCCGCGCGGGCGGAAGGCGCGGCCGGCGATCCGCTCCACAGCGCCGAAAGCAGCAGCAATACGGTCAGCACGCATCCGAATCTCTTCATGTTCCATCCCTCCCGGTATATCCTTTTTTCTCCTGCTTCGGATTATACCATCCTTCCTCTTCGCCTTCAACCGGGATCCGCCTGACAGGAATCCGCCGCCGGATGCCGAATTATATAAATAACCATACATACAAATCACGGATCCGTATCAGGTGTAAGTGAGGAATACGAAACATGAAAACAAAACTGACAGCCATTTTGACAGCCCTTCTGATCATCCTGCTTCCGCTGCTTGCAACAGCGGAACAGGCAGAGCAGCCGAAAGCCTATACGCTGGACCGGGTCGTCGTACTGAGCCGGCATAACATCCGCTCCCCACTGACCGACGGCGGATCCCTGCTGGGGGAAATCACGCCGCACACCTGGTTCAACTGGACTTCGGCCTCCGGTGAACTGTCCCTGAAAGGCGCGATGCTGGAGGTCCTGATGGGCGAGTATTTCCGGCTGTGGCTGGAGGATGAGGGGCTGATTCCCGCGAACTGGCAGCCGGATGAAAAAGCGGCGCGTTTCTACGCCAACGCCAAGCAGCGCACCCAGGCGACCGCGCGGTATTTTTCAGCAGGCCTGCTTCCGGTCAGCGTCGTGCCCATTGAAATGCACGTGGCGTACGATACCATGGACGAAACCTTTACGCCGAAGCTGCGCTTTGTTTCCGACGCTTACACAGAGGCCGCCCTGGAAGAAATCGCTGAGATGGGCGGCGAAAACGGAATCGCCGGGTTCAGCGAACGGCTGAAGGACGCCATCGCCCTGCTGATGGACATCACGGACATGGAGGAGAGCGAAGCCTATCAATCCGGGAAATACGGAGACCTGCTGAACGGCGAAACCGTCATTACCCTGGAACAGGATAAGGAACCCGGAATGTCCGGTCCTGTGAAAACGGCCACCTCCGTGGCGGACGCACTGAAGTTCCAGTATTATGAGGAAGCCGACGAACTGAAGGCCGCCTTCGGCCATGAACTGACCCGGGAGGACTGGCAGGCGATCTGCGGCATCGTGGAAACCTACGGAGCCATGCTCTTCACCGCCCCGCTGATCGCTGTCAACGCGGCGCATCCGCTGCTGCAGGAGATCAAAAACGAAATGGAGCAGGAGGGCCGGATCTTCAGCTTCCTGTGCGGCCATGACTCCAACCTGGCCAGCGTACTGGCGGCGCTGAACGCAGAGGATTATACCCTGCCGGACACCCTCGAACCCAAAACCCCCATCGGCGGAAAACTGGTCTTTGAACGGTATCTGGACGCGAACGGAGAGGCCTGGTACAAAATCGAAATGATTTACCAGAGCACGGAGCAGCTGCGGAACCGTACCCCGTTGAGCCTGGAAAACCCGCCCATGCGGATTCCGCTTGCCCTGAAAGGCGTGCCGGTCAACGCGGACGGCTTCATCGCCGAAAAGGATCTGCTGGATCGTTTCCAGGAAGCCATCGACGCCTATGATCTGCTGCCTGAAGAATACGCCGACCTGGCGGAAGCGGCGTAACCGCCCGGACGCCGCCGGCGGTCCCGTAAACAAAGAAGGAGTGTAACCGTATGCCTTTTGAAATGGTCCGGAACGACATCACCAAAATGGACGTGGACGCGATCGTGAACGCGGCCAACCGCTCCCTGCTGGGCGGCGGAGGCGTGGACGGCGCGATCCACCGGGCCGCCGGTCCGGAACTGCTGGAGGAATGCCGCGGACTGGGCGGCTGCGAAACCGGCCAGGCCAAGATCACCAAAGGATACCGCCTGCCCGCCCGGTACGTGATCCACACGGTAGGCCCTGTCTGGCACGGCGGAACGAACGGAGAAAAGGAACTGCTGTCCGCCTGCTACCGGAACTCCCTGGAACTGGCGGCAGCACACGGCTGCGAAACCGTCGCCTTCCCGATGATCTCCGCCGGCGCCTACGGCTATCCGAAGGAGGAAGCGCTGTCCGTCGCGGTGGAGGAGATCACGCGCTTCCTGCTGGACCACGACATGACGGTCTACCTGGTCGTGTTCGGCCATGAATCCCTGGTGACCGGGAAAAAGCTGTTCCGCGACATCCGCGAATATATCGACGACGTCTACGCGGAAACCCGCATCCGGAAAAGGCGGGAAAGCGCCCGGAAGCAGTTGTGGCGGGAGAACGAGGGGGCCGCGCTGGACCTGGACATGGAGATCAGCCAGGCCATCCACGCGAACGTTTCCCTCGGAGCCGCCGAGCCGGACATGAGCATCATGCCTTCCGGGGCGCCCGAAGCGGACTGGAAAAAGATCATCATCAACACGGACAAGGGTTTTTCCGAAACGCTGCTGCAGCTGATCGACGAGCGGGGCATGAAGGACGCGGAATGCTACAAGAAGGCCAACGTGGACCGGAGGCTGTTCAACAAGATCCGCTCCAACCCGGCCTACCAGCCGAGCAAACCCACGGTGTTCGCCTTCGCGGCCGCGCTGGAACTTTCCCTGCCGGAAACCAGACGGCTGCTGGAAAAGGCCGGGTTCGCGCTGACGCGCAGCAGCGGGTTCGATCTTGTCATGGAATACTGCATCAAGCACCGGGTTTATGACGTCATTCAGATCAACGAGATCCTGTTCGAACTGGATATGCCCCTGCTGGGCTCCAGCGCGAGCTGAAATTTGTCGCCCGGCAGGCGACCAAAAGCCCTCCTGAAACGGATATGCTTAACACGCAGGGAACGGAAGAAGCCCCTGCCACTATCCGGACAGGAGGGATTTTTCATGAAAAAGAATCTGACAGAACTGGTCTTCATCCTCGACAAAAGCGGCTCCATGGCCGGGCTGGAAGCGGACACCATCGGCGGCTTCAACGGCATGATCGAGCGGCAGAAGAAGGAAGAGGGCGAGGCGCTGGTTTCCACGGTCCTGTTCTCCGACAAAAGCAGGGTCATCCACGACCGGGTGGACATTCGGAAGATCGAGCCGATGACGGACAAGCAGTACTATGTGGGCGGCTGCACCGCGCTGATTGACGCGATCGGCCAGGCGATCCACCACATCGGCAACGTCCACAAATACGCCCGGGAGGAAGACCGGCCGGAGCACACGATCTTTGTCATCACCACGGACGGCATGGAGAACGCCAGCCACCTCTACACCAGCGACGAGGTCAAGGCCATGGTAAAGAAGGAGCAGGAGAAATACGGCTGGGAGTTCCTGTTCCTCGGCGCGAACATCGACGCCGTGGAAACAGCCGCCCACATCGGCATCGCCGAAAACCGCTCCGTAACCTTCCGGAACGACGCAATGGGCACGGCGCTGAACTACGCCGGCGTGGACCGCGCCGTCCGCGCCATGCGGCATAACGCGGCCGTGGACCGCGAGTGGAAGCTTGAGATCGAAGCGCACGAGAAGGAAAGCAGGCAATAAAAAGCCGCAGGGGCGGACCGGCAGGTCCGCCCTGTTCCAATATTTCCCTTTCTGTGGTAAGATAGGAAACGGAACAAAACGGCTGTAAAGCCGGTAAAGGAGCATATGACCGTGCGTAAGTTTTTTTCGCGGCTGATCTGTCCGATCCTGGCGGCTGTGCTGGTATGCGCGCTGCTTCCCTTCTCCGCCCTGGCTGAAGAGCCGTCGCTTGTCTTCGGACTGGATGAGCTTGGAAAAGAAGAACTGCTCTTCCTTGGCAAGGACAGCGGCCACAGCTCGCTGCAATGGCGGATCCTGGACGTGGATGAGAAACGGGCCCTGCTGATCACCCGGTCCGCGGTACAGGTCAGCTCGGACTGGAACGACAAGCAGTTCATATACTGCAAACCTGAATACATGTGGGATTACTCCGACGATACGCCCCCGCTGGACAGCTGGAACAAGAGCCAGATCCGGCAGCTGTGCGGCAAGCTCTTCAACTTGTGGAAGAGCAGCACGGTAAACAAGGAGGAAACCTACGCGCTCCTCCCCTATACGGCGGAGGAAACCGAAAACTACCGGGCCGGCCGTTTTGACCTGGAGTTCCTGCCTTCTCCTGTGAAAAACGAAAAAATCTTTATCCTGTCCGCCAAAGAAGCCGAACAGTATTTTGACGGAGAGGCGGACCGGATCTGTACAGAACAGGGCGGAAACACGCCGACCTGGTGGTGGCTTCGCTCCCCGGTTCTCCACAATTCCATCTATATCGACAGATCCTATATCGTCGGCTGCGTGGACGAAGCCGGATGGCTGAACTCCCTGGACGTGACGTACGAAATCAATACAGCCGGGCTCCGCCCGGCGTGCCAGCTGGACCTGAGCAAAATCCTGTTTGTCACGGCGAAGGATACCAAGCCGAAGCTTTCCCGGGACGCGTCCCTGGAACCCGTTGCACGGGGCGAATACGGCCTGTGGAAGCTGACGCTGATCGACACCGGCCGGAAGTTCTCCGCGGAAACCGAACCGCTGACCGCGGCGCCCGGCGGAACCTTTTCCTTCGCCTATACAGGCGCGAAAACGGGATCGAAGGAGGCGGTATCCGTCATTCTCTGTGATAAGGAAGGAACCCCGCTGTATTACGGCAGCCTGAAGGCTGGCAAGGAAGGTACAGCGGAGTTCCCGGTACCCGGGGAGATCGCCCCCGGAGAATATGTGATCAAAGCGTTCAGCGAGCTGCGGAACAACGGCGCGCCCAGCGACGTGGCCAGCCCCGCGGTTGAGATCGGACTGACTATTCAGTAATCAGCAGGCGGGTGGCCATGGAGAGATCCATGTCGCTGCCCATCCGGATATCGACGGGACGGCCGTTCAGGTCCCGGGCATCGGGATTGATCTGCAGGTGACCCTCTTCATCCCAGATCAGCAGCTCATCCGTGGTGGCGATCGGTTCGCCGCCGTACAGGTTCGGCCGGAAAAGATACAGCGAATCCGTCGCGGTCACCAGGTCATCCTTGGAGAACCGGTACAGATGGACGCCTTCCGGCAGCGGTTCGGTTTCGGAAATAGAGGGATATTTCCGCAGCACCGCTTTCCGGTACGTCTCATACCGGTTCTGCATCCAGGTGCCGTTCATTTCCGCGAGGAGATAGGTATCGTTCCCGGCGTCCACGCGCAGGGAGGTGACGTGCCCGTCCTTCGTGGTTGACCAGCCGATGCCGTTTCCGCCGGAGGGCGGCGTCAGCAGCACCGAGACGCGCTCGGTTTTCCCGTCTTTGTCGAAATACGCGGTCACCGTCAGGACGGTTCCGTCCTTTTCCAGGTTCCAGGACATCCCCTTCTTATTCAGATCCGTATCATAGATCCACGTGCGGCTGCTCTTGTCTGAGTAGCCGCGGATTTCGTTCCGCTTCATCGGGACGGTATAACTCAGGTTCGCCTCTTCCAGCACAGCCCGTCCCCAGAAATATTCCTGGCAGACAGAAGGCTTTTTCTCCGGCCGGACATTCCCCACGTAGTCCTGGAACTGAAAGTCGATAATGCAGCCTTTTGTAAACCGGTACATCGGCGCCCGCTCGGACGAGAGCATGAGGCTGTCGGCGCTGAAGGTCTCGACGTCTTCACCCCGCATATTCCGCCGCGAATAAGCCACCCCGATCTTTTTGGCTCCGTAGTCGAAGGCCAGGTGGTCGTCGTCCACCTCCCACTTCACCTGGATGAAGGGAGGATTTTTCGCGGGGAACTGATAGGCGCTGACGTCGCCGGGCAGCACCCGGAGCTCCTCCGGCATATCCAGTTTCACCGCGTAGCGGGTATCAAACCGATGGCACATGGTATGGTACACCGGCGTTTCGAACATGTCCTTCACATAGGTCTCGGGCTGGGCAAATTCGCCGTGGTGCTTGATGTACTGCTCATAGGTGCCGCAGAAGTATTTGGTGCCGGAGACGTTTCCGTTGTCGTCCCAGGTGGGATCCGCGTAAAGCCATTTGCCGTCCATGCGGATCAGGTTCCAGGCGTGGCTGATCTTCCTCGGTTTTCCGGCAATCTGGAAGGCCGGGATGCCGACGTTCCTCAGCAGCAGCGTGTAGAGGTTGGAATAACCGCCGCAGACTGACAGGCCGGTCGCCAGCGCGCCGAAAGGATCCTGGGACGCCTGCGCCGTGTCGTCATCTGCTTCGTCCCACCCGGGCTCATAGATGCTGTCGCTGTAGTACACCTGCTTGATGAGCCGGTAGGCGTTGTAGTCGTACTTCAGCTTCTTCGCAATCCAGTCCTGGATGTTTTTCGCGGTCTCCCGGTCGGTTTCTCCCTTCAGGGTATCCCGCGCCTCATCCAGCTGGCGCCCGACTTCCGCCTGCTCCGGATCCTCCGGATCCAGCACGCAGAAATCGTCGCCGTCAGCCCAGAACAGATACAGGCCCGGTTTGATAAACCGGAGGACAATCCGGCTCAGATCCGCGTTGTATTCCAGGATCTCGATATCGTTTTTCTGAATAACCGTCTGCTTGAACAGCGGGTCATTCGTCAGCGGTCTTTTGAAGAAGTGGGTATTCTGATCCCAGATATTCCGTTCCATCAGGATATTGCTCTGGATAAACCGCCGGATGTCCTCATCAGACATGCCGTTTGTAACGTTGTACTCATAGTTCCGGTAGATCCGGAGCGTGACCGGTTCGCTGGGCCCCACGGAATACAGCGGCCCGTCGATAAACACAATATCATGAAACAGGCCTTCGTTCCGGTTGGCGAGCATCATCCTGGATTCCAGTTCCTCGTCTTCCCGCAGCATGATATCCGCGTAATTGGACTGGATATATCCCTTGACAAAGCTTTCCGCCTCCGGGGACAGTACGTGGTCCCGCGCCATGGCGGATTCCTCTTTGGCAAAATACGCCGTTTTCCCGGCATCCAGAGCCGGGTCGGCCCAGAGCCATTTCTCATCCAGTTCGCAGACCGCCCAGACCCAGTCCGTTTCCCCGGCCTTCGACTGCAGTTTGCCGTCCACCAGGACCGTCCGGATCCCGGCCGCGCTCATCACCAGCTGCAGAAGCGGCGGGTAGGCTTCCTGCACGGCAAAGCCGGTCAGCAGCGCGTTCAGGGGATCTTTGCAGATCTCCGCCAGCTCCGGCCGGTCCGCCGGCAGCTTCGCCTTCACCCGTTTCTGGAGCCATTTGTACAGGTTGGTACCCATGGTCTTCCGGGTTTTCGCGTCCGCTTTCCACACTTCCGCGTCCACTTCATCCAGCAGGGCCGCGTGCGGTTCACACGCGGGATCCAGGACATAGAACAGAACGCCGCTGAGCAGGTATTTCCCGGGTTTCAGCAGCTGCACGGTATAGCCGTTTCCATCTTCCAGCCACTTGATCCATTTGATCTCCTCGCCGGGCTCCCGGCCTTCGCCGGTTTCAAACAAACCGGTCTCCGGGTCATAACCGAAAACCCGGATCTCTTTTTTCCACGCTTCCGGATCCTGCGTATCCCGTTTGCCGCCCGTCAGCATGACGGAGGCGAACGCGGCACTGCGGACCACATGGGAACCCGGAATATAAACCCCGTATTCCTTCGCGGGCCGCTCCGCGGCCGCGGCAAAGCCCAGCGGCAGGCAGGAAACCAGCAGCAACAGGGCCAGGAACAGGCTGATCAAGCGTTTATTCATTTCGGCACCGCCCTTCTGTATGGAAATATTATACAACAGAACCCGGCGCCCGGACAAGCTTTCCGCGATTGTGCCCGCGGGCGAATAATGGTATAATGCAGTAAACCATCAAAAAATCTTTCCCGCGGGAGGATAAAAAAATGACACTGGATATTCAGTACCTGGTCTGGCTGCAGGATCTGCGCGCCGCGCTGGGAGACAACCTGAACGAAGTTTTCAACGGCATCAGCAAATTCGCGGTCGTGATCATGCCGCTGCTGCCCTTCCTGATTTACTGGGCAGTGGACAAGAAGTGGGGATACCGCTTCCTGGCGACCATCTGGTGCGGCGAAGTGATCAACGGCATCGTCAAGCTGTCGGTCTGCGCCTACCGTCCCTGGATCCGTTCGGACGCGGTCAATCCCGCCGGCGATTCCAAGGTCGCGGCAACGGGATATTCTTTCCCCAGCGGCCATACCATGTGCGCAACCGCCACCTACGGTACCGTCTTTGTGTGGCAGCGGAAGAAAACCAGGTGGCTTGCGGTGCTGTGCGCCGTGATGATCCTGCTGACCATGTTCTCCCGGAACTTCCTGGGCGTCCATACGCCCCAGGACGTCCTCGTCGGTTTCCTGGAAACAGCCCTGATCATCTTCCTGATGGGCAAGCTGTTCGCCTGGATGGGCGACAATAACAAGCGGATCAACATTATGTTGGCTGCCGGCCTTCTGCTGATCGCGGCCACGCTGGTATACATCCAGGTGAAATCCTATCCCATGGATTATGTGGACGGGAAGCTGCTGGTGGACCCGCAGGCGATGATGAACGATACCTTCAAGGGCTGCGGCGGCCTGCTGGGTCTGCTCATCGGTATCTTTATCGAGCGCCGCTGGGTCCGTTACGAGATCCCCCAGGGCCATCCCGCGCTGCCGGTGCTTGCCGCGGTCGGACTGGGCGTCATCTTCGCCTGGGACCAGTACTTCGCCGGCGCGACAATCATCCCGCTGCTGGGCGCGCACTGGGGCCGCCTTGTTGCCTACGCCCTGGAGTTGATCTTTGCCGTCGCCGCCTACCCGGCCTTCATCAAGCGCATCGTCAGGCCGAAGGAAGCAACGGAAACCGTCGCCGCCTGATCATCCCTCATACGCAAACACAGCCGCCTCACCCGGGGCGGCTTCTTATATACAAAAATACCGCTTGCATCTGCAAGCGGTTCTATTGGAATCCAATAACAAAATAACTGCCGCATCTCTGCGGCAGTTATATTTGGAATCCGGCGGCGACCTACTCTCCCGGGCCGTTACCAGCCAAGTACCATCGGCACTGAAGGGCTTAACTTCTGTGTTCGGTATGGGAACAGGTGTGACCCCTTCGTCATTACCACCGGAAATG
>Ga0310694_10006420_pt1 | contig 11129 bp, 9 predicted proteins | sample 174DNAGHGhighgp2_FD_203884 | JGI IMG/M metagenome (GOLD analysis project Ga0310694, IMG submission 203884) | Sheep rumen microbial communities from Palmerston North, Manawatu-Wanganui, New Zealand - 1742 DNA GHGhigh gp2 (v2) (version 2) | ecosystem: Host-associated > Mammals > Digestive system >... | reverse complement strand
CTAAAAATCAAGCAAAAGGAAACTCCTACGGAGTACAACTTGTTGAATTATTGTATTTTGTTATTAAAAGAAAGCTCCTACGGAGCAATTTTTAGAAGCTACCTATACTAATTATGCTCGTCTACTTAATTGTCCATTGTTTCAATCGACCACCTCGATGTAAAAACTCATCGGGCGGAATCCGTCGTTGCAGCTGATCATGGCGCTCATTGGGTTCTGCATCCAACCGTCGAAGAAGTTGCCTTCGCCGTGGGCCAGCTTTTCCACAAACTCGCGCATCGACGACCATGCCGAGGCACACATTCCCTCGGGGCATTGCCCGTTGACGGAAATCCAGCTTTGCCCGATTGTCACGTCACAGGTGTGTTCAATCGGATTCTCATATTTCGCCATCAGGTCGGGGTAAACCGTTTGCCTGACAGCGGTGATTTTCACTTTTTTCATCATCGGTTTCTATATTGTTGATATTTGGTCCATTCTGCCTCGATTTCGGGGGTGATGTCACTGCCGTCAAACAATTCCACCATGAGCCGTTTCTCGAAAGGTTTCCAGTTGCCGCTGATGATGCCGTCGTGGGCAATGACAGGGAAGAAAGTGCCCATGTTGTTGTGCGCCTTGTGTCTTAGGGTCTCGTCAAGGGTAATGTCACGACTTTTGTAGCCAATCAGATATTCGTCGTAGGGAGGCAGCAATAGCACGTCGCCTTTGCGAAAACCACGTGTTCGAGCCGAAGAGTGGAGGTAAAACTCCTTTTTCTTCCATTTGTCGGAGTGCATCTCAGTACCCAACAATGCGATAGCCTTGCGGCAGTCGTTGATGCCCAATCCCGACCACCAAACGAAATCCTCCAATGTGGCCGGGCTGTGGCTTTGGAAATATTTTCGTGCAAGTCGTATCAGAGCCTCGTCGCTTTCAATGGGTTCCGTTTGGGGCACTTTTGTCTCAGCAAGGGCGTAGGTCATCTTGGCGGGATGCAGGTCGCCGCTACATAGCACACCAGCCAGCTCCGCCATACGAATATGATACGACAGCCGATGGTCGTCCATGACGATATGCTGTTCTGCCAGGGCATTGACGAAATCCTCTTTGGTGGCACTGCCCTTGTCGGAAGCACATTTGAGGAGAATGGCTCTGATTTGGGCATATTCATCGTCAGGAATGGAGATGTTGTTGGCCGACATCCAGCCTTGAATGACGCGGCGGGCTTTGTCGGCAAACAAGTCGAGCATCCAATGGTAGTCCTCGGCGGCCACGAGTTGCCAAGTGCCGCGTAGCAAATGCAGGCGGATGATTTTTCCGCTGTCGTAAGCTATTTGGAAGGCCTTGGCAGAGGGTTTCTTGGTGCGCATCGCCACGGCCCAGCGCATCAAGCGGTATTCTTGTCCCTGCATGGCACCAAAATGTCGCACCACGTCCTCTGGCTCGGTGAACTGCGGGGCGCAAAGTTGCTGGCTTAACAGACGGATGGAGATGGGGTTCATTCTTTCACCACTTTTCTCAGGCTGATGGTGCCGTCGTCGCAAGCAATACGAAGCATGTAAATGCCATCGGGGAAATCACCAAGATAGAGTTCGCTGTTGTCCTCGTTGTTGAGTACCTGAATGAGCATCTGCTGTCCCATGACATTAAAGATTTCCACTTGTCGCAGCCCCTGACCATTGATTTGCAAACGGTCTCTGACCGGGTTGGGATGCACGGTCAAGGCATCGTTTTGCTGTTCATTGGTGCCGTCGTCGAAGAAATGGACATGGAAGGTGAGATGGTCGCCATATTCGTGAATGTCAGTGATTTCAAAGCTGTTTTCTGGTGTTCCATCGGTTAGGAAAGGATGTGGATTGGTCGTAGGACCGAAGGATGTGCGTCCGGTAGCATAGCTGAAATGCGCATTGTTGATGTTGCCGTTTTGCGTGTCTCTGCTGCTATTCGGACGGAAAATCCAGTATTGGTGCGCCACATTATAGAAGTCGAAAAACGCGTTGGCAAACATGCCGGAATAGTCGAGTGGCACCGTGTCGTTCCAGCGGGCGACAATCAGTCCGGTGCCAGGGATGCCTTCTTCAAAAAGGTCCTCTTGGTTGCGGTATTCAAACACATACCATTGTGTCGGGTCGATGGCCGACTTGATGTAGTAGCAATTCTGTGACGGGCTTGAGCCTACACTCAGCAGGGTATAGTCGCCGTCCTTGGTAATCTCAATCGGGTCGTCAGCCACATGAAGGATCTTGTTCTTGTAGATGGCTGCAGTTTGGTTTGAACCGTAGTTGTAGCACATCATGTCCCACGAACCCGCAGGCGACACATTGTCGTAGTTGATGTAATGATACAAGTCGGGCAGGTCCATCGAATGTCCCATCTCGTGGCGGAACACGTGGGCTGTGAAGTATTGTGGTGCGCCTTCAAACTCGAAGTTGAAAGTGTTGGGACGGATGCCGTTGATATGCACAGGATGGTCGATGGAGTCCTGTGGGAAATACTCCATGTGGGGCCAAAGGATGGAAGCCCAGGCTCCCGTACCACCTTTGACGACGAAACTCACATTGTCGATGTCGCCATCACCATCGCCGTCCAAAACCACGTCGTCGTCCACCAAATGGTTTTCGTCTACATAGTCGAAAGCAGCGGCCAACAACTCGGCTTCGCGCCTCGAAATGCCCACGAATGGGTTGTCGCCATGATAACCGATAGGATTGGTGGCGCTGTATGGCTCATAATAGCCGCGAGGGTGCGAATCCTGGAACGAGATGATCTGTCCATCTTGGATGTCGTTGGTGTACACCGTGTTGTAGTGGATTTTGTCGTAGCTCAAAGCCTTGTAGAAATTGTAAATGCTGAGATAGCCCGGCGTTTTGCCATTGAACATAGTGTCGATTGGGGCAAAAGGATGGGTGATTTCCGGGTCGTCGGCAAAGCGAAGGAAAATGACTAAGTTGGTCAGTTCGGTGCTCTCGTTTTGTGCTGAGACCATCAATGGAGTCGCCCCGATGAAGAGGGCCATAAGGAGAAGGGTAAAGTTTCGTTTCATTTTACAAATGTTTTCTTCGTTAAAGGCTGCAAAGATAGTTAAATAGGGTTCATGTAGGGCGAATAGGACTATCTTTCTATATTTTTTTGAACATATTTTTCCAAGTGTGCATCATTTCCAGTTTCAGGTCGTCGGTGTTTAAAACCAAAAACGACTGGCGAAGCTCGGAACGCAGTTCATCGTAATGGCGGCATTGGTGTCAAGTTAGTTTGATGCAGAAGACGTTTTTTTCGTACTTTCGCAAGCCTAAACAATAGGAATTGTCATGCCAGCACAAAAAGCAAAAAACAATAGGACCATAGCCATAGAAGATAATGAAATCTCTACTTTGAAATCATGCCTGACAACAACTGAAACGCTCAATCGGGTTGGGAGTTTCCAGGATTTGTTGATTAACGCTGATTTGTTTGATGTTCTTGATGCTATTCCTGACGGCATTGCCGACCTCATTATTATTGATCCGCCATACAATCTTAACAAGAATTTTAATGGCATGGCCTTTAATGCTCGTTCTGATCAAGACTATGAAGCCTATTTGCGTTCTTGGTTCCATCAAGTATGCCAAAAGTTGAAATCAAACGGAAGTGTGTATTTATGTGGGGATTGGAAATGCACCTCAGCTCTTCAGCGCGTGATGCAAGAAGAACTAACGATACTCAATCGCATAACATGGCAACGGGAAAAAGGAAGGGGAGCCAAGTCAAATTGGAAGAATGCCATGGAAGATGTTTGGTTTGGGGTGAAGAACCCACACGACTATTTTTTTAATGTCGAAGCAGTGAAAATGAAGCGTCGTGTCATTGCTCCCTATCGAGTGGATGGCAAACCCAAGGATTGGGAAGAGACCGATGAAGGCAATTTCCGTGTCACCTATCCCTCTAATTTTTGGGACGACATCAGTGTGCCTTTTTGGTCGATGCCTGAGAATACGGACCATCCCACACAAAAACCGGAAAAGCTCTATGCCAAGTTTGTGTTGGCTTCTTCTCGCCCAGGAGATTTGGTCTTTGATCCATTTATGGGAAGCGGTACGGCTCCCGTTGTGGCAAAGAAGCTGGGAAGGCATTACATTGGGGTGGAGGTGAACGAAGAATATTGCCTTTGGGCTGCTAAGCGCATTCGGATGGCAGAGCAAGACTGTTCTATTCAAGGTTATTCCGATGGCGTCTTTTGGGAACGGAATTCCTTGGCCCAACAAAAGAAGCAAACCGCTCCCAAATAGATATTCCTGCTGCTATGGAGTTCCTGAAAATGTTGCTTGCGAGATAATGCCTTAAGTCTCTGGATTATGAGAGGCAGAGGCTTTTATTTGAGCATCCAGGAAAATTCCTTTCGTGTGCCCGTTTTGTCCGACACCTCGCGGTAGAGCAAGGGGCGCAAACGAGGCCGACTTGCCACCGCAGAGGTGTCGTTTCGTCACTCTAAATCTCGATGTCGATCATTTGGCGGGTTCCCACTTGCAGCGGACGGGCGACACGATGGCGCCTTCTTTTTTCAGTTCGGCGAAGGCCTTGTCGACCACCTTACGGTCGAGGCCGGTCATTTCGGCCACCTTGCCAGCATTGACGGGTTCGCCTGCTTCGCGCATGGCTTTCAGTACTTGTTCTTTTGCTTCCATGAGTTTAATATTTGATTTGTTTATGAAATGATGAGTAGTTGGTTTGCTTAGTGAATCACGAGCTTTTGCATCCATGTCTCGCCTTGTTCATCCGTGAGACGGAGGAGGTAAATGTTTTTTTGTAGGTCGCTCAAATCGAGCGTGTTGCATCGGCCGAAGGTCTTGATGAGTTGTCCTAAGGTGTTGTAAACCTGCACTTTTTCGATGCTGACACCTGCAATATGCACTTCTCCAGTCGTTGGGTTGGGGTAGAGGAGGAGCTTGGCTTCGTCATTTTCTTGGGTCGCGGTCAGGTCGTCGCCGAGGGTCCAGCTTTCGGGGAGGCTGTTGTCGAAGCTCAGGTCCTTGAGCATCAGGTAAGGCCCTTGGCCATCGGCTTCGGGAGGCCATGGCAGGGAGTCGGAGTAATGCACCTCATCGATGATGTTGCCCCAAGCGTCGACCAAAACCAGGTTTTCCGATTTGTTGGAAAGATGGCGTGAGAAATGCCCGAAGGGTATCGTGTTGTAATATTCGCTGAAAAGCAACGAGTCGGAGCAAAGCAAGAGGGCTTCGCGACCACCGAGGAATGCTCCATCGGGGAAACCGTAGGTCATGCCCAGTTCGCGGAAATAGATGCCCGTCAGGTCGACAGTGGCATCGCCGTTGTTGGTGATTTCGATGAATTCGAGCTTGTCGCCGTCGATGTTCCACCAGTCCAGGGGGTGGTAATGGATTTTGGAGATGACCCAAGGCGGCACGTCGACGTCGGAGCAGCCCTCGTAGGAGCCTATGTGTTGGTTCAGCCAGTTGATACGTTGCTGGAGCCAATTCTTCATGTTGTTGACATATTGGGCATGTTGACCCATCTGGTTCCAGCGTTGGTTGTCGCGAGGGATGGCTTCGGCAATCAGAGCGTCGATTTCGTCAATGCGGCTGCAGACGAAGTCGTAGTTCAAAGGTTGTCTAGGTTCAGTCAGCTCAAACCATCGTTTGGCGAAATAGCAGCGAAACGCATCTGTGTCGAACAGGTCTTTCCAGAACTTCGGGCCGTTGTTGTCTTGGTTGTTGAACTGCCACACGTCGTAGCCGCTGCGGTTGCCAAAGGCATCATAACCGAAGGCGAGATTGTAGTCCCAAACGGGTCCAGCCCTGAGTTTGCCATTGCGATCCTTATGGAAGAAGGTGCTGAGTGAATAAACATCCACATTGGAGGTGAACTCTGCAATCATCATGAAGTCGATGAAAGAAGGAATGTCGATGACGGAAGGGATGCCTGTGGCGATGTCGATGTCGTGTCGGTTGGCAACACCAGCCAGGTCATTGAACACGCTGAGGATGTAGTTGCTTTGCGCGTTGGTGATGTCGGCGGGCTTGGGATAATGGTGGATGAAGTCCGTGTTGTTTTCCCATCCCCACCATCCTCCGCCATAGCCTTGCATGGTCCAGGCAATGGGGTCGCCGCCAGTGGTCTTGTCGGCCTTGGTGATGTAGCCGCCCGTCACTTCGGGATACTGGTTGCAGGTCTCGTCCATCTTTTCGATGTTGACGCGGTCATCATCGGGTTTGATTTTCTCCATGAAGGCATATAGGCCCTTGTAGTCGCCGTTGATGACCACCTCGCAATACACGCTGCGCGAGGCGTATTGCCCGAGTCGGTTCGACAGCTCATAAGCCAGCACGTCGCGCATTCCCGTTTGGTCGAAGGCGAGTGAATTGAGCACCCAATCATTCTCGGTAGGCATACCCAATAGGCTGACATTACGGTTGCTGATGTCGTCGTCTTCGCGGGTTTCAAGTGCATACGGCTTCTTGTTGAGCATGGTCTGCGACGAGCTGCCGCGCATTTCGATGCCTATGCGCCCGTTGTAGTTGAGAAAGTCGGGGTTGTTGATGTCGGTCATGCAGTTGCGCGAGCCGTCTTGGTGCCAGATGATTTTCATCGTTCCAGACACTTTTGGCTCGTCAGGGATGTTCACGCCGCCATCCGTCTCAATGACCACAATGGGCAGGTTGCTGTCGGAGAGGATTTGTGCCGAAACAATGAGGTTGCAAAGCAAAGCTAAGGCCAATATGATTCTCTTTTTCATGTTCATGCGGCAAAAATAGGAAAAAAACACATCATCAGCACGTTAGTCCACTTTCTTTTCACTAAAACATGAGCGGGAATAGTTTTCAATGATTAGACGTTAGACTGCGGTACCATTACCGTGACAATGTCTCTTCAAACCGCTGTACTAGGTCGGCAAAAGGATAAAGCCCGTCGCTGTTAACATTCATTCCTTTGAGATGGACGGGAAAGACCATGGGCGGGTGGTCAAGGTCTAAAAGGCTCATGTGGCGTAATTGGTCGGTGCTTTGGTAAACAAGGTTCAGCGCGACAAACGGTTGGCCTTGGGTGTTCTCCCATTTCTCGATGACCAGCTTGCAGCCAATGGGTGTCTTCTTTTCGATGGTCTGGGGCAGGCTGTAGTCCTCCGCTTCCAAAGCAGCCAACACACTGCTGATATTGGAGTCGTGGCCGCAGAGGAAGGTGAATTTTCTTCCTTCGTTTTGAAGCTCGTCGAGCATCGTCGTTAAAAGCGGTCGGGCTATTTGGCGTGCCACCACAGGTGCGGTGAACAGCACATCGCCATACCAGTCCTTGATGGCGGATATGCGTTCCCAATCCTCCCAGCTCAGCGTGTGGCCGAATGCGGCTTTAACCGCATCGGGTTCCTCGTAGTATTGCAGGATGAGCGCGTCGGCGGCTTGACAGGCGAGGCGCAACGAACCACCCATACCTGGCTCACGGTATTTGACGAGGTAGACATGCACGTCGTCGGTGCGGAAAAGGCAAGTGTCACCATTAAGGCAGGCCATGCTTTGTTCCATGTCGAGCACCCGCTCCAACATCTTGTAGTTTTCTGTCATTTTCTCTCCAATGCCAGCCAGTCCTCTCTCGCCACCCATAGCAGTAATCTGTTGCAGGGCAAGTTTTTTGAAAGCCTCGCTGTCGTCAGTGATTTGTGGGGCGAACACCGAATCCATCTTGCCCAGCTCGCAATGGTGTTCGATGCGGACGTTGGCCACGGGCAGCATCCCCGAAGAAAAATACTGCGCCGTGGCTATGGTGCGTTGCAACGAATTGGCATAGAAACGCATGGCACCTTCTGCGGGGATTTCATTTTCTTTCATCATGCCCTCGCTCACCAGCCATTTGCGGAAAAACTGTCCCATCATTGTCTCCAATGCCCCGCCGCGCAACGACAGCTCGCTGGGTGCCGACGACCAATGATACCATTCGTGGGGTGTGATGCGTTGCAAAGTGGAGCGTCTTCCCGACAGCGGCGAGCGGATGTTATGCCGACTCAAAACCACGACTTGTTTCAGCGTGTAACGTTCCCTGAAATCCTCGGAACGCTTGGTTTGGGCGATGGCGGAGCGAAAAGGCATTATCAGAGCTAAGATAATCAGGAACAAAAGCTTTTTCATTTTGATGGGATTTGACTTTGTTGCAACTTCGATTGGCTGCAAAAATACGACTTATTTCCCAAGTTCGTCGCGATTCATTGAAAAGCACTGACGATGTTTCATCAAAATTGTATGTGATGCGGTTTTATTGTGTACTTTTGCGACTTCTATTTCAAATGTAAAGGTGATGATTGAATTGAGTATAATTCAAGGACGCGAGACTACGAGACGCGAGACAATTTGTTTTGTCCCGAGTCCCGAAGTCCCGAGTCCCGCGTCAAAATACATATAGTTTAGTTTTGAGCAATAACATAAAGTAAAATGAAGAAATCATTATTTTTCGCAGTTGCGGTCTTGATGATGGCCTCGGGCTGCAGCCAACCGAAACAAGAACAACCAGTTATGAATAAGGAAAACAACGAATGGAAAGCTTTCGATGTGCAGAAAGCCTTTGAGAAGAATGGTTTCACATGGTTCACTGAAAACCTCCTCGTTTGCAGCGGCGACACCACACGGAGCAACGCCATGACCATAGGATGGGGTGGCATCGGCAACTATCTGGGTCACAACCGTCCAGCGGTGACCGTCTATGTGGCGCCAGGCCGCTACACATGGGAGTTCATGGAGAAATATCCGCGTTTCACCATCATGCAGTTCGACGACCCGAAAGTGTGGCAATACATGGGTAGCAATAGCGGACGCGATGGTGACAAAGCCGCAGCCCTCGGCTTGCATGTGGCCTACACCGAACATGGCACACCATATTATGAGGAAGCCAATCTGGTCATTGAATGTGAAACCATGTCGGTGTGGCACCAGACGGAACAGGATTTCCGCAACGACACACCAAAAAAATGGTACGATGGCTTTGATGCCGGCATCCACACGGTCTATGTCGGCGAGGTCATCGGGGCATGGAAAAGGGAATGATCCTAATCAAATCGAACAACTCGGCATCTTTAGTTGATTACTATGAGCGTGGAGAAAGAAATCCAAAAGGTAACCCTGTGGGGTAGTGCGGTCAATTTGGTCCTTGTGGTGTTCAAGTTCGTGGCGGGCATCCTTGGCCATAGTGCCGCCATGATGGCCGATGCGGTGCATTCCGTGTCCGATTTTGCCACCGACATGGTCGTGTTGGTCTTTGTGCATATCAGCCACAAACCCAAAGACAAGTCGCACGACTATGGTCATGGCAAGTTTGAGACGCTGGCCACCACTTTGATTGGTGTGGCCTTGTTTGCTGTCGCCGTGGGCATTTTTATCGACGGGGCGAAGAAAATCGCTTTATGGGCCAATGGAGGCACACTTGTTGTCCCAGGGAAGCTGGCACTTTGGGCAGCCTTGGTGTCGATTCTCTTGAAAGAACTCGTGTTCCAATATACGCGTCGCAAGGCTGAGCAGCTCCATTCGCAGGCGATGAAAGCCAATGCTTGGCATCATCGAAGCGATGCGCTCTCGTCGGTAGGGACAGCTATCGGTATCGGAGGAGCCATCCTTTTGGGCGAGCGTTGGGCTGTGCTCGACCCAATTGCTTCCATCGTCGTGGGAGCGATGATTGTGAAGGTCGCCATCGACCTGCTGAAGAGCGGTATGGGCGAGCTGATGGAGCAGTCGTTGCCCGACTCGGTGGAGGACGAAATCATCGAGATCGCGAAAAGCGTGCCCGATGTCTCCCAACCTCACGAACTGTGTACCCGCCGTATTGGCAACCATTATGCCATCGAAATGCACATCCTGCTTGACGGCAACATGTCGCTGAAAGCTTCGCACGACATAGCCACTGAGATCGAACGCCGACTGAAGGAACGCTATGGGGAAGAGACGCACGTCGCCATCCATGTGGAGCCTTTGGAGGAAGAATAGATTTCGGTTGGCTAGGTAGAAAAAGGGCGGAATAAAGAGATTATTCTTTCACGAACCTTACCAAACAGCCCTTTGCTTTGATAGCGTAAAGGCCTGGAACCAAACGGCTCACGTCAAGTTGGCCATTGTAACTTTCCCGCATCACCATACGCCCCGTCATGTCGAAAACGCTGACGGTCGAGCCATCAGCTACATTCAGGTGGAGCATGTTGACTGTTGGATTGGGCCAAACAGATAGACTCTCGGAGGATTGTTCCGCAATGTCCAAAGGGTCAGAGACATGAAAACCGATAGTAAAAGCCATGTACGCTCCATCTTCAATAAAATAGCTTTCGGCAGCGTCAAATAGGGATGGATCTCCATTATAAAACACCGTAATGTCGTCGGCAAATACATAGCCTTCTTCAGGCTCGAAGGTGATACCTAAAGCATAGACCAAATCATCATGGTTAAAGAGGTCATCCACTTGCAAGAAGCCGTAAATGCCATCGCCGTAATACTGCCAGCTCACCTCGCTTATGGAATAATGGGCATCTGCCGCCACCTCCATGTCGAAGTCGGGATGCTCGCCCCAAACGGGAGCCGTAAATCCTTCCAAGTATATTTCTTTGATGATTTCAGGCTCGGGAGGCGCTTGTTGCGGCACCATAAACAAGCCTGTAAGCTGGGTGCCTTGGCCAATCTCGCCAAGTGAAGTCGCCACGCCAGTTTCAGTATTCACTTGATACAGTCCATGGTCATTTGAAGTGGAAAACTGTGCCCAATACAGCTCGTCGGTGTTGAGGTCGAAGGCCATGCTTTGCGTGTACCACGCGTCTTTGCCAGTAGGCCCGACCAAGTTGGTGGAGGCATCATTGAGATTGATTTCGTACAAGTTACCACCCTCGTAAGCCACACCGTATGCCCGTCCTTGGCCATCGATGGCGAGTGTCCACATTCTTACGCCAAAACTCCCAACAACTTCAACCTCGGAAGGAGTGGATAGGTTGGAACGCTTCAGGTAACTGTTGAACTGGCTGTCTTGACACAAATAATACATCATCCCATCCACAGGATTGTAGGCCATGTCGATGTACAAGTTATAGAGCTCCAATGACGGCACAACAGTCTCGTATGCACCTATGGTTTGCGTCTCTGGGTCAAAAGGTGCTTTGCACAGACTTCTTGTCTGCGTGACAAACCACACATCCCCAT
>Ga0310694_10006415_pt1 | contig 11133 bp, 7 predicted proteins | sample 174DNAGHGhighgp2_FD_203884 | JGI IMG/M metagenome (GOLD analysis project Ga0310694, IMG submission 203884) | Sheep rumen microbial communities from Palmerston North, Manawatu-Wanganui, New Zealand - 1742 DNA GHGhigh gp2 (v2) (version 2) | ecosystem: Host-associated > Mammals > Digestive system >... | reverse complement strand
ATGGCCGGCGATGGCACTGCCGGGAGCCTTGCTGGCACCCACGCTGGGAACGATGGCGGCATCGGCCTGCAGTTCGCCGTCAATCTTGAGGTTGGGGTTCATCTCCAGAGCCAGGCGGGTGGCCTCGACAACCTTATCGACGCGCTCATGCTTGGCGCTACCCTTGGTCGAGAAGCTCAGCATGGCAATCTTGGGATCGTCGATCTCGGCCAGTGCACGTGCGGTACGGTCGGCGCTCACGGCAATCTGTGCCAGCTGCTGGGCATCGGGATCAGGCACAACGGCACAGTCGGCAAACACCATCACGCCATTGTGGCCGTAGGGCGAACCCTCAGGCAGCAGCATCAGGAAAGCGCCGCTCACGGTACTGATGCCGGGAGCCGTCTTCAATACCTGGAAGGCAGCACGCAGCACGTTGCCAGTGGTGTTCATCGCACCGGCCACCTGACCGTCTGCGTCACCAGCCTTAATCAGCAAGCAACCCAGATAGAGCGGGTCGAGCACTTTTTTGCGGGCATCCTCGATGGTCACGCCCTTGGATTTACGCAACTCGTAGAATAGTTGTGCGTATTTCTCCACGCCCTCGGCGTCGTTGGGGTTGATGACCGTGGCCTTGTCGATGTTGTTAAGTCCCAGCTCGCTGGCTTTGGCCATGATCTCGGCCTTGTCGCCAATGAGGACGATGTCGGCGATGCCGTCGGCGATGATGCGTTGGGCAGCCGTCAGGGTGCGGGGTTCAGTACTCTCGGGAAGAACGATGCGCTGCCTCTTGGCAATCGCGTTGCTTTTGAGTTTCTCAAATAAAGGTTCCATGTCTCTTTATTAAAATAGTATTTTAGGAAAATTTGATTGTTGTTTCTTTAGTTGCCCCAAAGGTACTGCTTTTTTTTAGAAATATGGTACATGTGTCAATAAAAACATTGTGTATGGCAGATGTCAGATTTGGAAATTCTGAAAAACTGCTAGTCCTTAGGATATCAATAAAGTTAAACTTTCTTGTTTTATTCGAGTCTTTACTGTAATTTTGCAGGTTAAAAGTGACAATAGATGAAACGCGTGGTAATTATCGGTTCCGGTAATGTCGCGACAAGTCTTGCGCATGGCTTGGCGGCACGTTGCGAGGTGGCTCAGATTTACAGCCGCCAGCTGGCACATGCCCGGGCACTTGCCGATGCTGTGGGTTGCACTGACGCGACCGATGACCTGCAATCCCTTGTCAATGATGCCGATGCCTACATCATCGCGGTGCGTGACGATGCCATCGCCGACGTGATTGCCGCAACATCCGACAACGGTGCCTTGTGGATTCACACCTCGGGCAGCAAGCCCATTGACCTGTTTGCCGGTCACCGCGCACGCTGTGGCGTGTTGTGGCCCATGCAGTCGTTCTCGCGCGAGGTGGTGACGCCTCTCGACGAGGTGCATTTCTTTGCCGAGGCCAATAACGAGGCTGCGCTTAGCAACCTCATGGCATTGGGGCGCATGATGTCCAGCCACGTCATCGAGGCCGACAGCGATAAGCGCAAGCAGCTGCATGTGGCTTCGGTGTTCTCCTGCAACTTCGCTAACCACATGTGGACGCTGGCCGACGAGGTGCTCAGCGAGGCAGGCTTGCCCTTTGACGCACTGCTGCCGCTTATCCGTACCACTGTCGATAAACTGGACCGCCTGTCACCGGCACAGTCCCAGACGGGTCCCGCCATCCGTCACGACACCCAGGTCATCGACAACCATTTGGCAATGCTCGACGGCGACAAGCGCGACATCTACCAGTTGGTGTCACAATCCATCATGAACCATAACCCGATTGACGACAATGCTCAATAATTTAGAGAAATATGATGTGGTGCTGGGCAGCAACTCGCCCCGCCGCCGCGAACTGCTCAACGACATGGGCGTGAACTTCCGCGTCGAGGCCATCAAGGGTATCGACGAGACTTATCCGTCCAACCTGCCCGTTGAGGAGATCCCCGTCTATCTTGCCCGCATCAAGGCCGAGGGGCATCCCCTCAAGGCCAACGAACTGCTCATCACTGCCGACACTATCGTTGTCCTCGACGAGGCCGTGCTGGGAAAACCCGTTGGCGAGGCTGACGCCCACCGCATGCTGCGTGCCCTGTCGGGTCGCGCCCACCGGGTCATCAGCGGCGTGTGTGTGACCACCGCCAGCCGCACCGAGTCGTTTGCCGACACAAGCATCGTCCACTTTGCCGACCTCACCGACGACGAGATCGACTACTACATCAAGAATTACCGCCCGCTGGACAAGGCAGGAGCCTATGGCATTCAGGAATGGATCGGCAACATCGGCATCTCGGGCATCAGCGGTGACTTTTATAATGTGATGGGCTTGCCCACCCGTAAACTCTATCAACTGTTGAAAACATTCTAATAACGATGATAAAGATGAAAAACTGGTTACGTAATATCATGCTCATGACCGTTGCCATGACGGCATTCCATGCCGCAGCCGACGACGGGCTCTATCTCAATGACACGGTCTATTTCTACGAAACGTGGGAGCAGATGTATAATGATTCACCCGTTTTTGCGGTAACTCCCTGGATTTATTCCGTTACGCCTTACGAGTTGTATTTTGAGACGGGTAATGAGCGCTTTGATGAAACGATTGAGGAGAAGTTCATCGCTGCTACCCTGGGTGACAGCGTATGGCTCGTCAACAGCAACTATGTGAAGAAATACTTTAAGGGTGATGCCAAGAAACTCAATGGCTTCGTTCCGCTGTTTTTCAGCGACAGGGTAGCGTTTGCCGTTTATGCCGGAATAAACGACAAATTAGGTTTAAAGGAGGTGCTTTTTGGCGATACTGGCCAGGATTACAGCAATGCCGGAAACTATTATTATTTCGATTTCTTGAATCACAAGGTGCTCAAGGTTAATCCATCGGTGCTCAGCGATTTGCTCGAGGACTACCACGACTTGCAGATGCGTTATGAGGGTATGAAGGATTACAAAAAGCGGCACATCATTGAGGACTACTTCTATAAGTATGTTGACCGAGCCAACGATGACTTTATGCGTCCGCTCATCTTGGATTTAGTAAGAGGTGAAGGCTTGTAACACAGTGTATTGTGAATGAGAAAGTGTTTTAACCCGATTTTGGTCCTCATGGTCGTTTCGCTGCTTTGCTCCTGTTTCAGGGGTGGCAAGAGCGGTGTGACTCTCGATGTTCAGGATTCAGTCATTACCAGTGCCAAGTTGCTCTCGATGCAGCGCACTGCGGATTATACTTTGGTCACCGTGGCCGACCCGTGGAAGGGTGGGGTACTGCATCGTTATGTGCTGGTTCCCGATGGCGCGTCACTGCCGGCCGATTTGCCTGATGGCACCCTTGTGCGCACTCCGATTAAGAACGCACTGGTCTATTCATCGGTGCACACGAGCCTGATGCGTGAACTGGGCGCGCTGGATGCCTTGCGAGGCGTGGTGGACAAGCAATACTTCAATGACTCGGATATTGCGGCCGGGGTTGCCGATGGACGGATTGCCGACTGTGGCAACTCGATGAACCCCACTGTCGAGCGCGTCATCGACATGCAGCCCGATGCCATCCTGCTGTCGCCCTATCAGGATGCCAGCTATGGACAGATTGCCAAACTCGATTTTCCCATTATCGAGTGTGCCGATTACCTGGAATATGACCCGCTAGGACGAGCCGAGTGGGTGAAGTTCTATGGTGAGCTGCTGGGCAAGCGCGATGAAGCCGACAGCCTCTATCAGGCCGTTGTATCGGCTTATCAGGACATGAAAGATAAAGCGGCTGCTGCCCAGACACACCCCTCGGTGGTGACCGAAATGGTCATCAACGGCATCTGGAACGTGCCTGGCGGACAAAGCTACATGGCGCGTATCCTGCATGACGCTGGGGGCCGCTATCCGTGGGCCGATGATCCGAACACCGGCTCGCTGGCTTTGGATTTCAATCAGGTTCTCGCTGTGGCTCAGGATGTGGACTACTGGTTCATCAAGTGGACCAATATCAATTCGCTCAAGGACTTGCAGGGCGCCTATGACCTGAACAAGGAAATGGCGGCTTTCCAGAACAAGCACGTCTATGTCTGCGACACCGACAAGAGCCGTTTCTTTGACCGTATCCCCTTCCACCCCGAGGTGCTCCTGCGCGAGTTTGCGGCCATCCTTCATCCTGAATTGTTCCCCGACTATCAACCCCAAATGTACTACCACATTGAATGATGCTCCGATGACATATCGCCGCTATGCGCTCACAATAACCGCATTGACACTGCTGTTGGTGCTGCTGGCGCTCGCCTGCCTCGTCTTTGGCTCGGTGGATATCCCTGTGAACAGTATTGCCGATATCCTCACGGGTAAGGGTAGCGGCAACAAGGCCTGGGACATCATCATCCTGCAATCCCGCATTCCCATGATTGCCACGGCAGCATTGGCTGGCGCAGCATTGTCTATCTCGGGTCTGTTGTTGCAGACGACCTTTAACAACCCGCTGGCTGGACCCTCGATTCTCGGTGTCTCGTCAGGCGCTGGCTTGGGCGTCGCCATCGTCATCCTGGCCTTGGGCGGCTCGTTGGGCGGACTGTTTGGCGAGAACGTGGGCAGCTACATGGCGATTCTCTTGGGTGCCCTGATGGGTGCCGGTGCGGTGCTTGTGGTGCTCATTGCTTTCTCGGCCATCGTGCGCAGCAACACCATGCTGCTCATCATCGGTATCCTGGTGAGCTACCTCACCTCGAGCGTGGTGCAGCTGCTCAACTCGGTAGCGACCGAGGAGGGCGTCCACAACTACGTCTCATGGGGTTTCGGTAATTTTTCCGGTGTGAGTGTGGCACAGATGCCGGTCTATGCGGGTATTATTGTTTTGGCTCTCATTGGTTCGGCCCTCATGGTCAAGCCGCTGAATGCCTTGTTGCTGGGCACTCGTTATGCCCGCAATCTGGGCATCAATGTGTCACGCACTCGCAATATCCTGCTGCTCATTACCGGCATCCTGACCGCTGTCGTGACAGCCTTTTGCGGTCCCATCGGCTTTATTGGCCTTGTCGTGCCCCACATCGCCCGCATGTCCCTTGGCACAAGCAACCACAGTCGCCTGGTGCCTGCCACGATCCTGGCGGGTGCCGACATCGCCCTGCTGTGTGCCTTGGCCAGTGTGAGCAGTCCCCACGGCATCATTCCCATCAATGCCATCACACCCATTATCGGTGTGCCCATCATCCTTTATATTATACTGAACCGCCGTCGCATCCAATACTTCAACTGACTATGAACGATAATAATGTCATATTTTCGACCCATGACCTCGCAGTGGGTTACCGTAACGGAAAAAACGAGGTAACACTGCTTCGCGGACTTAACCTCTCGTTGCACAAGGGCAAACTGGTTGCCCTGCTCGGACAGAACGGAGCAGGAAAATCCACCCTCTTGCGTGCATTGACCTGTGACGAGCGACCCTTGTCGGGCACCATCGAGGTCAACGGCAAGAACCTGCTGGAAATGAGTCAGAAAGACCGTTCGCGCCTCATCGGACTCGTTTCTACCGAGCGCATTCAGGCAGGTGCACTCACCGTAACCGAACTCGTCGGCTTGGGACGCCAGCCTCACACCGGTTTTCTGGGCCGTCTCGATGACGAGGACCGTGAGATTGTCCGTCAGGCAATGGATCAGTCAGGCATTATCAGCAAGGCCGACGACTATGTCGCATCGTTGAGCGACGGTGAGCGGCAGAAGGCTATGATTGCCCGTGCCCTGGCACAGCAAACGCCCATCATCATTCTGGATGAACCGACCGCCTTCCTCGACGTTGCCAGCCGCATCGAGACCATGCGACTCTTGCAGACCCTTGCCCATGAACAAGGCAAGGCCGTCCTCCTCTCCAGTCACGACATTTCCCAATCCCTCATGCTGGCCGACGAGCTCTGGCTCATTACCACCGACCGTCAAGTCCTCACCGGCAGCACTCAGGAATTAGTAGCCCAGGGCGCCATGAACCACCTTTTCACCAACCAGTCCATCCACTTCAATCCACAAATCCTCGACTACTCCTTCTAGTAGATAGTACATTACTCAACTATAGAAACTAATGTTTTCGTTTGATTTGTTTGCTATATATATAAAATCAAACAAATCAAACAAAACAAATGGAAATTGTGTCATCTCAATCTTTGACACAACAATTTCAATTCCATGATTAAACATATAGTTTTCCGCCTCGTTCGTTCCGTTTGTTTTGTTTGCGTATACACGTGAAATCTAACCATGATTGATAGTTGACAATGGACATCAATTGTTCATAGGGCTTGATTCAGGGCAAATCTCGCCCAACGGGCGAGCCTCTGGGTGTTTCGCTCGCATGAACAAGCGTGAGGCCACACGCGCACACGCAAACAAAACAAACAAAACAAAAAAAACGGAAATAATTTTTGCCGGACATTAATTGTTTTTTTAATCAATGCTTGCCTATTATTTATAATAATATTATATTTGTGGCGAATTATTGCCGGATTGACAATCTCGCCATGACAGCATCAGTAATTTGGAATCGAGAAGCGGCTTTTCTGTTTTCTTAGATGTGATTCTGCCAATAATATCCCTTTTTGAGAGGTTGTTGGCGGGTTTATCATAATAAGATTCAGAACAATGTCCTCAAGACCGCTTTTCATTCCTGCCTTGAATGAAAACCTCTTATTTCTAACCCCGCCGTCTCGAGAGGAGGACCAGCAGTCGGCATTAAAAACTATTGTGCATGAAAAATCTGTTACTATCCTTCAGGTCTGCCCTTTTGCTTCTGCTGCTCTTGGGCACTATCCCCATCGCCTCGGGCCAGTATTTTTGGTACAAGGGCATCCAGTATTATGCAACAGGTGAAAACACGGCCAGTGTCGCACCATCGTGGAGCACACCTTACAGTGGTGATATTGTGATTCCGTCCCATGTCATTGCTCTTGCCGACAGTTATGACAGGCGTTTGGATCATTCTTTCGTCGTAACTGCTGTGGATTATAATGCATTCTACAACTGTTCCGAATTGACAAGCATTGTCCTGCCAAACACGGTGAAGACAATTGGCTCGAATGCTTTCTCAGGTTGCACTAAGTTAACGAGTGTCACCCTTTCTTCAAGTCTTGAAACGATTAGAAGTTCTGCATTCCAGAATTGTAGCGCTTTACGCTCCATCGTTATCCCTAATTCAGTTCGCACTGTGGAGTGGAATGCATTCTATAATTGCATCTCACTGACCAATGTGGTTTTGTCTGACAATATAACTGAATTGGCCACTACATTTACGGGGTGTAGCAGCCTCACGACAGTCAAGATGCCTGCTAATCTCGTTTCTTTAAATGGTACTTTTAAAGGCTGCTCCAGCCTTGAGTCCATCATACTGCCGGGATCGTTGAGCACCATCGGAGAGAACACATTCCAGAATTGCTCATCCCTTACCAGTGTGTATATCCCTAACTCGGTGACAAAAATCGGGGAATATGCATTCGCCAACACCAAGTTGACCTCACTGGAGATTCCGTCCACCTTAACCCAGATTGACAACTATGCATTCTATGATTGCAACCAGCTCACAAGCATTACCAGCCGTGCTGTGGATCCCCCTTTGATGGCCAACCGCAACTGCTTTGCCGAAGATCTTTACAGTCTTGCCACACTGAACACGCCTCTGGCTTCGGTAAACTCCTACAAGTCTAGGGATTGGTGGAATTTGTTCAACAATATTGTGGGTAATGAGTCCTTGAACAACGTTTATGATTTTACTTCGGGTGGCATATACTATCTGAAAGTGAGCGACAATGAAGTTCATGTGACTTACAAGAATACCAGTTACAACAGCTACAGCGGGAGTGTGACCATTCCTGCCACCGTGAGCAATGGTGGCAAGACCTACAGTGTGACAGCTATCGGCAGCAATGCCTTTAAGGGTTGCTCTGGACTGACTAGTGTCTCCTTGCCATCGACCATAACCAAGATTGCTGCAGGTGCCTTCAGTGGCTGTAGCGGCCTGACTAACTTGACTATCCCCGTCAATGTCACCGCAATCGCAAGCGGGGCTTTTGAAGGTTGTTCGGGTATTACACAACTCACTTGGAACGCTAAGCATTGCTGGTCTAACGGTGACATGGCAACAGGCAATATCAATAAGGTGACCATTGGCAGCGAGGTAGAAGTGCTGCCCATCGGTTTTGTCAAGAATTCTAGAATCACCACCCTCATCATCCCGGCCTCTGTAACAGCTATCGGCAAGAATGCTTTTCAGGGTTGTTCGGGGCTGACCAGTCTGACAATACCTGAAAATGTGACTTATATTGGAGAATATGCTTTTTCCGATTGTTCTGCTTTGACGACACTCACATGGAATGCACGAGAGTGTTGGTCTAACGGCAACATGCACACCGACAATCTTAGTCAGGTGACCATCGGGAATAATGTGGTTGTGGTTCCCGACGGCTTTGCCGCCAACTCTAATATCTCGTCTGTCTCATTCCCGAATACTGTAAAGCATATTGGAGCAAGTGCTTTCTCTTGGTGTACCAATATTGGTGAATTGAACTTGCCGAGTGCCCTTGAATCCATTGGCGCCTATGCTTTTAGTTATTGTTCTGCTATCCAGCAGCTTACGATACCAACTAGGGTTGCGGCTATCGGCGAAGAAGCTTTTATTGGTTGTGATGGCATTAAGCAGTTGACGTGGAACGCCCAGAATTGCTTCTCTAACGGAAACTTGAGTGCCTATAATATTAAACAAGTGACCATTGGAAACGAGGTAAAGTCAATTCCTCACAACTTTGTCAATGGTTCCCAAATTACATCCGTTATTATCCCCAATTCGGTTGACACTATAGGTAATTACGCGTTCAGTGAATGTTATGCACTGTCAAGTCTTAGCATGGGGTCTTCTGTAACAAGTATCGGGGAAGGAGCTTTCTATAACTGCTCAGCACTGTCAAGTCTTAACATTGGCCCTTCTGTTGCAAGCATTGGGCAAAGTGCTTTCTATGGCTGTTCAGCATTGGAATCGATTACTGTAGATAATGCAAACAAGACCTATAGCTCGCCAAACCAATGCAATGCCATTATCGAGAAGGAAACGAATACCTTGATAATTGGTTGTAATAACACCGTCATTCCCGAAACGGTCACTGCCATTGGCCCTAGTGCCTTTGCAGGATGCACTGGACTGACCAGCATCGATCTCCCTGAGTCAGTCACACGTATCTTTGAAAATGCGTTTGAGGGCTGTTCGGGATTAAAGGAGGTGACAATGGGCTCGGCAGTAGAGTACATAGGTTACAATGCTTTTAGCTATTGTAGCACTTTAGCCAGTGTGACCTGTTATGCCCTCACGCCTCCTCAAATAGACTATTATACGTTCTATGGTGTACCGAGTTCAATGATAGTGTATGTCCCTGTCGTTGCAGTTCAAAACTACCAATCCAATTACTATTGGAAGCGTTTCACCATCCAGCCTATTAGGTCGTCTGCCAATGTGACGGTCAATCTTCCTGCCGACGTTGACGTGTCTAAGTATAACAACATGAAATTGGCTATGACCAACGTGGCTGATGGCACGACTATGCATTATGTGTTGTCCAACAAGAAGAGCTACACGTTCACAGGCATTCAATACAATACCACGTGGAAAGTGACGCTGACCAATCAGTATGGCGATGAGTTCGGACGGATTGATCCTGTTCAAGTCGGAGAGAATGATAAAACAGTCACCTTTGGATCGCTGCTGACACCCAAGGATGTTGTTTTGCAGGTCATCGATCCCAACGGAGAGGATGTCACCGATAAGTCAACGGTGTCATGGCTTGACGAGAATGGCAACCTGCTTATGCAGGGGGATCGGATCAATAGCCTGCCTGTTGGTCGCAAGTTGGTATATCAGGTAAAGCTGCCACAGGAATTGGCGGAATTGTTCACGCTACCGGAGAATATGAACTATACCGTGCAGGATGGCGATAATGTCGTAATTGTTTTCTGCAGGTTGAGCGTGATTTATTCGACGCAAGTGAAGGGTAAGGTAATCGATGCAAAGACCAATAGGCCAATCAGCGGGGCTGCTGTTTCGGCCGTACAGACTTTTGCTGGTGGGCGTACAAAGACGTTGACGACAACGACAAGCGGTAACGGTGAGTACTCAATTTCGGCCCGCAAGGTAACAACTACGTTCACCTATTCGGCCCAGGGCTATATCACCGAGACAAGAGATGTGGCTTTACAGAATGAGACCAACAACAGCATCACGCTGCCCGACGTTGCGCTGCAGCCCATCACCGGAGCCCTGATAGATCTTCATTTCACCTATACACCGGCTCATTTTGCAAATCAGCCTGCCCAAAAGCAGGAGGGCTACAGCGATTATGCCAATGTGGATTATGAGATCTTTAACAAGACGAAAAATTGTCCTGTCAACGATTTTATTGTGCAGTATCCGCAGATTGTCCTGAATGAACAAGTTAATGACGGTGATGTGCTGGAACTCACAGCCAAGAGCCGTAGTGATGCCTTCAAGCCTGTTAAGACGACAGTGACCATTGTAGAGCAGAAAGCGAATGCCACATTCAACATCGTTCAGTACGGTGGTATCGCCGCCTCGTTCAAGAAGAATACCAATCCTGCCGTTACGGGCTCTCTCTATGATGCCGATGGACAGTTGGTTGAGATGGGTGTTTATAACAATGCCTCCCTGTCGTTCATGGAATTGCCCGACGGGAATTACACATTAGTGACCATGGGCAAGAGTTCGCTCTTCAACACCATGTCCAATCTCGGTGAGTATTCACTTGCAGGACTTGAGGCGGGTGTTGACTATGCCATCAGTCATGTTACGGTAACAAGCGGTATCATCAGCAGTGTGGTCGTCAACGAGGTTCCCTTCCTTGATGAGAAAAAGTTTATCATTGGGGAGAACTCCTTGTTTACGGTCAACAAGTCCAATACCGTCATCGGCAATTACTTGACGTTTACTGCTAAAGTCGACTTCAAGGAGCGGTATGCTTCTAGGGTCAATGATATTATACTCATCATTGACTTGCCCGAGGGATGCGAGTTCTGCGATAATTCTGTAATGATTGGGTACGAACTGGGAGGGTATTCAGTCAGTGGCAATCAAGTGATGATTCCCTT
>Ga0310694_10006409_pt1 | contig 11135 bp, 6 predicted proteins | sample 174DNAGHGhighgp2_FD_203884 | JGI IMG/M metagenome (GOLD analysis project Ga0310694, IMG submission 203884) | Sheep rumen microbial communities from Palmerston North, Manawatu-Wanganui, New Zealand - 1742 DNA GHGhigh gp2 (v2) (version 2) | ecosystem: Host-associated > Mammals > Digestive system >... | reverse complement strand
GCTTGCCAGAGGGAACGAAATATGTCTTGTTGCTACCTGTTTCATCTGGCCTTGCACCATCGCTCCAGTGTTCACCGCGCGTAAAGGAGCAGAACTGGCCATCGTCTTGAGTTATCATATAAACATCACAGTCCGACTGCTGCGTCTCCGCCTTCAGCGAAAATATGGCGGCAATACCTGCCATCAAGCATAAGCCCGTACGCATATGCATAACAACCTCTTTCGTCTTCATCTCGTTTTTCCTTTGCTGTTTAAAAGACGCGATGTATTATACAATGAGGCCAACGATTTCTCATTTGAAATGTTTGCAAATATATTTAAAATATTTGCCGCACACCCCTATACAGTCTGACCTTGATTTGATATAGTACGACCACATGAAGAAGATAGGTATTCTCATAGAACGGCAGAGGGCGTTTGGACGCCAACTCTGTTCGGGCATCGTCCAGTATGCGCAGACGCGCGATGACTGGTCGCTCACCATGCTCGACTGGGATGACCTCACACACACATCGCGCCTCAAGGGATTCGACGGATTCATCGTGCGCGTGATCAACGATGAAATCGCAAGGACGTTCGCTCAGACCGGAAAACCGTTGGTGGATGTATTCGAGGGTCGCAACTCTCAGCCGTTCGTGAAGGTAATCCAGGATGCCACGCGCATTTCCCAGCTTGCGGTCAGGCACTTCATCCTGCACCACTTTTCGGCGTTCGGCTTTTTCGGGCACGAGGGGATGGCTTATTCGGATATGAGACGCCATGCTTTCGTCGAATGTTTGCGGCTGCATCGCATGGGATGTTTCATCTACAATACGCCGGCGTCCGCCATACGGAACTTTGAATACAATGTCATGAAGAAGGAGAAGTATTCCGCTGATTCAGAAGAGCGCTCAATCGCAAGATGGGTCAGGAAACTACCAAAGCCGATTGCCGTGTTCGCCTCGCACGACCTGCGTGCCTACCAGCTGATTAAGGTCTGCCGCGAACTCGGAGTCGCCGTGCCGTCGGAAGTCGCCGTCCTTGGAGTGGATGACGACGAAATCCTGTGCAACTTCACCGATCCGACAATCTCAAGCATCGACCCCAACGCATGCGGAATAGGGTTCAAAGCCGCCGAGACGCTTTCTGCGCTCATGGATGGCATGGAATGTCCACCTGTTGTCCGCGTCAAGCCAACGCGTCTGATTGAGCGCAAGTCAACGGCAATCTTCCCGCTCGACCCACCGTGGCTTTCGGATGCACTTGTGTTCATTCGCGCCAACGTGCGTAAACGGCTGTCGGCATTGGATGTCTATCAACATGTAGGCCATTCCCACACAGTGGTGAACGATGCATTTCGCAAAGTCCTCAACACGACGGTGTCGAAGGAAATAGCCGATTCGCGTCTGCGGGAGGCACACCGCCTCGTAAGTACCACTGCACTTCCGTTCGCGGAAGTCGCCGAACTGTCGGGCTTCGCCTCCGTCCAGTACTTCACGCGCTCCTTCACCGCCGCCTATGGAAAATGCCCATCACAAATCCGAGATGCGGCCTATGGAAATTCATAGGACTCCTGTAGAGCACCCATCCGCCCTTAACCGCACCCCTCGGCCACTGAGTGGCTCGGCCTTCGAGGATATTCCGCGTAATCCCCCGTCTTGTTTTCTCTTTACCTTCCTTTCCTTTCTTTTGCTTCTTTTCTTTCTTTCCTTCGTTTTCTCTTTTGCCATGTCTGGCTCATTTCTTTCGGGTTGTTCACAACTCCCCCGCGACACTCGCCGCAGCGGGAAAATCAAGATGAAAAAATGCCGCCGGGCGAAAGCCCAGCGGCAAAAAGAAATGTGTGGATAAAAAAATCCTCCGCGATAAGACGGAGGACATTGGATCAAACTTGACGGATCTACTTTTGCGTCATTATTTTCTCGGTGCAAGTGCCGCCAAATCATCAAGCACGGCTCTGCAACTCAACACTTTCTCCCGGACATCCTGTGGAACATAGAAATAGTGATTGGAGGACTCATATCCGATACGGCTATCTGAGCGGACAATCGGAAGAAGCAGCTTCGCCGTTTCAAGCTCCCGTTGAGTTAAGCGACTCATCTCCGCACGATCAGCGCGCTTTCTCGCCATGACAAATCTAGCTTGATCGGCACTTGATCGAAAATGCAACATTTCGGCCTTGAACATTGACAACTCCCTGTCTGCATGAGACCGTTTCTCTGATGGCAGATTTGCGACAACCTCTGTGAAAAGGTCACATCCTCGCCTAAACCCGGATTCCACCTTGTCCATCTGGGAAATCCATACGTCAGACGGATACCCATAGCACCAACGCGTAAGATCATCATACGGAATGCCCACCATCGTTGCATCCCACCCCGTGGCCTTCAAATAGAGCGGATTGGCAGGTCCCCAATGTTGCGGACCACAATAGACGACGCCAATGGAAAACGGATACTCACGAAAGCCTGTGGCAAACTCATGCCAAGCAGCACGAACAGTCGACAATGCGGTCTTGCCGTACAGTTCAATTGCCAGACGATCCAAGACAGCCTCCTTGTCAACATCAGTCTTGCGCACGTCACGAACCACGCGCCCTTCGCCGCCCAAGGCTGCGTGGAGATGAACACGTCCCCGCCGACAGGCGACGACCAAGTGGAGTATCTCACCTTCACGCCCGTCTTCGCCTCGACCTCGGCAAGCATGTCGGCGACGGCCTTGCGCACTTCTGGCGTTTCGTCCGGTCCAAGCTTTACCCGCGCCTCGCGCTCGGGATTCGCAAGTTCGTACGGCCCAAAATCAAGCCGATCCGGCGTCGCCAAGCAAACACCCCCATGCACAGCACCCATCAAGGACACGCCGGCAACCGTACACAACACTGCAACTATTTTTCTCATGGGCTGATATGATACCATAAACGGGGAATCCATTCCTTGTAATATTCCACCGTCATTGGTGTACAACCAGCCCATCGCAGCACTCAAGGCGGCAAAGGCGAAGCCTCATGCCCTGAAGTAGTGTGTGCCTTGGCTGCCGCTTCGACGAGAATCGGCTCTGGCGACAGCATGTTGTTCGTTTTTAGCCCACGCCATTCATCGTATCACTATTTTCGTGCCAGTCTTCAGTTTGTGCAGACGTGTCGGCTCCGCTGCAATCATGTCGAACGTCGCCCAATCAACGCTCTCTGTGCGCGAACATGGCAGGAAATCGATCATTATTTCGTTCTCGCCATCTCTGAACAAACCTGACTCCGCCAAAACGTCGGTTGTAAAAACAGCAGCAGTCCACCCAACTGACGAATTAGTGTGGACAGGAACGTCGTTCACATACGTCACAAGCGAATTTGTCATCGGCGACTCGCCGAACCAGAGGACATTGTAACTGAGCCTTATGTCAAATCGCTCGGCAACCCCCTGCGGCAGATTCCAGATGATCCGCTTGGCGCGGTGGTTTGAATCGCCTGGATCCCGGCTCGTCGCATAGACGAACTCCTTCAGGTTCAGCGAATCGGTGTACCATGTGTCTGACGCATAGCCACCTGCCAGATAGCCGTTTGACGTGCCATCATCCGTGCTGTTGTCGTCAACGCCCGCGCTCCAGCTGCCGCCAAGTTCAATCACGTCAAATACGACATTGCCAGTTCCGCCGTCTGTTCTAGTGAGCGTCAACACATGGTCGCCTTCGGTGAAGACATCACCCTTGATGTAGATTAAGGCCGGTTGCTCCGCCACCCCGACACCACGCGCCAACACGTTGAGCGGATCAAGTGCGTTGCCGTCAACAGCAACCGCTATCGTGCCACCAGCCGAACCTTCCTGTGGCACAAACCGGAGCCAGTGTGCCAGCCCCGCCGCATATTTGTCAACCGAGAACGGCATGTTGAACGTCGCACCCATCGTAAGCGTCGTCGGGAACGCCCGCTTGTCGCTTGCGAGCGGGTCAAGCGTGACCATGTCGCCAGCCGCCGGCGCCGCGCCGCCGTACATTTCGGAAGTGCAGCCCTCTTCGCCGATGCGGAAGCGGTTTGGTGCGCCGCCGCCAAACGCCTCGCGCACTTCGCGGTCGCTCAATGTCCGGTTCCACATGGCGAACATCTGGATGTCGCCGCAGAAATTGTCCGATCCATTACGAACGCCATATGCACGCGGGCCACCAAGACTTATCGTGGCGGGGATGAAGTTCGTCGAATAGCTGCTGTGGTTCCCCGGCACATAGAAGGTCTGGCCCCAGCGGACGCCATTTGTCGTTGCGCAAGTCATGCGCCACTCCTGTCCTTTCACGGTCAGGGCGACTTCCAGCCATTCGTTTGTCTTGACCGCCGGTATCCCCGTAAACGCAGTGTTGCCCGCGCCACCGCCTATGAGGGCTCCTACATAATATGGGGACGAGTAGTCCGATGTCCATCCGCTTTGGCAAAATCCGATGCGCAGCTCTTTGGGGCCGCCAAGATCCGTAGTAACGATGCCCAAAAGCCAAGACCCGCCCCAGTTATACTGGAAACAATCCTCTATGCGGCAGCGAAACAGGACCGACCAGTTATTACCTGTGATCGGGCAGCCTCCATCCGCGAACAAATCCATGCGCTGCGCATAGGGTGCATCTGGGTTTCCGCTTGAAGTCTGCGGCAGATAAAGACAGGGCCACTTCGCCGTCTTGTTGCCCCACGCCGTGAAATGGACGTCGTTCGTGCGTATCTGGAAACCGGAATTTTCGTACACGGTCTCATTGCCGGTCGCCAAGCTGACAACCTGACTGTCGGAGTAGGCAAGTGCGCCATGCCGCGCATCAGGCAGTTCACTCGCCGCGCTTGTGCCGTCGCACTTGACCTGCACTGGATATCCGACATTGCCGTTCCACTTGCCGTCGCCGTTCAGATCGACCGGCCCGTTCATCCAGAGCACAGCATCCTTCCAGACGCTTGCTCCGAATGCAGTCATGCATCCCATCGCAACGGTCGTCAATGCGACAGCCGCACGGATGCAAGCATGATTCAATATGATTAACCTATTCATTTTCTTTGCCTCCTTTAGTTTACTCATAGTCTTTACAAATCCTTCCGTCACATTGGCGGGAGCTGAGCCTCGGCGTACTTCTCCAGCTTTTGCCGGCCCTCGGCAAGAACCGAATCCATCTCGCTGATCTTCGCGGAATCGGGATAATTCTTCCAGTCCTCAAGAATGCGCACCGCCGCCGCCTTCAGTTCGGGCGTCGGCCGCTCGGAGCGCATGATGCGCGTGTAGTCGTTGGCGTTCATCTCCCATCGCACGTTGCGGCTTTTCACGGGGTCGTCCTTCACCGCCTCCGCCGCCTTGGCTATCCAAACTGCGCCATGCTCGAAGAAGTCCGTCGGCAAGGCGGGGGAATCGATCACGCCCCACATCATCAGCGGGCACTCCGTCTCGTCGCGCACCCGCGAAACAGCGTGAAGCTCCTCCATGTACCGACGCATCCACTTCCCCGCCGCGCCGTAGTACCGCCGGTAGAAGCGCGACAGCAGCGGTTCAAGCGGCTGACGCGGATTCCAAAGCAGATGCCCCAGCAGATAGAGCTTGAGCGCTTCGCCCGCCTGATGCCGCGACGGCAACGGCCCCTGTTCAAACACTTCCGACACGCCGCAGTCGAGGAACGTTTCAAGATTCTGCTTCAGGGAGTAGATGTTGGGGAACGCATGAAGCTTGTACTGGAAGTTCATCGTGTAGTCCCAGAGGTGGACGCGGTTCTTCGTGATCGCGCACCACGTGCGGAGGTCGTCGACAAAGTACCGCCCGCGCGGACGGAAGCGCGACTCGACAAGCGGACGCGAGAAGTCGCACATGTCCGTGCAGAGGCACACCATCACGTTGTCGCGCGGCTTCAGGTTCTTCGGCGGCTTCACCGTGTATTGGTAGGCAAGCGTTTCAATGATGACGTCGGGGTACTTCTTGGCCACTGCATCTGCGACAGCGTTCACGAAAGCGAGATTGGAACCTGCAGGCGACTCCTCCCGCTCGTCAATTGCCGTGCAGCCAGCGCATTCGCAATGATCCCAGCAATCGCTCTGGGACACGCCGAACACCTTTACTTTCGGATAGACCTTGGCGATGCGATCCAGCACGTTCGACGTTACGATTCGCAGCACATCCGGATTGGTGAGGCACAGGTTTACGCGCCAGCCGTCCTTCTTGCGCTCGCCATTCACGAGCGCATAGTACTCTGGATGGCCCGCGTAGTACTTTTCCGGCGGCATGAGCCGCATGAACGTGTGGCACTTCCACAGGACTTGGTCAAACGGATCATCTTCGTTTAACTTGAGCTTTGCGGCGAAATCCGGCCTCTGGCGGGCATCGGAATAGTAGCAGTCGCGTATCCTGAACGCCGGCCTGCAAATGCGATCGATGGTGCGCGGCACCTGAACCACTTCCTGCCTCGGTACAAACTCCTGATCCGGCGTGAGCCAGTCGCAGTCGCAGTAGGTTTCCAGAAAGTCGTACACCCCGAATAGCACCGCCCTGTCATCGTTGCCCGCGATGTAGAAATTCTCTCCGGACGTACGGAATAGAAAAGCATCATGCCCAAGCCCGGGGGTTACCGCCAGCCGTATCTCGCGGCTCGCCGTCGCACCATTTGACACAGGCAGAGCGACGCCCGTAAGCTGTTCGACGTACCGAGACAGTTCCCTGGCTGCATGGACAAGGTTTGACGACGCCCCTTCCGGCACACGTATAGAATACTCGCAAGCCGCACCGCGCCGCGCAAGCACAAGCGGTTCACCTTCCCCGTGCGCCGCCATGCACAGCACAGCGGCAGAAATTGCGAGAGTGCGTATGCAGGTGCGTCTCAACTGGTCTATGCTGCCCATCCCGATTTCTCTCCCTTGTTGTTTTGCGCGAAATTATAGCATAATGCCAAATTGCAATCAAGACCAATGACGTGCCTTTAGTGCCATCTAAGATACGATTGGAAAACAGGCCGCGATATGGTATAATTACAGCCCGCATGAGCAGCAGAAGAATCAATATGAAGAAGTGCAGCGAACGGATTCAGATGCCATTTGCGGTGGACCGGAACGGATGCAGCAATCTCTCGGATCAGGTGGCCGAGGGATTCCGCAAGGCCATCCGTTCTGGGCACTACCAGCCCGGCGACATTTTGCCATCGCGCGAGGAGATCGCACATGCCCTTGACATATCCGTTCGCATACCGCGCGAAGCAATGGCCATTCTCGCCGCCGAAAATCTGGTCCGGCCACGCCGTGGCGTTGGATGCTCGGTGATGGCGACGCGTGAAACCCTGTGGAACGGACGATTCTTGATTGTCGAACGACACGTCTCCGATGGATCCTACTTCTTCGGCGCAATGATGTCAGAGGTGCGCAAACGCCTGTCGACCGCCAGATACCTGTATTCCTATCTGTCTATGAGCCGCAAGCCGACACACCGTCAAGTCTATGACGCAAATCCGGTCAAAGAGGCCCTTCTGGACAAATACGATGCTGCGCTTGCCATCTGCCCTGATGAAACCTTGACGCGACTGCTCAGCAAAAAGCTACCTTTAATCACCGTTGATGGCCCCCCCGCAAATGTAGATGCCATAAGTTCAGGCGGCGGCAAAGTGCCTGATGAAATGCTTGAACACTGCCGCGCAACCGGCATAAGAGACATCTTGTATGTTGACATCAACAACTGTGAAGACGAAGTAAGGAAAATGCGTCTCAAGGGATTCAATGTGGAGCACCTAAAGATTGCCAGACACCGTCACGTCCAAAGCCTTGAGGATCTTGAACGCAAGTCATTTGAACTGTGCATGAAACGATTTGCGCAGCAAAATCATCGTCCAGAGCTGATCTATTTTGGAGACGACCATCTCGCGCGAGGCGGATTGACCGCCTTGCTCGCGCAGCATGTAAGCGTACCTGACGAAGTCAAGGTGGTCACGATGTCCAACAAGGGATTCGTACCCGCGTTTCCCGTGTCCTTGGCACGATATGAATACGATCCGGTAGTCTTTGGTGCCTATGTTGCGGACTGCCTGATAGCAAAGCGCGACGGACGCGACATGCCCAATCCACCCACATTTCGCCGCTATTTGCCTGGCGATTCCTTCCCCTAACGCCCTAAACCATATTGAGCCCAATTAGTATTGGGCTTACCTTCTTTTCCATTCCCCTTTTTCACATTTTCGAATTTCCCTGCTTGTTTCTGACAACTCGATTTGGTGCAATGCGCACCGAACCCCTTGATGGATTGCTAACCGATCGCTGAGTTTTGGCAATGCGGTGCAGAGCCGGGCACAAGTCCTGCTCTTGCCTAATCAGATGACGAACCAATGTAGCAGTTCCCAAAATTTCGCAATCGCCCACGACAACTTTATTCCGTTGGTGCGGAAGGCAGCGGACAATCGTGCGTTCCGACCGACAGGAATGCCGTATCATGCGGGGCTATGCGCACCTGGAGAATCGTCTTGACCGGCAATGACGGGAAGTCCGAATGCACGAGCACATCGGAAATCGTGCCTGTATTGCGCCGTACGTCAAAACCGACATTCGCGTTCACGTAAGCGTCGGTCTCGTTCCGACCAAACACGGCAAGCCGTCCGTTCGGCATGCGGTATCCGAACAGGCGTACCTCCTGACGGACGTCAGACATGAATGGCATCGAATACCGGGCCATCAGGTCAGCCGCACGCTCAATGTCGATCTCCTGCGGCATGTTCTGGGGAATCGGACGCTTCCAGTAGCAGGAATCCTCGTTCGGCATGCCCGGAAACGGCGGCGTGTCCGCCGGAAGCTTCACATATTCGGAGGCATACGGACGGCGGGCTCCGCGCCCCAGCTCGCCGACGTATGCCGTCCTTGCGCGAAGCGCCTCCAGTTCGTCCTTCGGAAAGAACTCGGGGTTCAGCAGCACGATGGGCATGTTCTTGTCCGCAAGAGCCTCTTTGACGGACACGATGGCGTTCAATCCCGCACGATGGTGTATGAGCTCGTAGAGAAGCGTGTTGGACGAGGCGTCTCGCGACACGGTGCAGGCGTCGAACTCCGCGTCGAACGCACGGTCGCTCCACACCACGCGCGCACCGATCGGACCTTGCGCAGGCGTGAACGCGAGCTTCCATGTCTTTGACAGCGCCATCCACTCTTCACGCGTAAGACCGTCACCCAGACAGGCCAGTACGCCATCGAGCGCACGTTTCTCCCCGTAGAACACGCTGCCGAGCGCCAGCACCTCGGACGCGGTGCGGGCGGGATCATGTCTGAGAGCGCTCCACTGCTCCGTCCCGTCGTTGATGCCGTGCAGCAGGACGAGCGGCATTTCCGGTACGCACGCCTTCAGGCGCATCAGCATCGCCGTGGAGCGGTCGATAGGCGAAGATTCCTCGTAGTCCCACCCGTGGATGGACTGCGCGGCGGCGGAGGATTCCACGATGAACCCGTCGATACCCGTTTTCGCCAGAAGCCGATAATCGACTCCGTAGCGGTACAACGCCTCGAACGGATCACGCGTCCAGCACGTGTTGATCCAGCACTTGAGGCCGTGAGGTTTCAATGCGGCGACAATCGTCCGCCAGTTTTCCGCGTACTGCGCCGCCGTTTCGCGGGCGATGCGCGGTCGGTCGACATCGGTACATTCGGGCAGCAGGTAGCGCGGCGGCGCGTAGCCGTCGGAACCGTGAAGCCCGCTGAAACCATAGTCGGAGAGGAACGAGGCGAGCTTGCCGGAGACGACTTTCGCGCGCTCTGCCGAAACGGGATACTGCTCACGCGCGAAGAACGATGCGAAGACCTCCACGTTGTGCCGCTTCAGCTCGGCGACCAGCCCCTTGAGCTGGAACGCCGTCCAGGTCTGCCGACGCCGTTCGCGGTTGAACGGCCGTCCTCCGTATGCCGCGACGTTCGGCGGGAACGCAAAGTCCGCCGGAAGCCCTTTCGCGTGCGAAAGGAAAAGGCCGTCGTTGTCCAAGAGCAGCGAAACCGCCTGCGGCTTCACAGCCATGCGGTCGAGATAGTCGTCCACGCCGAAGTCAGGCTTGGTGTTGTCGAAGCCGATAAGCTCGACCCACACGAAGAACGTATATGCGAATAGTGCTGTCATTTGTTTTAGTCGTTAGTTGTTAGTGATTTGATTGTTCGTTCAGCCTTAAGGCCGGAAGCACGGTCACGGCAGACAATCTTGTAGTCGCCCGGGACATCGTTGAGGTTTGTCAGGTATTCGACCGTGCAGGTGCCGCCCTGAAGGCAGACCCACCCCGCGCCGTCGATCTCGCGTCCAGCGGCATCGAAGAGCCGCATCTCCGCCGGGAGAAGCGCATTGACAGGATTGCCATCGGCATCAAGCGCCGCAAACGTCACCTTTAGCGTGTCACCTTTGCGCACCGCGTCTGGGGCCGCGACATTCACCGATGCAATCCGTTTCTTGAGGAATGCGAAAAGCCGTCCGTCGTTGGTGGAGTATTTCACCGGCACCTTCACGCGCCCGTCAGCGCGGGTGAACGGCACTTCGCCGCCGCGTGAAAGCTCGTACACCGCCTTTATCGCGCCGTCGCCGTCGGCCAGCGAAACCTCGCCCTCGTACGGCAGCCCCTTCTCCATCACAAGCCCCCACTGGCCAACGTAGTCGCCGAACGTGCGTTTGTCGTTGATGGCAAAGACGTAGCGCGCGTCGTTCCAGCGGCGGCTGTACGTCACGATCTCGGGCGACGAACTGTCCGCCTCCGGCGTGAAGCGCGCGGCAAGTTGCTTGCGAAGGTCGTTCGCCTGCTCAACCATCAGGGACTTGGCGCGGATCGTTCCCGCGCGCGTCTTAGCGTCGCCGTCGCGAGCCGCTTCCATGGCGTTCACGTCCTCGAAGTGGTCTGAAGCCGGCGGCGGTTCGAAGCTCACCACCGGCACCTCGATATCGGGCTTGAGCGCGGTCAGCAGCTGGGCGTCAGCCACGAGGATGCCGCCCTTCGCCTGGAACTCCTTGATCTTCGCAACGACATCCGGCGTGAGGAAGAGGCATTGCGGCGCGTAAAGGACCTTCACATCGTCAAGTCCGTCACGCAGAATCGTCTCCTCGTACACCACGCGCGGATCAAGACGCGCCCGCTGTAGGAACGTAACTGAGGGGGCCTTCCAGCCCCGCGAGGACGGGCCACCCAGCGCGCACGTGGTGAAGCTTTCCAAGAGCGCGACCGGC
>Ga0310694_10006408_pt1 | contig 11135 bp, 9 predicted proteins | sample 174DNAGHGhighgp2_FD_203884 | JGI IMG/M metagenome (GOLD analysis project Ga0310694, IMG submission 203884) | Sheep rumen microbial communities from Palmerston North, Manawatu-Wanganui, New Zealand - 1742 DNA GHGhigh gp2 (v2) (version 2) | ecosystem: Host-associated > Mammals > Digestive system >... | reverse complement strand
AATGAAGCGCATTCGTTTTAGACGCTTCAAGCATGATGATGAGTCTGAGTATGTACGAGATTTTCTAGCTTTACGTGAGGATCCTCGACAGACTAGAGGTAGTGAAACTGTTATCATTATTATCAAGAAACCAAATGTCCCTGATGATTTTGCTCATGCTGTTAATTTCGGGTGTTCACAAATATGGGACCATTTTGGAGCTTATCCTGCTATTGGACGACGTTATGATGCCTCGCTATTTAATTACACAGAGGATCATAAGCGCATATTGGATGATGAGATCTTCGGGCCGCGTGGAGATTTTGAACGTTTTCAGGATGCCTGTAATATGAATGCGGCTGTTATTTTGCCTGATGAGGATGACTATTTCTAATGCGCTACCTTAATAATATTGATAACAGGAGTTCCTATGACAGATATAGATAAAATCGACGATCGTGGCTATTCAGATGCAGACGTCTCCCATGGTATTATTAAAGGCGTCACTACAGATACTGGCGCTACTATGTATGACGGCCTTGCAGATGCTCGTATGTCTTTTAATGGAATTGGTCTGCTTGAAGCGATAGCTGGTGATGTTGTACTACGTGGGCGAAACGGGCAACGTGATGTGTTATTTCCACTCGAACGTGCTGTTAGACGCTACTTTGAGTGGATGGATCTTACTATGGCATACGCCCGTAATGGTGTGGCTGGATGGGACACGATGATGGATATCGCTAAAGACTTTCGCGCAAAGATCCTGGAAGCTGCAAATCAGCGCCGTAAAGAGAATGCTTCTGGTACATGTGTTACAAGGCCTATTCCAGAAGACGTCTTAAAGCTTGAAGGTTCAGTAATGCCTAAAAAGGAAGCCTAAGCCAAGCTTCCAAAAATCGAGATTGTGGGATGCCCCGCAGGACATCCCTAACAGCTTCTGTGTAATCGACGAAGGATGTCATCTAGGACCGGTATTAGTACCGAGCCGGTTTCAGATGCGTAGCAGATGAAACCGGGCGGTAGTAATACACGCTGTCCGTAGGATGACATTCCGTAGCCAACCGGGCAACGCCCGGTAAGATGGAACGCTTTTATTCCATATTGTTGGTCTGTTGTGCAGACGAAACGTCCGCGAGTCAAGCTGTTAATGTTGCGTTTCTAGATTAAAGTCATGTGTGTGCTTTTCGGCTGTAGCAGCGCGGGACGACGTGTAGCCAGAGTTGTCTCTGGTGGAACGTCGTCGTAGCGTTCTGCGTTACAGACGAAAAATTCCTGATCATATGCTTTTATTGCTATGCACTGTTCAGGTTGTGCAGACGAAACGTCCGCAAGTCAAACGCAAATTGTTATCACATTCTAGCTCGAGCCTCAGCGGGATCCGATGGATCCCGTTGGGTGAGCGTGCAGCTATGCAGGCTTCCCGCACGGGAAGACGGAGGAGCTGCACGAGCACGTAGCACGAAGATGCTTTCAACATCACCGGTCATTACGTTTGTGACAGCGGAACGCTGTCAAGTCAATGTGATAGGTTAGTTACTCTTTTCTGTTGAGAACTGAAGACTTGTCTGTCAAGACATAAAACTGAGTAGAGATCGAGAGATTATGCATTTATGTTGAGAGTTTGCTCCATGGATTGGTGAAACTCGATAACATATGTGCATAAGCTCGACAATCTCGATCAGTTAGATGTTTGTTCTCAAGTCTGTCTAATATCTCGTTAGTTTGTTGCTATGCTGACGGAACGCCAGCAATTTCAAATGAGTAACCGAAGGTAGAGCTTTCTAGTTCAAGTAATTGAGGGAGCCTCCAGGTTACCTGTCGGTGGATGTCATTCCGGAGAGTCGCGCATGCGACCTCTTCCGGATAAGACTCCTACCGAAGGTTTACCTGGAGGCTTCGTCTCTTACGGAAGCGTTATGCATGTCGAGGACGAGATGGCCAGACGTAGGCTGGCCATCTCTGCTGTTGACATGGGCTTATCATAACGATTGGCTGTTTTCCAGTGTTTCCGTACATGCGGTTGTGCGGACGAAACGTCTGCCTGTTCAAAGCTCGTGAGAAATCAGGTTTTCTAGATGTTGAATGTTGAATGGCGTTAAGCATCGCTCCGTGAGCGATCCATTAGCTTGCTTTTGGATCGGAACGGTAGCGATGCGGTAGGCCAGAAGACAGAAGGGATACCGTTTAGGATGACACGATAAAGCGGGTGTACGCTGAGTCTAAGCCGGCTTTAGCCGGTCTATTGACTCGAAGCGTGTACCCGCTTCGTGTATCTTCAACGGTCTTCTTTTAATGCATGCTAACATTACTTTGTGAAGACGAAGCGTCCTCGTAATCAAAACCTGAATGAATGCAAAAATCCCCGCCAAAGTGTGCATTGTCAAGAGGCATAGCGGGGTACCTTTCGGGGAATTGGACGTCCGTCCCTACTCGGCATAACAGGTGAGCAGCTTGCGCTTATCGAGCCTTACGGCACTCACCGTACCCAAAGCCATAGGCAGTGGGGTTGTACTGTCTAATTGCAAGCGTCGCAGAAAGGATGAAAGAAACGCTGCTCGCTTTCGACAGAACATAAACAGGACACCTATAGTTTCGATGACGACGAAAGTTATAGAAGATTGCTGGGTGTGCCCTTAATAGTAACAGGATTCCATATAGGGTGTTTGATTAAAAGTCAAATCCTTAATGATTGCTGTGGGAATCCAAAGAATGGTGGCCGCGAGATGATTCGAACATCTAACATCAAGTTCCCTTATTTATGTAAGCTTGCTGTTAGTGACAGAAGTCTGACACCATATAAATTGACTTGCGCTCTACCGTTGAGCTACACGGCCATTTGAAATCGTGAAAAGAGGACGCTAGAATTTGGCTTAACCTTGAAAGCTAAATTTTAATGTTTGCTGTGCGCGCCCTGAAGATGCTTACATGAAGTAATGCACGACTGCTACGGTTGCCGCAATCTGCAAAACATGAAGCAGTTGGTCGACCCAGAGGTTGATCCAAAGCTTGTTCGCTTTTGCGTGGTCAACTATAGCGTGAAAAACAGTGTTGGCTCCGATAAGGATGGAGAATTGCTGGGGTGTTACTGCCAGCATAAGCGGCAATAACGTAATCAGGCTCCACATAAGAGCATGGCACAGCAGCGCCATCACATAGTCATAGTCGAAGAGATGCGATTGTTTGATTTTGCATCTGGTTTTCCAGGGCAGAGATTTCATTGCCTTGGGCCACCAGTTCTTCTGCTTCATACTTGCCAGGATGCCCTGGAAATGGAAGTCAGCCAGCAGGTGCAATAGCATGCACAGCCAGAAGAGGCTGATCGGGTTTTGAATGAGTGTTTTCATATGTTGTCCTTGTTGATTAGAAAGCAAGTTCTCGGTCAGGCTTAAACCTACACCAATATATTATTCCCACAATTGCTGCCATTATAAAGATCGTCATAGATGCAGAGGGCAACGGTTCTCCCACTACCAATACTTCAATACGTCCATCGAAAGGATCGGCAGCAAAGTCATAATGATACCAGTTAACGCCAGGATAGAAACTCTCATTGGCATTTGATGTCATCCAGTAAGTAACAGGTCTGTAGCCCTCACGCGGGATATTGTTGAAATCACTGATAGCAGGGGCCTGAACCATGGGGACTCCGACAGCCAAATGATCTGCTGGAATATCCTTAAGAAGTTGCTGTAAACCAGATGATGCTGTTGCAGTAAGTGCGAGAATAGTAAGAAGAATTGCAAGAATGTATTTCATATGTGTACCTCCTAGAGAGGGGAAAGGTAAAGGATTTCGGCGTGGAGGGACTCGAACCCCCGACTTTCGCACCCCAAATGCGACGGCCTACCAACTGGTCAACACGCCGATAACAAAGTATATGGAGCCAGCAGCAGGATTCGGACCCGCGACCCATTCTTTACAAAAGAATTGCTCTACCTGCTGAGCTATGCTGGCGCATTAAACAAAAACCTTCTCCTATACAGTATCACTACCATAAAGGAGAAGGAAGGTCAGTTACTGCCAACTTTGACAGGATGCATCACAACGTCGGGGCGGAGAACCCTCAAGCTGAACCTTTGGAACGATATAAAACAGCGGATGTGATTGGAACATTGATCTGTCTTCAAAACCACGCCGAGTGGGCACGGCGTGACAATGAACGCATATGCGTGGCAGTAATATGCCCCGTTTCCGGGAACATGAAATCCAGCCAGCCCAGTTATCCCATAACCCAAACCGAGAGAAAACTGCAATTGCCCTTCTTCGTTCTGGGCTGGCTGGAAAAGTAAAGACAGCTGATGCCATCAAGAAGTTGGATTAGATGCCTCGTTTACAACTAATCATTAAGAAGCATCAGTTGTCTAGAAAATGGGAGCAGCCCAGGTCTCGCCAGACTGCTCAATCGCTGCACGTGTGCCACCATTAGGATCAGACACAACACTACTCATCCTAACGTCTGCAGCTTTGTGCGTTTGTGTTGTCTTGAGGTGCACCCTTCCCCAATGTTAAATGTTAGCCGAGCGTGACAGGCTGATAGCGTTCGCCGTTGAGCACCTTACGCATCATCTGCATGGGTGTCATACCGATGCTTGCCATCAACTGCTTGAACGTCGCCGGAGACTGTCCGCTGCAGAGCTGCACTCCCTTGCGGTTCTTGTCCGCATGGAAGATGTCGTTACGGGAGTTAACGTTCCAGTAAACGACATTCGGTATTTCATAGCCTGCCTGCTGAAAGCGGTTACGCATCTCATCATAGAAAGACCAGCTGCCAGCTGTGTGATCGATCTCCATATCAGAGATGACAATCAGGCTCTTCACCATGTCTTCCTGTCTGACGTTGTTCTCCTGGGCGATCTGAAGAACATGCATGAATGCACGCTCCAGATTCGTGTTGTTTGCCCAGTGACTGTAATCGATGTTTTCGACCTTCTGATGTAGCGTTTCGCCACGGAGATGCTGAATGCGGCTGTCACCCGAGAAGCTCATCCACAGATTGTGGAACGGTCCGGTATTGCGCTCGGCGAAATAGATCGCCAGACCAACCGAGCTGTCAAGCGGACGTCCTCCGTTGCAGGTCATCGAGCCGCTGGTATCGGCGATAACGATGGCATTGGCAGGCTCTGTCAGATAGTTCGGCAGCGCACGCCACTGTGCTTCCACGGTGGCGTCTTCCTTACGGGCATGCCAGACCTTGTGGACTAGGTCATACGGATAGAGCGTATCCGCATGGATCTTTTCCTCACCCTTTTCCACCTTGCCGATATAGGCCTGGTAGCGGGCTTCATCATGACGCAAGAACGCTTTGCGGTAGATCATGGCAGCGCGGGAAGGAACGATGCTGTAGTCGATCTCGTTCCACTTGTTTGCGGACATCTGCGCTTCAACGATATGCAGATACTTTCTGAGTGCGCGCAGGCGCCGCTTGAACATGTACACCGAACGATCCAGGTGCAGCGCAGTCATGCAGCCGAGCTTCCTGGTCTGCTTGGCGCTGCCGTCTGGGGTCTTTATCCACTTTGCGAGCAGGCTGCAGGGCTTGCCGCGCTTCATATTGAACTCATCCAGTTTGAACTGGGCATCCATGTACTCCCACATGTCAGCCTCCAGCGGGGTGCCGACAAGGCAGTACAGATCGTCATAACGGCCATAGAGACCGATCAGCGGGATGTTCGGCTTGACTGCTTCCTGATGATGCTTGGCGGCATAGCGAAGGATAACTCTGAAAGTGTTGCGCTCACCGAGTCCGCCTCGAATATCGCGTGCATAAAACACGCAGCGAGTGGTAAGCAGCGGATCCTGACGATAGGCGTCAGCGAAGAGTCGTTCGATCTCGGATTCATTGCGTTCACGCAGCGAGCCGATGCAACCAAAGAGGTCCAGAACAGCGGAACCGGTGGTGCTATATGCGGTAGCACCATTTTCAGTGTGGGTCTTTCTGCTTTCCTTGCGGAGAGCGCGAGCGAATGTTGTCATAGTGTTTCCTTTCAGGACACCATCAATTGATTTGTGGTCAATAATGTTGCTGTTGGTGTCCAAGTTAATGGGTTGAAGACATGACGCAGAATTGTGGAGTTGAACCACAACAAGTTTTTCAAGACTTGTATTTACCATGTGGATTGCTGTATGCGTCACGAAGATGAAAACAGCATTCAAGAGATCGACTAAAGCCACCAGTTCACTGATGATTAATTCCCTTGAATGCTGTAGAAAACGAAAGGAGGCCCATCGGCTGGACTCGAACCAGCGACCCCGCCTTTACGAGAGGAAAGAAATTGCAGTAGGTGTCAGAAGCTGACACACAATTCGTGCTCTACCAACTGAGCTACGATGGGCCATAAGAAGGATACTATTAATCCCAGTAAGGGAACGTAATGTCAGATTCGAACTGACAGATGCCAAATTAGATGTTTGGTGACTTAACCTTTTGTCTAATTACTTAATGATTGCTGTTAGTATCCTAAGATGAAGACAACCGACGGTTTGATTTCAGTGAAGTGTGTTTGTTGAAATTAAAATCGCTGTGATCAGTTTGTCGGTTGTCAAAGGGATCCTCCAACTGCTATGAGACCCTACGCCATGAAAGAAGAAAAGAAAACGTAAGTAACAGGTGGAGGAAGATGGTGGAGCTGGCAGGGTTCGAACCTGCGACCAAGAATTTATGAGATTCCTACTCATAACCATCTGAGTTACAGCTCCTTATGGCGGGGAGAGTGCGATTCGAACGCACGGACGCTATACGGCGTCGACGCCTTAGCAAAGCGCTGCCTTAAACCACTCAGCCATCTCCCCATGAAATTGGTTGCAGGTAGGAGAATCGAACTCCTCTGAATTGGTTATGAGCCAATCGAGTTCACCAGAACTCTAACCTGCTATATGGTCTGTACGCGCAGAATCGAACTGCGATATGATGAGGCACAGTCAGCCGCCTTAACCGTTAGGCTACGTACAGCATGTCAAACATTATGGCACCCCCGTTGGGATTCGAACCCAAATTTACTGATAGAAAGTCAGTCGTCCTAAACCCTTAGACGACGGGGACAAAAACAGGACTCATAAGGTATACAATTTACAATATTGTGCCTTGATTGCTGTGAGAGTCCCAGAAGATGGAGGCGTGCCTGGGTGTCGAACCCAGCATATACGCTTTTGCAGAGCGATCCGTTCGCCGGCTCGGTCGCACGCCTTAAGAAAACAAATCTAAAATGTGCTATTACGCCAAAGTCCTTCATGGATGTCGATTCATCCGACCCTTATTTTTCCCGCCCGACTTTTTGTTAAGCTCTGTACCTTTCGGCTTGGCGTTTCTTTTAGACTATTACCAAGTCATATGATACTCTGCAACCAGTTTAGCGCCGGGCTCGGGGTAAGAGGGACACTCTTTAGCTGATGGCTGCCTCTAAGCCAACAGTTTCTAGATTTGCGAATTTCAATTTTTCAAAGAACTGGTGGACGTAGCGAGGCTTCAACTCGCGACCTCCTGCGTGCAAAGCAGGCGCTCTAGGCAACTGAGCTATACGCCCTAACCAAATCAAACATACAGTAACGCACGGATCACTAGCACGATTGCAAAGATGATGCCAAGAATGATACAGCATCCGAATGCACACCAATTTTCGCTCATGTCTGTTATCCTTTATTCGAGAATGATCTTTCTTCCGGGCAGCCAGCTTCCGGCTACTACGCCATCAGGGTGAATGATGAACTCTCGAATGTTTGCTTCATCTTCCACCTTTTCCAGTGCATCTAGCGACCGCATGTCGGAGTAACTGAAAGTAACGTTCACGCCGTTGACATTCCAAATCTCGTACACATAGTAATCTTGAATAGTCTGCTCGACGAATTCACCGTGTTCTGCCACCCAGTCGAGTATCTTGAAATACTGATCGTCAAAGGTGTCATTGTAGGCAGTGAACCAGTCGAATGGATTCATGAGACGACGGAAGCTGATGTTATCTGCAAAGCTGTAAGCCTCCAGCATTTTCAAAAATTGCTCCACTGTCATGCCAGCCTGCATAACACACTGAATGCGCAGTTTTGTTTTTGTGAACGATTCTTTCAGCTGTCTCAGCTCTTCCAGCGTCGGCACAGTGATTGTCTTGAAAATGCCACTGTTCTGTGCATCATCGATACTGTGACGACTGATGTCGACGAAATCAAAGAGACCATCCACAAAGGGACGCACCTTATGAAGAAGGCTGCCATTTGTATTCATGGTCAGGAACTTGATATCGTGAGCCTTCAGCATAACACACAGATCAACCAGCTCAGGCATGATGGTCGGTTCTCCGCCTGTTACGGACACGCTATAGAGAATGCCCTGACCTTTCATTGCCCGCAGGAATATGTCTGCGTTATAGATGACTTTCTTGGGCAGCTCCTGTCTGTGCGAATTCTGTTCAATGCAGAAGGAGCATCTGGCATTGCATCTTTCACAGAACTTGATGTGAGTATGCCAGAGCCACTGGTTGTTACCGAGGATGACTTTGTGACCGAACAGATAACGTTCGATCTTGTCACTGTCGGCTTTAAGATACTGCTTTACATCGCAGTGACGAATATATTTATCCCTCTCGGTGATTGTGAGGTTCATTGTCATTCCTTTCTAGATATTGGCAGCGCCGCCAGAATTCGAATCTGGACTCCAGACACCAAAAGACTGTGTGCTAACCTATTACACTACAGCGCTTTATGTCTTAAAAGTAGCGGCTGCAGTTGACTCTCAGCGCGAGATGCAACACAGCGCCGCCGAGGAAGTTACCAAGCACAGGCCACATAATGACCTTGACCCCAGCAACTCCTCCTTGATGCGCTGTTACGACATAAGCCATATTGGCAATTGAGTGATCAAATCCTGCCAATATGAATGCCATAACGCACATGATCAAAAGCACGACACCGATAAGATGTTCCTTGTAGTGCTCAGCCAATTTATAGCTTCTGACAGCGAGCAACATAAGCATGCCGCACATAGCACCGGACCAGATAAGATGATACCACGGAAGTGTAGCCTTAGCAGCCACTACTTCCTGTGCTTGACCTCCGACAAAGTAATGTGCGAATCCGGCAATGGCGCAGACACCGACAAAGTTCATGAACAGCACTGTAGCCAGTTGTGCCAGTTTGCCCATGACACAAGCCAGGCAGTACCACCAGGGTGCATCTTTGTTTACGGCCCACTCATCGAGCCAGCTGTCGGTCATGCCCGTGTATAAGCTTCCATGATGGTACACAATGGAAAGCAGACCAAGGCTAAAAAGGAAAGCTCCAACAATGGGGTTGGAACACTGCAGATTGATGACCGCCGCGATGGCGATCATGATTCCAGCAAACATAGTGATTTTCTCCGTATTATGAGTTGAAATTATGGGATTTTGAAGAGACGCAAATCTCTCCATTATATTATGCCTTAAAACCAGGCAAAAATCAACAGAAATCGTTGAAAATCAGTAATTAACCCAAAATACCAGCTTTTTCAAGAGTCTGCAGTTCTTTAGTAAGCAGCTCTTGTTTTGCTGTAACGAAGCCATTTAGATCGTTTATATAGGCTTGCTGGCGTAATTGATAGGCGCCAAAAGCATCCGCATCACCTGTAATATCAGGCATAGACCCATCTTCTGGGTTTGCGAAGCTCATCCATTTAGGGAATTGTGACACACCATTCAGTCTGCCAACCTCCTGGATGTATTGGATGATGTCTGGAGAGTAGGTTTCTGTGGATTTACCGTCTTCTATAGAGCCAAGAAGGATTCCATACTCCCAAGTGCTCCATGCACACATCTCCAAACTGCAGAAAGGGGCCTCTGTTTCATCAAAAACAAGGTTATTCATGATGCAGGTAGCCGACAGAAAGCCCTCTATAGTTGAATTAAAGGCATCTGTACCTATGAGCATATAGCCACAGTTAAGTTTATCGAAGAGCTTTTGCGACATCTTTTTGATCTCAAACTGCTCTTCAAAACTATCACGAAGCACTTCTGGGCTCCAATCTAATGATTCGGGCCCGAATTTACGTATTGCAGCCAGTGCAACAGGTGTAACAAAGCACTCTCTAGACAGCGGCCATTCACTCATAGGTAGTTTCCTTAGTCTTCAAGACTGTTAAGCAGTGCTTCAGCGGTATTTTTATCCAGAGAAGCCACTTTTTCGATCATTTTGGCGTCATCTTCGATCTTTTCGGCACCAAAATAGCCAGTAAAGAACGAATTCACGCCATCTTTGCGCTCCAGAAGCGCTTTCTTGCTTATTACAGTATCAATAGACGGAATGTGCAACATATCAGATGCCTCTTTGGTAAGATCATCAAGCGTCTGACCGAAGCACACGTCTTCAGGCGCTATGAGCGTAGAACCACCCAGATGCTTGCCATAGTAGGAATTCAGACCGTACATACGGTCGATTTCGTCCATTGTATCAGCGATTTTGTTCAGATTTGCCGATTTATAGAACTCCTCGTCAGAAATCTCATGCAAACCACGAGAAAATGCCCAGAATGCTGTTTGCTGATCCACAGGAAGTTCGATAAGTGTAGCTCTTTTGTCGAATTGATCCAGAATTTCTTCTTTGTCCCCGACACCAACGCCTGCAATACGGGCTGTTTTACTCATATTTGCCAAATCGAGCCCATTTTCCATGTTTGCAGCCGTCCAAAGCACGTATTTCGCGCCCTCACGAAGCGTTTTAAGAGGCTCCGAAGCCCTCTTCTCGAGCAGATAACTCTGTGCGCGACTAACATCAGCCATTTCACGCAGAATAGGCATGGAGATGCCTTCTGAGGCCCCCTCTTCGGCAATAAGATGCATTTCAACAGATGCCTGCTTAACCACAGGTTCTCTCAGTTCGATTCCGTGGAAGCTGGCTGCTTTTGCAAAATTAGCCTCGATCTCGCTCTTAAAACAATCACGTATGCTGTTTTTATCCTGGCAATATGCCTTATAGGACTCCTCAGCAGCTTCTTTCGTATAGATAGGATATTTGCAGTTATACTGATCCGCAAAGCATTCTTTACTTAACGATTCCATTATAATGTCCCTTTCAAGGAGTTATCTTTAATATAAACACAGAAGGTAAATATGCTCACCAGAGACGCTATGGCATTGCTTGAGAATCCACCTGCTGGCTATCCATTGATAGCGGCAGCGTCAGCAGCTCTAAAGCGC
>Ga0310694_10006407_pt1 | contig 11135 bp, 12 predicted proteins | sample 174DNAGHGhighgp2_FD_203884 | JGI IMG/M metagenome (GOLD analysis project Ga0310694, IMG submission 203884) | Sheep rumen microbial communities from Palmerston North, Manawatu-Wanganui, New Zealand - 1742 DNA GHGhigh gp2 (v2) (version 2) | ecosystem: Host-associated > Mammals > Digestive system... | reverse complement strand
TTCCGCCAAGAAATACTGGCACTTCATCAAAGTGATGGGCCGCTCCGCTTCCCATGTGGCGCTGGAGTGCGCGCTGGAAACCCAGCCCAACATCTGCCTGATCGGTGAGGAAGTCGCCGCGAAGAAGATGTCCCTGGCCGAGATCACCAACTACATCGCCGATTCCGTCGAAAAGCGCGGCAACAACGGCGAGAACTTCGGCGTGGCCATTATCCCCGAAGGCATCGTGGAATTCGTTCCCGAATTCTCCAAGCTGATCGCCGAGATCAACGAACTGCTGGCCGGCAAGAAGACCGAAGAGTTCAACGCCCTGCCCAGCTGGTCCGCGAAGTATGAGTTCATCAAGGGCGGCCTGACCAAGGAATCCTTCGCCGTCTTCGATATCCTGCCTGAATTCGTGCAGCAGCAGCTCTTCCTCGAGCGGGATCCCCACGGCAACGTGCAGGTTTCCCTCATCGAGTCCGAGCAGCTCTTCTCCGAAATGGTCAAGGCTGAGCTGGCCAGGCGCAAAGCCGCCGGCACCTACAAGGGCAAGTTCGGTTCCCAGCATCACTTCTTCGGCTATGAAGGCCGCTGCGCGTTCCCGTCCAACTTCGACGCGGACTACTGCTACAGCCTGGGCTACAACGCCTTCATGCTGATCCAGTACGGCTACACCGGATACCTGTCCAAGGTCTCCAACATCTCCAAACCCGCTGAAGAGTGGGTGGCCGGCGGCATGCCCATCACCAAGATGATGAACATGGAACGCCGCAACGGCGAGGACAAGCCCGTCATCCGCAAGGCGCTGGTGGAACTGGACGGCGCGCCCTTCAAGTACTTCGAGGCGCACCGCGAAGAGTGGGCCGTGAAGACCTCCTTCACCTATCCCGGCGCGATCCAGTACTTCGGACCCGCGGAAGTCTGCGACCTGACCACCCGGACCCTGGCCCTGGAAAAAGGCGTCTGATCCATTGAACAGCGAACTGCCCCCTGAAGCTCAGGGGGCAGTTTTGTATTCAGATATCCCGGGAGTCAGACATAATCAAATATGCCCTGGATTGCGTCGACGATATCAATCAGATCGTAATAAGAGACAGCGTCTGTTTTTGAAAACCTCCTGGCATTCAGATCAATAACGCGCAATTGCTCACAGTAGACATAGCCGGGTTGTTTCAGGTTCTCGCATCGGATCCTCAGCGGCCCGGGAACGGCGTTCGGAAGGATGGGGCAGGCCATGACCAGACCGCTTTCGTTGAAGAAGTTCTTGCTGACAACGACAAACGGATACCGGATCGATGCGACTTTCAGGATATCGCCCTGTTCAGCTTTCAGCATCTTACCATACCTCGTTTCCGACCGGATCGCCTCTCCAGTCAAGCTCGCCGTCCAGATTGAGGTTGCCTCCGTATTCAGCCGCGCGCTCTTCGAGGGTTTTATGCTTTATGGCACGATACAGTATGATGCGGCCGTTTTCTGTTTTGACCGTCAAAGCGTCATCAGGCTGAATGCCGGCTTCGTTCAGCACGGATTTCGGCAGGCGGACGCCCTGACTGTTTCCCCACGGCTTCAGCTGTACTTCCATTTTTATCCTCCATCAGTATGATATATAACAGGATATACAGTATATACATAGTATACATAGAAGAGACAGTAAAGTCAACGGGATGTATTTATATCTGACCGGAAAACAGGCTGAATTTGCTTTGATTTTCTTGACTCATCAGTTTTCTCAATGATATAATACCCTGTATTTTTTCTTATACCTTAAACATTTCTGGGAGGGATACGATGTCCGGGCATTCCAAGTGGCATAACATTCAGGCAAAAAAAGGCAAGGCGGACGCGCAGCGCGGCGCGGTCTTCACCAAGATCGGCCGTGAGATCGCCATCGCGGTCCGGGAAGGCGGCGCCAATCCGGAATCCAACGGCAAACTGCGGGATATCATCGCCAAGGCCAAGGCCAACAATATGCCGAATGATAATATTCAGCGCTCCATCAAAAAGGCCAGCGGCGAGCTGAGCAACGTCGTGTATGAAGAGATCACCTACGAAGGCTACGCCCCCGGCGGCGTGGCGGTCATCGTGGACTGCATCTCCGACAACCGCAACCGCACGGCCAGCGACGTGCGCCACTGCTTCGCCAAGTACGGCGGCAACCTGGGCACCACCGGTTCCGTGGGCTTCATGTTTGACGAACGCGGCGTGCTCGTGGTGGAACGGGAACCCGGCAGCGACGAGGACGAAATGATGATGACCGCCCTGGACGCCGGCGCCGAAGACGTGAAGGTGGACGAGGACGTATTCGAGATCTACACCGCTCCGAACGACTTCAGCACCGTGCGGGAGAACCTGGAGAAGCAGGGGATCACCTTCCTGTCCGCGGAAGTCGCGAAGATTCCGCAGAACACCGTCGCGGTCAGCGATCCGGATACGGTCCTGAAGATCCAGAAGATGCTGGACCTGCTGGAGGAAAACGACGACGTGCAGAACGTGTTCCATAACGCGGATCTGCCGGATGAAGACGAGGAAGAATAATTTGGGGCCCGAAGGGGCTGTAAGCCGATATCCGGGCAGGATATCGGCTTGTTTAATCGAGGAGGGATCCGCATGACGATGCTGGAGATCATTGAAAAGAAAAAGTTCGGGCAGGAGCTGACGAAGGAGGAGATCACCTTCTTTGCCAACGCGGCGGCGGAAAAGTCCGTGCCGGATTATCAGATTTCCGCGATGCTGATGGCCATCCGGCTGAACGGCATGACCGACAGGGAGACCACGGACCTGACCCTGGCCATGCGGGATTCCGGCGATATCGCGGACCTGTCCGCGATCCCCGGTGTGAAGGTGGACAAGCATTCCACCGGCGGCGTGGGCGACACGACCACGCTGGTGCTGGCGCCCCTGGTGGCGGCCTGCGGCGCGCCGGTGGCGAAGATGAGCGGCCGGGGCCTGGGCCATACCGGCGGCACGCTGGACAAGCTGGAGTCGATCCCCGGCATGTCCGTGGAGCTGAGCGTGGAGGACTTTATCCGCCAGGTGAAGGAGATCGGCGTGGCCGTGGTCGGCCAGACCGGGCGGCTCGCGCCGGCGGACAAGACGCTTTACAGCCTGCGGGACGTGACCTCTACGGTGGACTCCCTGCCCCTGATCGTTTCCTCGATCCTCAGCAAAAAACTGGCCGCCGGGTCCGACGCCATCGTGCTGGACGTGAAGACCGGCTCCGGCGCCATCATGCACACGCTGGAGGACAGCCTGGAGCTGGCGGAGAACATGGTGCGGGTCGGCGAGCTGGCCGGCAAGCCAATCGTCGCGGTGGTCACCGGCATGGACCAGCCCCTGGGCACCCATGTGGGCAATGCGCTGGAAGTGAAGGAAGCCATCGACATCCTGGCCGGCCGCGCCGGCGGGGATCTGCTGGAGGTCTCGCTGACCCTCGGCGGATACATGCTGCAGCTGGCCGGGAAGGCGGAGACGCCGGAGGCCGGGAAACAGATGATGAAACAGGCCATCGACTCCGGCGCGGGCCTGGCGAAGCTGAAGGAAATGATCGCGGCCCAGGGCGGCGACCCCTCCGTCTGCGACGACGTGACGCGCCTGCCCCAGGCGAAGGTCGTGCGCGAAGTGAAGTGCGGCGCCTCCGGCTGGGTTACGAAGATGGATACCATGGCGCTGGGCCTGGCGGCCCAGGCGATGGGCGCCGGCCGTCTGAAGGCCGACGACGTGCTGGATTATTCCGTGGGCTTTGTGCTGCAGGTGCGGATCGGCGACCGGGTGGAAGCCGGGACGCCCCTGTGTGTGCTGCATGCCCGCAATGAAGAAGACGCGGACAGGGCGGAAGCCGCTGTGCGCGCGGCGGTCACCATCGGGCCGGAGAAGTGCGGCCGGGTGCCTGAATTTTTCGCGATCGTAACGAAGGACGGCGTGCGCAGGCTGGGGGCGAATTCATGAAGGGAAGCCTCCGGCAGGGGATCCGCCATGGCATCCCGATCGGGCTGGGCTATCTGAGCGTTTCTTTCGCCTTCGGCATGAAGGCGGTGGGGGACGGGCTGACTGTGCTGCAGGCAGTGCTGATTTCCATGACCAACCTGACCAGCGCGGGCCAGATCGCCGCGCTGCCGCTGATGGTGGGCGGCGCCTCCCTGGCGGAAATGGCCCTGACCCAGCTGACCATTAACCTGCGCTACGCGCTGATGAGCCTGTCGCTCAGCCGGAAGCTGGACGGCAGCATGGGTACGCTCCAGCGGCTGATCTTTTCCTTCGCCAACACGGATGAGATCTTCGCCGTTGCCTCTTCCCAGCCGGGCAAGGTCGGGAAACACTACCTGTACGGCCTGATGCTGGCGCCCTGGATCGGGTGGTCCCTGGGGACCTTCCTGGGCGGGGCGGCGGGTACGCTGCTGCCGGCCTTTGTCCGTACGGCCCTGGGCATCGCCATCTATGGCATGTTCCTGGCGATCATCCTGCCGCCGGCGCGCAAGAGCCGCCCGGTGCGCTTTGTGGTGCTGGTCGCGGTGGGACTCAGCCTCTGCTTCCGCTATATTCCCGGGCTGAATACGGTTTCCTCCGGGTTTGTGATCATCATCTGCGGCGTGCTGGCGGCCGCTGCCGGGGCCTGGCGGTTCCCGGCGGAGGAGGACGCCGCATGAAGTGGAGTGTGTTTCTGCCCTACCTGGCGGTGACGGCCGGGGTCACCTACCTGATCCGGATGCTGCCGCTGACCGTTTTCCGCCGGGAGATCAAAAGCCGGTTTATCCGGTCTTTCCTGGCCTATATCCCTTACGCGGTGCTGGGCGCGATGACGTTCCCGGACGTGTTTTATTCCACCGGGGACCTGCGTACGGCGATCTGCGGCGTCGCGGTGGCAGTACTGCTGGCCTGGCGCGGCCGCAGCCTGCTGACGGTGGCGGTTGCCGCCTGCTGTGCCGTGGCCCTGGCGCAGGGATTCCTGCTGCTGATTCCCTGAAGACCCAACGACTGAAACAGGAAGGAACAGCCCGATGAAAGTGATTTGTGTGGACGACGTGCTTCCGATCATGGAGGATACCGTCGCGATCTGCCGGGAACTGCCGCAGATCACGGAAGCCGTCGGCTTCACCCGCCCGCTGGAAGCGCTGGAATGGCTGAAAAGCAACCACGCGGACCTGGCCCTGCTGGATATCGACATGCCGGAGATGAACGGGCTGGCGCTGGCGGCGGAGATCCGGAAGATGCGGCCGGGCACGGCGGTGATCTTCCTGACCGGGTTTTCCGAATACGCGGTGGACGCCTTCGCGATCCACGCCTCCGGCTACCTGATGAAACCGGTGAACCGGGAGAAGCTGGCCGAGGAGGTGGCCTACGCGCTGTCCGGGAACCACGCGAAACCGCAGGCCCACATCCTGGCGCGGACTTTCGGGAACTTCGACCTGTTCACGGACGGGAAGCCGGTGACCTTCCGGCAGGCGAAATGCAAGGAGCTCCTGGCCTACCTGATCGACCGGCAGGGCGGCAGCGTGACCCGGGCGGAGGCCTTCGCGATTCTCTGGGAGGACCGCATGTATGACCGGCCGATGCAGAAACAGCTGGACGTGATCATCCGGAGCCTCCGGGAGACGCTGGAGGAGCACGGGATCGGGGAGATTTTCGAGCTGAAGCGCGGGACGATGCGCGTCGTGCCGGACGGGATTTCCTGCGACGCGTGGCGGTTCTTCAGCGGGGACGTGGACGCCGTGAACGAGTACCAGGGCGAGTATATGAGCGCCTATTCCTGGGCGAATATGCGGGAAGCCTACCTGGACCGGATTTCGGGAAACCGGAAATAAATTCCGTCAAAATGAAAAATGACTGGACATTTGACCGGGTTATTGTGTACAATAATGTATCGCCATTTACAACAGAACCATTTTTCATAGGAGGTATATATACATGACGATTGAAAAGAAAGTGAACGGAAACGCCCTGGAGATTGCCCTGGAAGGCCGTCTGGATACCATGACCGCGCCGGAGCTGGAAGCCGAACTGAACCAGTCCCTGGGCAGCGTGGACAGCCTGACGCTGGACTTCAGCAAGCTGGAGTACATTTCTTCCGCCGGCCTGCGCGTACTGCTTTCCGCCCATAAAGTCATGAGCGCCAAAGGCGGCATGAAGGTCACGAACGTGAACGAGATCGTGCAGGAAGTGTTTGAGGTAACCGGTTTCGCCGATATCCTGAACATCGAGCGCTGAGAGGGAACACAGTCATGAAGACAGATGTCATTACGGTTTCCAGCAGAGGAAAACGGATGGAATCTGCGTTGGGACTGGTGGACAAGGTTGCCGCCTATAAGGAGCTGCCGCCGAAGAGCGCGCTGCACCTGCGCCTGCTGGCTGAGGAAATGATGCAGATGATGCGTTCCATCACCGGCGAGACGGAAGGGCAGTTCTGGATCGAGGATGAGCATGGTGAATACCAGCTCCATCTGCAGGTCGCCACACGGCTGAGCACGGAAAAACGGGAACAGCTGCTGTCCGTTTCCGCTTCGGGAAAGAACGAAAGCGCCCGCGGCATCATGGGCCGCCTCCGCGAGTTTTTCGACTGGGGCTGTGACGAGGATTACGACGGTTTCTCCTCGTCGTACCTGCCTGACGCGCTGGAGCATTCCGCCTCTCCGATGGTGGACTGGGAATGGTCCATGCGCCGGTATGAAAACGAGCTGACCAGCCGGATCGACCGGGACGAGTATGCCCGGGAAGCCTGGGACGAGCTTGAAAAATCCGTGGTCAAGAACGTTGCCGATGACGTGAAGGTAGCGATCCGCAACGGCAGCGTCGAGATGATTATCCTGAAAAAGCTGGCATAACAGAACAATCATATCCGTCAGCGGCGGGACCGGTTCCCGCAGGCTGACGGATCTTTATTCACATCGGAGGAATTGAACATGATCCAATCCGCCCCGATCATTTCCCGTACGGACATGATTCGCTGCGCGCTGTGCCTGGACGCGCCCTGCGACAAGGCCTGCGAAAAGGTCAGGCCTGCCGGCCTGCTGCGCAGCGTCTGGTTCCAGAATGAGCAGACGGCCGCCTGGCGGCTGCCGGAGGAGAATCCCTGCCTGACCTGCCTCGCGCCCTGCGAGCACGCCTGCGTCCGGCCGGGCGAAGTACCGGTGAAGGACGTCATGAACCGTCTGTATTATCAGGTCAAACCGGAATGCGAAACCCCGCTGCCGGCGGATGAAAGCCGGCTGAAGTGCGACCTGTGCGGCATCCCGCTGGAGAATCCCTTCCTGCTGTCCTCTTCTGTGGTCGCGAGCACCTACGACATGTGCGCCCGCGCCTTTGAGGCGGGATGGGCCGGCGCCTGTTTCAAGACGGTCTGCACGCTGGATATCCATGAGGCGTCTCCCCGGTTTTCCGCCCTTTCCGGCAGCGACGGCAGCATCCTCGGTTTCAAGAACATCGAGCAGCTGTCCGACCACAGCGTGGCGGAGAACATGGAGATCTTCCGCCGCCTGAAGGAGAACTATCCCACCAAGTTCATCCTGGCCTCCATCATGGGGCAGAATGAAGCGGAGTGGGGCGAGCTGGCCCGCCTGTGCGAGGAAAACGGCGCGGACGCGGTGGAGCTGAACTTCTCCTGCCCGAACATGGCGGAAGGCGGCCTGGGCAGCGATATCGGCCAGCTGCCGGAGCTGGTGGAAAAGTTTACCCGCGCCGCGAAACAGGCCTGCGGCATTCCGGTCATCGCCAAGCTGACGCCCAATGTCGCGAACATGAACCCGGCGGCGGAAGCCGCGAAACGGGGCGGCGCGGACGGCATCGCCGCCATCAACACGATTAAGTCCATTGTCGGTATCAATATCCATACCTATGTATCCGCACCGGCGGTCCACGGCCACAGCGCCGTCGGCGGTTACAGCGGCAACGCCGTGAAACCCATCGCCCTCCGCTTTGTCGCGGAACTGGGACGGAACCCGGAGCTGAAGGGCCTGCACCTGTCCGCCATGGGCGGCGTCGAAACCTGGCAGGACGCGCTGGAATTCATCCTGCTGGGCGGCAGTTCCATCCAGGTGACCACGGCGGTCATGCAGTACGGCTACCGGATCATCGACGACCTGAAGGCCGGCCTGAACCTGTACCTGACGGAGAAGGGTTTCCGTTCGGTGAAGGACGTGATCGGCCTGGGACTGGACGCGCTGAGCCCGACCACGGACGTGCTGGAGCGGGACACGGTGATTTTCCCGAAGTTCATCCGGGAACGCTGCGTCGGCTGCGGCCGGTGTGAGATTTCCTGCGCGGACGGCGGCCACCAGGCGATACAGCTGGATGAAAACCGCCGGCCGGTGCTGAACGGCAAAAACTGCGTGGGCTGCCATCTGTGCCTGCTGGTCTGCCCGCAGCGGGCGATCGTGCCGGGCGCGAAACGGATATCAAGGTAATCTGATTGGGAGGGATAAACATGAAAAAGATTCTGACGGTTCTGATGGCACTGGTGATGGTTCTGGCGCTGGCGGTGCCGGTGATGGCGGAGGAAGAGGAGGAGCTCTTCCAGTACTGGAACAAGGAGGCGCCCGCCCTGAAGGCGCTGATTGAATACGTGGAAACGGTGACGGACGAAACGTCTCCGGACTATATTCCGCCGGCGGACCGGATCGCGACCTTCGATATGGACGGTACGCTCTGCGCCGAGCTGAACCCCACCTATCTGGAATACTATACGCTGGCCTGGCGGATCCTGAAGGACACCTCCTGGGAGCCGGACGCGGAGATGCTGGAGTTCGGCCGTATGCTGCGGGACCACGCCCTGGACAAATCCTTCCCGGACCATATGGACATGCTGCACGCCCAGCACGCGGCGAAAGCCTACGCCGGCATGACGCTGACGCAGTTCGCCGACTTTATCACCAACTGCCTGGTACGGGAGGCGGACGGCTTTGAGGGCATGAGCTACGCCAACACCTTCTACGTTCCGATGATCGAAGTGGTGGAATACCTGCAGGACAACGACTTCAAGGTCTTTATCTGCAGCGGCAGCGACCGGTTCCTCTGCCGGACCTATATCGAGGGTGTGCTGGATATTCCCTATGAGCAGATTATCGGCATGGACGTGGCGGTGGAAGCTACGAACCAGAACGGCGCGGACGGCCTGGACTATGTGTATTCCAGTGAGGACAATATCATCCGGACGGACAACCTGCTCATCAAGAACCTGAAGATGAACAAGGTGGCCCAGATTGTCCGGGATATCGGGCGCCAGCCCGTGCTGTCCTTCGGTAACTCCGGCGGCGACATGAGCATGCACAACTATACGATCTTCAACAACCGCTATAAGAGCATGGCGTTCATGCTGATCGCCGACGACAGCGAGCGGGATTACGGCGACGCGGAAAAGGTGCAGCCGCTGAAGGAAAAGTGGGAAGCCAACGGCTACCAGGTCATCTCCATGCGGGACGACTTCCTGACGATCTACGGCGAGGAAGTGACGAAGACCGGCACCTTCCACTGGCTGGAGGACCTGGCGGAGGACCGGCTACCCGCGGAACCGGCGGAAGCGCCCGCCGCGGAGGAACCCGCGGAGGAAGCTACGGAGGCCCCCGCCGCGTAATCAATCAGGACAACGCAAAAACGCCCGGCAGAAGCCGGGCGTTTTGTCAATGCTTTTTTACAATGCCAGGGACAGGACGCCGAAGAGGACGATCAGCAGGAGCAGGAACAGCAGTTCCTGCTTCCAGCGCCGCTGGAACAGGCCCGCGGTTTCCCGCATGAAGGCGTTGGGCCAGAACCACCATTTTGTTTTCCCGCCCATGCCCTCGGCGGAAAGGCCGGCCTGCCGCGCCCACAGCCCGCTGCGGAACACATGGTAGCTGCTGGTGGCGAAGACGGTTTTACCGCCGTCTCCGAGCAGGCGGATGATCTGCTTTGAAAACGCCATGTTCTGGAAGGTGTTCACGGACCGTCTCTCCGGCAGGATCAGCCGGTCCTCGATCCCCTGGGAGAGGAGATACTGCCGGATCGCTTCCCCTTCGGCCATGGTTTCGTTGCGTCCCTGCCCGCCGGAGGGCACGAACCGGGCTTCCTTTCCGGTGGCTTCTTTCTGCTTGCGCCAGAAGGCCAGCGCCCTGTCCGCCCGGCCCCGCAGCAGGGGCGGCAGCGAGCCGTCCGGGCGGAACCAGCAGCCCAGAATGATGATGAAATCCTTGTCCGGCGCGGGCTCATGCCGGGCGGACAGCAGTCCGCAGATCACCGAGCCGGTCAGCATGCACTGGAAGTAAACGAACACGGTGGCATAGGTGTTTTCCAGGGTATTGCTGATCCGGACCTGCGTTTCGGATCCCATAAAGTCCCGGGTGAAAAGGTACCAGCCGACAGCTTCGCCGGCGACCAGCAGCACGCTGACCAGCAGGCCGAGGGCGTTCTGGATCCGGGGACGTTCATGCCTGAGGAGCGCGATGTTGCTGACCGCCATGACGGCGGCGAACAGCAGCATCAGCGGCGTGGTGAACTGCATATACCGTTTGCTGGCGCTGCTCAGAGCGGAATAGGCGTTGAACATGCTGTACTGCTCCGGATGTACCAGGTGCGAAACCGTAACGCTCAGCAGGACCAGGCCGGTGGCCAGGGCGAACAGGGAAAAGCCGGAATAATAGATGGTTCCGTAATCGTAGAACTCGGCGCCTTTCGCCTGCAGGAAATGCCACAGCATGATCGCGCTGAGCAGCAGCCAGAACAGGGTCAGGGCGATCAGAACGGCGGAATCGCCGGTAAAATTGCCGGTGCTCATGTCGTAGACCGTGCGGAGGCTGTCCGCGTAAAGGGGGTGGGTGATGACGGCGTCGTCGGTTTCAGCCCCGGCGATGAGATCCGTTTCTCCCGCGTTTTCCGCATAAACGGGGATCCGGACATAGCCGGAACGGGTCTCCGTTTCCCCCAGGCGGATCACGTCCGGATCCGACAGGCGGATTTCCGGCGCGGGCTGCCCGTCTTCGTACAGCGGGATATAGAGGTTGAGGTGGTCAAAAAAAGCGGCGCGGATAATAAAGCAGCACACCAGCAGCGCCGCTGCGCACAGGATGATCTGCCTGGCCGCATTTTTCATGGATTCCGCCCCGATTCATCAGTATTTCTGCTGTTATGATACCAAAAAAGCGGCAAATTGCCAAATCGTTACATAAAAATGTATGATCTGTACTGGACATTTG
>Ga0310694_10006406_pt1 | contig 11138 bp, 9 predicted proteins | sample 174DNAGHGhighgp2_FD_203884 | JGI IMG/M metagenome (GOLD analysis project Ga0310694, IMG submission 203884) | Sheep rumen microbial communities from Palmerston North, Manawatu-Wanganui, New Zealand - 1742 DNA GHGhigh gp2 (v2) (version 2) | ecosystem: Host-associated > Mammals > Digestive system >... | reverse complement strand
TCGATGATGGTAAGCAATATCTTGTTGTCTATCTCGTCAAGACCAAACTGGTCGATGTTCAACGCTGTGAGCGACAGTTTCGTAATGTCGATATTGATGCTGCCATTGCCCCTAACCTGAGCAAAGTCGCGAACACGACGCAGCAGAGCATTGGCAATACGTGGCGTGCCACGCGAACGACGCGCTATCTCAATGGCTGCCTCGTCAGTGATGGGTACACCCAGTATAGATGCAGAACGCTTGATGATTTTCTGCAGCGTCTCCGGATCGTAGTATTGCAAGTGCATGTTGATGCCAAAACGTGCACGCAAGGGAGCAGTAAGCAAACCACTTCGCGTGGTGGCACCCACGAGCGTAAAAGGATTCAGGTCTATCTGTATGCTTCGTGCCGATGGACCTTTGTCTATCATAATGTCAATACGATAGTCCTCCATGGCAGAATACAAATACTCCTCAACCACTGGCGACAGGCGATGTATCTCGTCAATGAACAAAACATCGTTCTTCTCCAACGATGTAAGTATGCCAGCCAAGTCGCCAGGCTTATCCAACACAGGTCCGGACGTAATCTTAAAGCCTACGCCCAGCTCGTTGGCGATGATGTTCGACAACGTTGTCTTTCCAAGTCCTGGAGGACCATGTAACAAGGTATGGTCAAGTGGCTCACCACGATATTTGGCAGCCTCAACAAACACTTCAAGATTCTCAACCACTTTCTGCTGTCCACTGAAGTCGCGAAAGTTCAATGGTCGCAAGGCATTCTCGAAGTCACGCTCTGATGCTGAAACCTGCTCTTGTCTGATGTCAAAAACTTCGTCCATTCAATCTGTTTACTCCTAATTGCCTGCAAAGATACATTTTTTCTTCGAAAAACTTGCATCAACAGATGATTTTTTGTACCTTTGCACCATCATTCACTGTCGGCATAGCTCAGTTGGTTAGAGTATCACCTTGACATGGTGGGGGTCGTTGGTCCGAATCCAACTGTCGACACTATATTCTAAAAACCTAATAAACACCATCTACATTTATCTTATGAAGAAACTGACACTCACAGCCATAGCCATGCTGATGGCAATCATTGGTTATGCATCAACAACACTGCCCATCAAAGGAAAAATCATTCCTGCTGACGACCCACACATACAATATGTAGGCCGTATATGTTTCGACAATCCCAAACAACCACGGTTTACCTTCCCTGGCGTCCAGATCAATGCCGGCTTTACAGGTACGTCACTGCGCATGATTGCCAAACCCCAAAGTGGATATTTCATGGTTCAAATAGACGATGCAGAGCCTTTCAAGGTTGCTTTCCGTGGTGAGCGCGACTCAGTGGCTACACTTGCAACGGCACTGCAACGAGGCGAACATGTGGTACGTATGATGTACATCATTGAAGGATATGAGCTGAAGCCCGACTTCCGTGGTTTTGTGCTCGACAAGGATGCACAGATACTTGACGCACCGGCTCTGCCAGAAAGGCGGATAGAGTTTATTGGAAACTCCATCACCTGCGGATATGGCAATGAGAGCTACCAGGCATCCGACCCCTTTGAATATGAGACTGAGAACAACTACTATACCTATGGACAGATGACAGCCAGGAACTTAGGGGCTGTGGCTCATGTAGTGGCACGCTCTGGCATTGGTGCATATCGCGCTTACGACGGTCCTAAGAGTGGCACTCCAGACAATGTCATGACCGTAGAGTATGAATACACCAACCTCTACGACCGTTCTGAACGCTGGGACTTCAGCCGCTATCAGCCACAACTGGTATGCATTAACTTAGGAACAAACGACCTTTCCACCAACAACTACGACGTCAAACTGTTTAAAAAGGGCTACAAGAAACTTGTTCAAATGGTTCGTCAGCATAACCCTCAAGCTAAAATTGTATGCCTGTGTGGCTCCATGCTTAATGGAAAGGAATTGGAAATAGCCAAGAAAACAATCGACGAGGTAGTAGAGGAAGCACATCAGGGAGGCGACGCACAGGTGTATCGCTTCGACTTTACACCCCAGAATGGTGATTTATATTATGGTGCATCATGGCATCCGTCCATCTGGCAGCATCAGAAGATGGCAGGTGAGCTGACTGCCTACCTGCGCTCACTGATGCAATGGTTCTAAGCTAACGACTTTAAGCGTTCGTGAGCCTGGTCGATGATGTCTATCAGTTCATCGACCTTCGTTGCACGCAACATCGCAATACGTGTCTGGCGAAAGTCTGGAATACCTTTGAACACAGGACTGGCAGCCAAGTGACGACGCGTATGCAGAATGCCACGATACTCGTCAATACGTTCCACATTGATGCGTAACTGCTCCTTCAAAACAGCTATCTTCTCGTCTAACGACAACTCACGACGAGAGAAAATCCATGGACAGCCAAACGTAGCACGACCTATCATCACACCATCAACGCCATATCGTTCGAAGGCAGCATCAGCATCTGACAGCGAACGAATGTCGCCATTGCCTATAATAGGAATATGAATGCGAGGGTTACGTTTAACCTCACCAATGAGTGTCCAGTCGGCATCGCCTGTGTACATCTGACTACGCGTACGTCCATGAATGGTAAGTGCTTGTATGCCACAGTCTTGTAGCTGTTCCGCCAGTTGGGTAATAATCAGTTGTTCGTGGTTCCATCCCAGACGTGTCTTCACCGTAACGGGCACGTTGACTGCCTTTACTACCTCACGTGTAATCTCCAATAACAAAGGAACATTCTGTAGCATGCCAGCACCGGCTCCCTTACCTGCCACCTTCTTCACTGGGCAGCCGAAATTCAGGTCTATCACGTCAGGATGAGCCTGCTCCACTATACGTGCAGCCTCCACCATCGATGCCACGTCGCGACCATATATCTGTATGCCTACTGGACGCTCCTCATCACTAATGGTCAACTTCTTCACTGTACTATTCACATTACGCACCAAGGCCTCGGCAGACACAAATTCCGTATATACCATCGCTGCACCATAGCGCTTGCACAGCAGTCGGAAACCGACGTCTGTCACATCTTCCATTGGCGCTAAAAACAATGGATGCTCGCCTAATTCTATATTACCTATCTTCATATACCTTTATTACATCATCAGGTGGTAGGTTCCTCCTGCCATGGGTTTGACAACGCCACTCATTTCTAATTGGAAAAGCATGGCTGTAAGCTGACTGACAGGAATATTCGTCTTTACACTGATGATATTCAGCTGCAAGTCATTGGTTTGTTGGAGCAGACGAACGATCTGTTGCTCCTCATCACTAAGTTCTGGGAAAAGTTGGCGCTCTATCACTTCCGGCTTCTCACTGACGGTCTGCCATCGCATGGCTTCCAGAAAGTCCTGTGCAGACGTAATCAGTGCTGCCATGTTAGTACGGATAGCCATATTACAGCCTTCGGAATAGGGCATGCCCACGGCACCTGGATAAGCAAAGACATCACGACCATATTCTTGTGCTATACGACAGGTAATGAGACCACCACCCTTGATGGCACTCTCCACAAGAACAGTAGCGTCTGAAATGCCTGCCACAATACGGTTACGCTGCCTGAAGTTGTTGGGAAGGGCTTCCGTCTGACTCATATATTCTGTCAACAATCCTCCCTGACCAACCATCCGCGCTGCATCGTCACGATGACGATACGGATAAATCTGGTCCAGACCATGAGCCAGAACACCCACGGTATCGTATCCTTGCTCAAGGGCGCAACGGTGGGCACAAATATCGATGCCATAGGCCAAACCGCTAACAATGAGCACCTGTGGGCACTGCTTTCGCAAGTCTGTAATGAAACGTCGTACCATGTCCTGACCATAAGACGTACAATGACGCGTACCAACAATATCGACAATATATCGCTGATTCAGGTCTGTACTGCCTCGATAGTATAAGACTATCGGCGCATCAGGACACTCACGCAATCTCTGAGGATAAGCATCATCATGCAGTGTCAGTACATTGACTTTCTTCTTGGTGACGAAATCCATCTCTGCAGCAGCACGATGTAAGGCATCATCCCAATTCTTCAGTACCTCACAAAGACGTGGCGTGGCATCAGTTACAATATCCCCAATATCATGACGGTGCTCATATACTGCCTGAGCACTACCCAATATATTGTACAATTGCAATGCCATGGCTGCATTAAAGCCTGTCATGCGCGACAAAGCAATGGCATATAACTGTTCTTCTTCGTTCATTCTTCTTCCAAATATTTGGCGAAAGCACGGTCATAGTCCTCACTTACACCAAGACGACCATTTACAAGGCATACCAATTCTATTTTTCCACGAAAACAAATCTTTTCGTCGGATGCACGATATAAATCCTGATAGAAGACATATTTGATGCCGTCTTTCTTCAGGTTCAAACGAGAATAAAACACATCGTCAGGACGAAGAGGCATCTTATACTGCAAGGTCATACGTGCCACAACAGCATCAACGCCTTTGGCATGCATGTCAGCAAAGCTCAGTCCACACTGCTGCAGAAACAGATGACGTGTGTGCTCGCAGTAGTGCACGTAATTAGCGTTATTAACTATGCCTTCAATGTCGCACTCATAGTCACGCACCTCCATTTGTGTTTCAAAAATATACTTCATGATTTCTTCTTTAAATATTCATATCCAAAACGACAACGCAGACAGTCCTTACGGTCGCAATATTCTTTCTTCAGCTGTATCAGTGCCTGTGTATCACCAGCATTCTTCACTGGCAATCCACACTCTTTCCACATACGAATGATATGGTTATTCTCTGCACGTAACTGCTCCAAGAAGTCGAAAGCACGGTCACACAACTGTTCCTTAGACGCATGACGTCCATAGGCAAAAAGCATAGGAATGGCTGTGTTGATCATGAGCAAGTTGACAGAGAAGGGTGACAGGTTCTTTCCATTCGATGCACTTGCCGAACCAAATGTGTAATGAGTCTCCCAGTAGGGAGTGACGTGGGTACGCATCATCTCCTGAAGGGCTTGTATGGTGTCGCACTCTATGAGCCGCGACAGACTGGCCTTCCGTTCATAATAAAGATTGGCCAACTGCGAGATGCGTATATGTGGAAAATTCTGTGGGCGCAAGCGGAGGAAACGCCACTGTTTGCTGTTCATAGGAGTCAGCGAAAACTTATGGGCCAGGTACTGGTATTCGTTACGCAACTTGGAAAAATAACCTTCGTTCAAGGCGTCTTTCTGATATTGACCAGGTATTGTTTCCAGTTCTAACAATCCCGCCTGCCCCATGAATATGGCTTCTATCTGGAAAAGATCATCCCTATGTTTTCCTACGGCTGACAGAGGAATATGATAGGCCCAGTCCTCAAAGGCTTCTCCATTGATGCCAAAACCATAATTGCGTGCCAAAGTCACGAAATAGGCATCTTCCCAACTGCCATTACATCGCTCGGCACGACGACGTATGTCGTCCGTCTTACGCTCCAGACGTTCTGTCTGCAAGGCTGCCATCCATGAATGAATCATCAGTGCTGACAGTTCAGGAATGATTTTATAGCATGGGGGATACTTGTCTGTCGCCTGCAATTCTTCATAATGGAGAAGAATGTCATGTGGCACGTCAAGCTGTAACTGCGGCAAGGTCTGGCCATTGGTTGTCTGTACTTCAGAATCTATGACACCTGCAACATGAAGCACGGTATTGTCGTATGCGGAGTCATGGTCGTGACCATGAAGATACCAGTCGCTTGACTTGTCATGAATTTCAACATTACCCACCCATAGTGTTCCGTCTATCTTTACCTTAGCATTGAAGAAGTCGGGACCAGCATTGCGGTTGTGTAGTCCAGGGTCTATTACCTCTACACTCCTGCCATCGGTTGTCTTCAGTTCCTTTAGTGGGAACATCTTATGTTTCCATACATAATGCAACAATTGTTCCATATCTATAGCTGCAAGAAGAATTATCTTTTTCCTCCGCTGCAAAGATACGAATAAGCGAGAACAATACAAAACAAATAACGAAGTTTTTGTTTTTATTGTCGAGCGAGAGTATTTTCGAGGCATAGCCTCAAAGTACGAAACACTAAAGAGCCTGCTTCAATGCTTGCCTAACAGCACGGCGAGCCTGACCAATGCGATACTCCACAGCACGATAAGGCTGATGCGTCTGCTCCGCAATCTGGCCAACCTGCATACCAGCATAAATATGGAGACGGTATGCATCCCTGCACTCTGGAGCCAAGCGAGCCAAAGTATGCTCCATACGTGCCATGAGCTCATGAGCAGAAATAAGCGATTCCATCGACTCATGACTGTCGCCTGTACCTATGATATAATGCTCATATTCCTCGATAATACGACGACGACGATACCAGTCTGCAACCATGTTGCGAGCCATTGTAAATGTCAAGGCTGGCAACGTGGTCAGACTAATCAGTTTATCCGACCGCAACAGACGTACAAAAATATCCTGCACCATGTCCTGGGCAACATCACTGTCGCCTATACGCATCGTGACGAAACGCACGATTTCATCACGATGCTGGGCATAATAGTCTGCTATGGTCTGGTAATTATTCATTTATAACCTTTTGAATAGTACCATCTTCATTATAGAAGAGTCGCTGTACCTTCAGTGAACGCAAGTGAGTAACATCATTTGAGGGAACACAGTCGTGATAGAACAGATACCACTGGCCCTTATACTGCACGATGCTATGATGAGTGGTCCAGCCAACCACAGGATCAAGAATGACACCCTGATAGGTAAAAGGTCCGTAAGGATTGTCACCAATGGCATAACACAGATAATGGCTGTCACCTGTTGAATAGGAGAAATAGTATTTGCCATTATACTTGTGCATCCACGATGCCTCAAAGAAACGATGAGGATCGCCTGCCTTCAGTATGTCACCATTCTTGTCAAGTATAATTACCGGACGTGGAGACTCTGCAAACTGCATGACATCATCGCTCATACGTACCACCATACTGGGCAGAGCAGGAGCATCTGGCTTGGCAAAGAGCTGAGTCTTATGATCGGGTGCAGGACCAAGGTCGATGAGTCCATTATCATCGCCATACTTACCTGGAATAGCAGCAAAGCCATGATAGAGCGAACGCCACCACTGTAACTGACCACCCCATAATCCACCGAAATAGCAATATATTTGACCATCATCGTCTTTGAAGACGCAAGGATCGATACTGAACGAGCCACGAATAGGGTTCGGTTGTGGTACAAAAGGACCTTCTGGCTTGTCTGAAACGGCAACGCCCAGACGGAACACACCATCGTAAGCCTTAGCAGAGAAAATCAGGTAATACTTGCCGTCTTTCTCACAAACATCATTGTCCCACATCTGTTTTTCTGCCCAAGGCACTTGTTGCACATCGAGAATGACACCATGGTCGGTTACTTCACCATTCTCAACATCGTCCCATGACAACACATGGTAGTCTTTCATCTGGAAATGACCGCCATCATCATCAAAACACTCGCCGGCATCCCAGTCGTGGGAAGGATAGACATACAGTCGTCCGTTAAACACATTGGCTGAAGGGTCAGCCATATAATCACTCGGGAAAAGATAACGTGGTTTCATATAGCTCCTTTATTTTACTAAATCAATAAGTTTCTGGACAAATGGCTTGGGACGGTTCTGACGGTCAAAGAGTGTAGCATAGTCAGTACGACCCTTAATGGGAAAATCATTGCGCCACGAATTGGCATCGTTCAGACACCAGAAATTAACACGTAGTATGTCTTTATGGTGGGGCAGCAACATCTTGTAGAAATCAATCCAGAATTGCTCTAACTCTGCCTGCTTGGCTGCTGGCAAGCCTTTTTTATAGGGATCCATTTCTGGTCTGTAAGCAAAGATGTCACTGACATTTGCACCAGAGAACCCATAGGGGTTCGGCAATACTGAGACATCTAATTCCGAGAAGAATGTCGGTATGCCTAATGCCGTTATTGTCTTGATAGAATGTTCATACTCCTTCATATAACGGTTGTTCACGTTGTCCTCCAAAATCATGTGTCCTTGCATACCTATAGCGGTAATAGGAAGACCCTGCTGTATGAGCGGACGGAAGAAGTTGGCAACACCCTCCACCTTCGTGGCTTTGTTCATGGAGTAGTCGTTATAGAACAATTGTATGGTAGGATCGGCCTCATGAGCGTACTGGAATGCCAAGGGGATATAGTCTGTACCTAATATCTGATAGAAGAGGCTCTTACGTGGTGAACCGTCATCCTCGAATGCCTCATTTACCACATCCCAGGCATCAATACGTCCCTTGAAGTGGTTGACAATAGTATAAATATGTTCGCGCATGCGTTTCTTCAATACCTCCGCAGACACCAGCTGACCATTCTTGTCATAATGGAACCAAGGCGCACACTGACTATGCCAGATAAGACAATGACCCAGAACCTTCAAACCGGCTGCCTTTGCCTTATCTACAAACTGGTCGGCCAACGTGAAGTCATAGACTCCTTCACTGGGATGAATCACCTCACACTTCATGCAGTTCTCAGCTACCACCCAATTGAAGTTCTCTGCAATCACTGGCCAGTCCTTCGTCTGGTCGTTACTGACAAATCCTGTCACATCATGCTCGTTAGTACCATTTTGGTCGGCCTCAACTTGCCACTGGTTGACACTAACACCAGTAAACCAATAATCACGATATGCATCAGCCAGCGACAATTGGGCACGGGTAAGACCGTCCCTGCTCTGCGCAGAAACGGTCTCTGATACAAAAACTACTAACGATAATATAACTAATAACTTAAACGATGAGTTCATAAATATGTTTCTATGATTGATACGCATTATTTGTGACGTGCTTCTATTTCCCTGTTTATCTCGTCAAGTCTCTCATCGGTAAGTGGATACTTGTAAATCAGGTAACCTACGACCACAAGCAGCATGGCAGGAATGATACAGGTGAACCAAAGAATAGCGTTCTGAGCAATATCCGAGTAATTTGCCAGTTTGGGATAATAGGCATTTACAGGACCGCTGATAAAGGATGCCAGGAACACCACAACAAAGATACTAAGAACAAGCTGAAGGCACTTGCTTGCCTTGAACTCTTGCCACATCTCACCAAACGAGACAGGCTTCTCTGGCGTCGTGGTTATATTCTCCTTGCTACCCATAAAGCAAAGCATCAGAAGAACAAAACCTACAAGGGCAAAAATACAAGTTACAGTAAACCATGCACTTGGTTCTACTGGCAGCGCAGACTGCTCGGTAGCAAAGTTAAAACCTATCCAACCCATAACCAAAGGAGTAATCCAACCGGCAATGGAGAAACCTGCCTTGAAAGCAACACCTGCCAGTGCGTTTACCGTGGCTGCTGGCCTGTTTCCTGTACGATATTCTGCTTCGGTAATAACCTCAGGAACAAGTGCCCACATCAATGAGCCGACAAGCAAGCCTACTCCAGTCATCACCTTTGCTATCTGAACAATGGTGTTGCAACTCTGAACATCAAAGAACTTACCTATGACGAACAAAATAACAAATCCTACAAGACCGATGGCAAGAAGTGTGTAATAGAGGCCTTTCTTACCCAACCACTTCTTCAACATGGGCAGAGAAGGCAAGATGATGAAAGCAGGGATTGTTCCTATTGCCATGAACGTAGCCTGATTCCAGTCTATTGCCGTATGAACACACATAGCGAGTCCGATGGGGAAACCAGCCTGGACAATAATCTGACCGATGTTTGCACATACCATTCGTGTAGAAGTGAGGATAAGAACCTCATCATTGTCGCGGGTCATACTGGCCATGATAGAGCCATAAGGTATGTTGACGACAGAATATATCATGCTCAACACCGTATAACTGATTGTTGCATAGGCTATCTTCATGCCCATAGACCAGGTTGCAGCCTGGGGAAGCATCAGTAAACATGCAGCAACAGTAAGGGGAATACCACCATAGAGGAGGTAAGAACGATATTTGCCTAACTTAGGATTGTGATTGTCAATATAACGTCCTACAACAGGACTCCAGAAACAGTCAATGAGTCGAACCGTAAGAATCAGTCCACTGACAAAGGCCGGATTCAATTTCAATACCGTCGTAAGGTAAATCATCAGGTAGCAAGCCACTGTCTGGAAAATCAGGTTCTGTGCCAAATCACCAGAACCAAACCCTATACGTTGTAACCAGGAGAGTTTGTAAAAGCCATTTGTTTCGTTAGTGCTCATAATATTTGCCGTTTTTGATTATTTGCTTGCAAAGGTAGATGTTTTTGTACAAATTGATGTTTTAAGATGTAACAGAAGTTTTTAATTTTGTTTCATCAAACAAATAATTCACACTTTATTGTGGTTTCATCGGCTTTTTTCACTACTTTTGCAACGTAAAACTTAAATTCTCAAAACATGAAGCACCGCTATCTCCTCTTCGTACTGTTAGCAGTCCTCTGCTGGCCGTTGACAATGTCATCAAAGGTTACACTACCACAACTGTTCCAATCAGGCATGGTCTTGCAACGAGGCAAACCTATCCCTATATGGGGAAAAGCTGACGCTAACGAACAGATAACCATCACTTTCCGGAAGAAAAAATTCCTGACAACAGCCGACAGCAATGGCTTGTGGCGGATAGACCTGCCTAAGCAGAAAGCTGGCGGACCCTATACGCTGACAATCAACGACGTGGTACTGACCGATGTGTTAGTGGGTGACGTGTGGCTCTGTTCAGGGCAGTCTAACATTGACGTCACCATTGAGCGTGTATATCCTCAATATGTCGATGAAATCGACCATTTTGACAATAACAATATCCGTTTGTTCCGTGTACAAAACGAAACAAACACCCATGGTGTGCAGGACGACATACGCCCGACTTCCATCAACTGGAAACCACTGACAAAACAGAATGCATGGCTCTTCTCTGCCGTTGGCTCGTTCCTTGGCATTCGTATGTTCCAGGAGACAGGTGTACCTCAGGGTATCATTGTCAACAGCTGGGGAGGCACTCCTATCGAGGCATGGATTTCTGCCGACTCGTTGCAGCGTGACTATCCTTTGTTAGTTGAACGCACGAAAATTTATCAGAATGATGAATATGTACGCACGCAACAAAGGGCAAACCAACTGGCAGACCAACGATGGAATGAGCTATTGGATATTGCCG
>Ga0310694_10006405_pt1 | contig 11140 bp, 8 predicted proteins | sample 174DNAGHGhighgp2_FD_203884 | JGI IMG/M metagenome (GOLD analysis project Ga0310694, IMG submission 203884) | Sheep rumen microbial communities from Palmerston North, Manawatu-Wanganui, New Zealand - 1742 DNA GHGhigh gp2 (v2) (version 2) | ecosystem: Host-associated > Mammals > Digestive system >... | reverse complement strand
TTCCGGAAACCTTCGTCAACCGATCCCGATTATGGAAATCAAGCAAGTAAGCGTCGCCCTGCTGACGGGCGGCAGCAGCGGCATCGGCGCCGCCACCGCCCGGCTCCTCGCCGAGGCGGGCATCACCGTCTATGCCGGTTCCCGCCGTGGAACCGTCGAGAAACCCGCCCCCCGCATCATCCCCATCCAGCTGGATGTCAATGACGAGGCCTCCCTGAAAAGCGCCGTCGAGCGCATCGTCGCCGAGCAGGGGCACCTGGACGCCGTCGTCTGCAACGCCGGCAACGGCATCTACGGCCCCGTCGAAGGCGCGACCGACGCCGAGGCCCGCTACCAGTTCGAAACCTGCTACTTCGGTTCCCTGAAGACGATCCAGGCCTGCCTGCCGACCTTCCGCCGGCAAAGGTTCGGCCGCATCGTCACGATCACCTCGGTGATGGCCATCCTCCAACTCCCCTTCCAGGGATTCTATTCCGCCGCCAAGGCGGCCCTCCTCTCCCTGAGCGAATCCCTGCAGATGGAACTCAAGGGCACGGGCATCGAGTGCTGCAGTGTCCTGCCGGGCGACGTTTCAACCGGCTTTACGGCGGCCCGCCGGTTCACCGCCGCCGCGAAGGATCCCGGTTCCCCTTACCGCGCCCGCATGGACCGGAACCTGGCCAAGATCGAAAAGGACGAACTGGGCGGCATGGGCCCGGAAGTCATCGGCAAGGCCGTCTGCAAGCAGCTCCGGCGCAAGCACATGGCCGTCCGGGTGATTCCCCGGATCGACTACGGCGCCGTCGGCGTGCTCGTCCGCATCCTGCCTGAAAAGGCCAAACTCTGGCTACTGGACCTCCTGTACAGCTAGTACAGTTGAATATTTGCCAAATAATGCGTATATTTGGTAGATTATGTCGAAAATTCGGCTCATAGCATCCGTTCTCCTGTTCCTGGCCCCGGTCTGGCTCTCCGCCCAGACGACCCGGGTCCGGGGAAAGGTGTCGGATGCCCGCACCGGCCAGGGAATCCCCTACGCCACCGTCTTTTTCGACGGGACCATGACCGGCGTCTATACCGACTCCACAGGTGCGTACCACATCGAGTCCGCCGAAAAGGAGAACGTCTCGACCATCAGCGCCGGTGTCGTCGGTTACGGGACGCTCACCTTCCCGGTCAAAGCCGGCATGGACATCGAGATGAACTTCCCCTTGTTTCCGGACGACAAGACTTCCGGCGGAGACGATAACGAACTGAAACTCCGTGAAATCCTGTATAACCTGCAGGCCCGCCGCGCGGAACACGATCCCGAGAGCCGGGATGCCTGGCAGGCCGACATCTACAGCAAAGTGGAACTCGCCCTCGCCAACGTGGACAACATCGTCGGCAAGGCCATTTTCCGCAAACGGAGCGAGCTGATCGCGGACATGGAGGATTCCACGGCTTTCAACGGCTACATTCCGGTCCTGCTCTCCGAAGCGGTTCTCCACCGGTATCACAGCAAGGAACCCGTCGTGGACAAGGAAGTGTTCGAAGCCAGCCGCATTTCCGGCCTGGACCAGCAGAACATCTTCCGCCAGTTCACCGGGAGTTCCACCCTGCGGATGAACTTCTACCGGGACATCGTTCCTGTCCTCAACATCAGTGTCCCTTCGCCGGCCAGCTCCGCCGGTCACCTTTTCTACCACTACAACCTCGTGGACAGCCTTTCCTTCGAGGGGCGGAAAACCTATTCCGTCACCTTCGTTCCGAAGAAACTGATCACTTCCCCGACCTTCGAGGGCCGGATGGAGATCGATGCGGAAGACTACGCCCTCCGGTCCGTCCACTGCCGGTTGTCACCCTCCTCGAACGTCAACTGGGTCCGGAACCTGACCGTGAACAGCTACAATGACCGACGGGAGGACGGGACCTGGTTCTTCGACAACGAAAAGATGTTCCTGGACGTTGCGGCGCATCTGAACGACCGGATAAACCTTGTCTCCGTCCAGATCAACCGCGATATGCAGTACACCTCCTACCAGCCGGGTCCTTTCCCGGGCATGGAGGAAATGGCAGGCGGTGACAAGGTGCAAGTGGGCGAAGCGCCCGACAAGGAAGAAGCCTGGTGGACGGACATCCGGCCCCAGGCCCTGACCAAGCGGGAAGAAGCCATCTTCACCACCGTGGAGCGCCTCAAGGACCGCAGTTCCTTCAAGTGGCTCTCCGCCCTGGGGAACATGTTCGCCACCGGTTACCTGGAGAACACGGACATCGGCATCGGTTACGGTCCTTGGGAACGGACCGTGACTTACAATGGAACGGAAGGCGTCCGCGTGCAATTGGGCGGCCACACCACGAAGGAATTCAGCAGGAAAGTACGTTTCTCCGCTTTCAGCGGCTACGGCTTCCAGGACAAGCTGTGGAAATGGGGCGGCGCCACCGAGTTCATGCTGGGTGACAACCAGAAACGGACGAACAAGCTCACGGTTTCTGCGAGCAAGGACTATGAAAGCCTCGGGCGCGGTTCCGGCGTGTTCACGGAGAAGAACATCGTGAACTCCCTCCTGGCGCCGGGCGGTTTCGACAAGCAGGGCATGGTCCTGAAGGCCCAGGTGATGCACGAGTACGAGTTCAACCCCAGTTTCAACTCCACCCTCACCCTCCAGCACCTGCGGATCTACGCCAATCCGGATATCCCGCTCATCCGTCCGGACGGGACGGAGGCCGGCAGCTTCTCCACGAACCAGATCCACTGGACGGGCCGTTTCTCCTGGGACGAGCGCATCAACCGGGGCGTCTTCGACAAGGCCTACATCTTCACCCGCTACCCGATCATCTCCGTGGACCTGCTGGGCGGTATCAAGGGCATCACGTCCGATGACTGCTCCTTCTTCCGCGGGGAACTTACCATGGACTGGCGCATCCCCGCCGGTGTCATCGGCTTCGGCCGCTTCCACCTGAACGGCGGTGCCATCCTGGGTTCCGTCCCCTACCCGCTCCTGAAGCTCCACGAGGGCAACCAGAGCCAGCTCTTCGGCAGCCCCGTCGTCAAACTGTCAGACCGGACGGCCTTCTCCATGATGAACTACTATGAATTCGGTTCGGACCGCTGGCTGACCGGCTTCTACGAGCACAATTTCAACGGTCTCCTGCTGGGGATCCTCCCGCTCATCAAGAGACTGGACCTCCGCGAAGTCGTCTCCGTACGCGGCGCCTGGGGAACCATCTCAGAGAAAAACCGCGCCGGTGCCCCCTTCCTGCTGATGCCCGGCCTGAGTTCCCTGGAGACGCCCTACATCGAGGCGGGTGTGGGCGTGGCGAACATCTTCCACCTCTTCCGGGTGGACTGCATGTGGAAACTCACCCACCGCAACGGCCGGGATTTCGCCGTGTGCATCGGGCTCGACATCGACCTGTAAATCAATAATAAATCGTGTCCATGGGTTCGTACTCCCGTTCAAAGCGGGCGTAGGAAAACTCCGTGATGGTCTCGATGCCGACGAAGCCCAAACCGCCTTCCACATTGCAAGGAAGCGTCGTGGGCTCCACGAGGAAGGTCATCTCCGTACCGTAGGTCTCCAGGTTGGTGAGCGCCTTCAGATAATGGTACTGGGTGAAGTCCAGGCTCCGCAGCCGGAAGAAGCATTCGCGGTACACTTTGGTCGGCATCCCGGCCAGGATGGACCAGGCGTCCGGATTGTCTTCCAGCACCTCGGGAACCAACAGACCGTATCGATAATCGTTCAGATAGACATTCCACGGATATGTCATCACGCGGAGGGTGCATTCCTGGCCGGCAATCGGCACGTCAGAGAAGCAGTGATACGTGTTCTCGGCAGAAAGCAGGGCCCCAAGGTCGCTTCCGGAGGTTTTGCCGGCCCCTTCGCTGATGACCGGGTCGAAACCGGTCTCGATGCTGCCATAGGTATCGGAAGAGACGATGTAGTCCGGGATGACATGCCCATCTTCGTCAAAATACTCCCAGACATCGTGAATGCGTTGGTCCACGCCGTACCAGTTCTCACCGGGCATATCCTTGAAACGGGTTTTCAGCTGGACATATTCCGACGTGTCATCCAGATAGGTCATCCGGACCGACGAGGTATCTACGGATGCGATAGCGACCTCGGGCGGAACGATGGCCGTGGAAGACGCATTGAAGGTGCCTTTCGCGGCTTCCATGCGCACTTCGTCCCCAGGATGGAATTCCGCTTCAAACGCATAAGCGGTCCGGTTCCAGGCATCTTTTTCGGCTCTTTCTACGGCTTCCGCCACCAAAGCGCCATTGACATAGACCTTCACGGTGGCGCCGGGAAGGGGTTCCACCTTGCTCAGGCGGCTGACGGACAGGTTCACCACATGCGTTTCCTCCAGATTGTTCATCTGGGCGTTCATCACCAGGACCGGGTCCTTGTCTTCGGTGGGAATCCGGATTTCCTCGTAGCACCCGGCCGCAAGGAAAGGAATCAGCAGGATCGGTATCAACTTTCTCATGGCGGCTCAGAATTGATAGGTGTAACTGACGGAAGGGACGATGGGAAGGATGGTGACCTTCTCCATCACCAGGTTGGTGACGGGCTCGGCATCCGGGGTCGGCCGCTTGGTCTCGTAGTGGAGGAAAACCAGGTTCGGATTCAGTTGGTTATACACATTGTACACGCCCACGGTCCAGATACTTTCCCCGTGCCTCTTCTTGCGGTGGAAATTCGCTCCCACGTTCAGGTGGTGGCTTGCGGGCAGGCGGTAATTGTTCCGGTGCTCCACGTAGTCCGCGGTCTGCACCCATTCGCTGCCCGGAGCCAGGGTGGCCGTCTGCCGCACCGGCAGCGTCGTCGTACCGCCCGTCGCGAAAACGAAGGTGGCGCTGAGGTCGATACGCGGAGTTACCTGCCAGTTCATGTTGATATTGAAATTGTGCCGGCGGTCATACTTGTAGGGGAAACGCTCCCCCAGGTTGATGGAGCCGTCCGGAAACCAACGGTCGGACTTCGCCAGGGTGTAGGCGATCCAGCCCGTCACGGGCCCCGCCGTCTTCTGGACGAAGAACTCCAGGCCCATCGCCCGGCCGCTTCCCATCTCCACCTTGGTCTCCCAGCCCGTGTTCGTCGCGATCATCAGCGTCCCGTCCTTGTATTCCAGGATGTTGTCCATGGCCTTGTAGTAACCCTCGACCGAGAACTCCCATCCCTTGATGCCGTCATAATAGACGCCGGCGGAAAACTGGTCCGAGGTGACCGGCTTGATGTCCTTAGTGATGGGCACCCACAGGTCCACGGGCAGGGCGATCTGGGCGGAGCTGAGCAGGTGGACATATTGCGCCATCCGGGCATAGCCCGCCTTGAGGGACCAGCCGCCGTCCCAGGCGTACTTGGCGGAAACCCGCGGCTGGAGGCTCCAGTAGCTCTTTCCGTCCGTATGGAACAGGGAGAGATGCAGGCCCGGATTGACAGTCAGACGTTCCGTCAGGGAGAAATCATCCTCCGCATACAGGGAGATGTCGTGGCCCTTGTAAGGGGTCGTGTTGCCGAAGGTGGACTTGATGTCCGTCTTTTCATCCCCCTCCTCCGAAAAGGTCACGGCCGTCAAGGTCTGCGGCAGGAAGGTATGGTGGATGTACTCGGTGCCGAACTTGATGAGATGGCGCGGGGAAGGCACGTAGTCGAAGTCCAGTTTGCCGCTCCAGTCCCGGATGCCCGAGAGGTAGTCGATGTCGAAGTCATACCGGTATTTGGTTCCGTCAAAATCGGTCCCCTGGCTCCACATCCCGCTGTTCAGTCCCATCCGGTAGCGGTTGTAGGCCACCGTCGTGTTGGCGAACAACTGACTGGAGAATACATGGTTCCAACGCAGGGAAACCACGTTGTTTCCCCATCCGAGGCCCATTTTAGAGCGGTTGAAGCCGTCGGTATCCGAATAGGAAGCCTCGTTGATTGTGTATTTCACGTTCATCTGGTCCCGTCCGTTGTAGGAGGACAGGAAAAAACGGTCCGCGTCGGACAGGCGCCAGGTGAGCTTTCCGTTCAGGTCATAAAAGAAGTAGTTGGCATAGACCTCCTCGCCGTTGTCGGACATCCGCTTCCCCAGATACCGGATGACCGGATCGAAGAAAATCGAATGCAGGCCGCGGGCGCTGAGGGAGTAGCTGAGCTTGTCCCGGAGGATGGGTCCTTCCAGATGGAACTTTTCCGTCAGGACGCCCAGGCCGATGCTGCCATGGGTCTCTTTCATGTTGCCGTCATTCGTGCGGATATCCACGATCGAGGACACGCGCCCCCCGTAACGGGCCGGGAACGAGCCTTTATACAAGGTCACTTTCTTCACTGCTTCCGTCTGGAAAACGGACAGGATGCCCAGCATATGGTCCACGTTGTAGATAGGGACGCCGTCCAGCAGGATGAGGTTCTCGTCCGGTCCGCCACCGCGGACGTAAAGGCCTGTGAATCCTTCGTTTCCGCCCTGCACGCCCGGCATCAGCTGGATGGCCTTCAGGACATCGGCCTCACCGAAGATGACCGGCGTGCGCTGGATATGGACAAGCGGGATGTCGATGGCGCCGAGGTACGTACTCTGGATGCCGGCATCTTTCTGGGCCACCACCCGGGATTCCTGGATCTCGGCTGCGGGAGCCAGGACGATGTTCAAGGTCGTATCCCGCTGCAGGTCCAGTTCCAGGGCGACACTTTCATAGCCGACGTAGCTGTACTGCAGGGCGACCTTCCCGCGGGGAATGGTCAGGGTATAATAACCATAGGGGTTCGTGACGGCCCCAGTCGGGGTTTTCGGGCCGGATTCCTCCACCAGGACACCGGCGCCGATCAGGGTTTCGCCGGAGCTTCCGTCCGTGATATATCCGCTCACGGTGGCGGTTCCGCGGGGCTGTGCCGCGGCCGAAAAGACGGCCAGCATGGCCGCCAACATGCAAATCCTTCTACGCATACGCAACTGAAATCCGGGACGTCCGGAATCTTGCATCAGCCCTGGATGTCGATACCGCCTCCCGGATAGTCGGAGGCATCGGCGATCAGGTGCTTCTTCATGCTCTTGCGGGCCCACTTGACCATCTGGAAGCAGAACAGCAGGATGGCGATGGTGATGGCGCCGGAAAGCTGGGGCGTCACGGTCGCCATCATCGCGACGGTGTCATAGATGCCGTGCGCAAGGACCGGATAGAGCCACATCTTGAGGGCGGCACCGGGCGCGCGGTATTTGTCGAAATGGTTCAGCGAGAAGAAGTAACCCATCAGGACGGCGAATCCGAAGTGGCCCGGGATGGCCGTCAGGGAACGACCGATGCCGGTGGTCACCCAGTCGGTGCCGGCCGCGAACAGATACTCGATATTCTCGAAGGCCGCGAAACCCATGCCCACGCACACGGCGTACACAATGCCGTCCATCCGCTCGTCGAAATACGGATTCCTCCGCAGGAACATCCACAGGCAGAAGAGCTTGGCCGTCTCCTCCGGGATGGCCGCCCCGAAAAAGGCCGTCCGGAACGCATCCCAAAGGGAATTGATCGAATCCGGGAACAGCCCCAGCCGCATGGACGGAATGGAGATGAAGAACGAGCAGAATACCGAGAGGCAGCCCCATCCGAAGCCTTTGGCGATCATCGGGATGGGCTCCCGCTGCATCTTGTCCTGCTGGTAGGTATAGAAAAGCAGGATCAGGGCCGGCAGCACGGCGAGGGCAATCACATTAATCATAGTCAATTACGGTCAATACGGAGCCATCCACCCGGAAATGCACGTCCTTGCCGCCGAACGGCAGGCCGTACACGCGCTCCGGGTCCTCCTGGTAGGCCGGACGGGGGTCCAGGGCCAGCAGGCCCACGAGCGCTTCGCGCTCTTCCGGGCCGAAGGCCAGGCCCTCCGGGAGGCGCACCTCCAGTTTCGCTTCGGGCGCCGTGGCGGCAAAGCCGGAGCGGGCCCCGGGGAAACTGTCGGCATAGGCCACGTAGGGTTTGATGTCATAGATGGGGGTTCCGTCCATGAGGTCGGCCCCCTTGACGAGCAGGTCCATCCCGTCGATTCCTTCGAGTTCCACGCAGGAGAGGCCCAGCGGGTTGGGTCGGAACGGCGAACGGGAGGCCCAGACGCCGACAGCCGCGTTCCCGCCCAGGCGGGGCGGACGCACCGTCGGCTGCCACTCCCCTTTCGCAGGCTTGTTCGCGGAGAACCCCCAGATGAGCCAGATGCGGTCGAAGCCATCCAATCCCCGCAGGGCATCCCTGTTGCGGAAAGCAGGCTCGAACACGATACGCCCCTTCAAGGACGGGACCAGGCCGCTCTGGCGCGGGATTCCGAACTTGGAGCCGAGGGCTCCGTGGTACAGGGCGACCGGCTGGAGTTCCATGGACGTGGATTTATTTGACTTTCAGCTTCTTTCGCTCGGCGAAGGAGCCGAACACGAGGAAGGTGTCGTCTCCGGGGACCGTCCGGAGGGTCACCTTGGTGGAACGCTTCTTCAACTTGTAGGAAACGGGCGTGATCTCGCCGGTGTCCGGATTCCACTGGAAGGGCTGACGGCCCTGGACGCGGAAGCGCAGCATCACCTTGCCGGCGGACTTGCCCAGGTTGCAGATCCGGTAGATGTCGAGTTCCGGCAGGCGGCGGTGCTGGAAAAACAGGCTGTCCGTCTTCGTCTTCACGTCGGGTTTCACGCCGGCCGCCTTGAGGATAGACTTGACCGTCCGGCCGGACATGGCATTCCCGGACAGCCAAACCTTCTCCACGGTGCGCTGGAAGGCGGGTTCGTCGTCCTTGTCCAGGCAGTTGGCGGGTTTCACGCCGCCGATGAAGGCTCCGCGGGATGCGAAATCGGCAATCTTGTTCAGCACGGGCAGAGACATCCGGGCATCCTGCAGGTACAGCATCCGGGCATTGAGGCCGGCATCCGTATACAGGCGGCCCGCCTTCACATGGAGGCTGTCCATCAGGACATCGGTTGTGACGGTCTCGCAGGCATAGCCGAACGGCACGGCGGGATCCTTGAACAGGACATCTCCCGTCTCTCCTGCGTACACGAGTACATCGGCCACCGGGACACCCTGCGAGAGCAGGTACTGCACCCGGCCGTCTTGTACGGAGTCCGGCACGGCCTTAAAACCGGCCACAAGCGCAGCCAAGGCCTTTTCAGAGGAGGCAATGTCGATGTAATCGAACCGGTTGCGCACACAACCGGCCGTCACAAGCAGCACCAGGGCACCGAACAGCAGTTTCTTCATGTTTCGCTCGTCATTCCGGGCCCGACCCGGAATCTCTCTACAAATTTAGGAAATCGCACGGATTATCCGTAAATATCTCCAAGATTTTGCGTATTTTTGCATATTCAACTGCATTTAAACTTACGTGTCAATGAAAAGAATCGTTTTAGTACGCCACGGCGAGAGCGCCTGGAACCTCGAAAACCGTTTCACCGGATGGACAGACGTAGACCTTACCCCCAAGGGCGAGAATGAAGCCAAAGAGGCTGGAAAGCTTCTCAAGGCCGAAGGTTTCGCTTTTACCAAGGCTTACACCTCATACCTCAAGCGGGCGGTCAAGACCCTCAACAATATTCTGGACAAAATGGACCTGGACTGGATCCCCGTGGAGAAGAGCTGGCGCCTCAATGAGAAGCACTACGGCAACCTCCAGGGCCTGAACAAGGCCGAGACCGCCGAGAAGTACGGCGACGCCCAGGTGAAGATCTGGCGCCGCAGCTACGACGTCGCTCCCCTTCCCCTCGCGGAGGACGATCCCCGGAACGCGAAACTCGATCCGCGCTACGCCGGTGTGGCCGACAGCGACATCCCGCGTACCGAGTCCCTGAAGGACGCCATCGCCCGCGCCGTCCCTTACTGGAAGGAAGTGATCTTCCCCGATCGGGCTAACCATGACAACATCATCGTCGTCGCCCACGGCAACTCCCTCCGCGGCATCATCAAGTACCTGAAGAACATCTCCGACGAGGACATCGTCAGCCTGAACCTCCCGACCGCCGTTCCCTATGTGTTCGAGTTCGACGACGAAGGGAAGCTCGTGAAAGATTACTTCCTGGGCGACCAGGAGGCCATCGCCGCCAAGATGAACGCTGTCGCGAACCAGGGCAAGGCGCAGAAATAATCCCCCGAACGTGGACAAGTTCGTGGAAAAGGTGGGCGTCTCCATCGCCTCCCGCCTCGGAATCACGGCCGCAATCGCAGCGATTGCGGCCGCGCTTCTGGGTGGCGGCTACTGGTGGGTCAAGTCCCAGGCGCCCCGCGATACGGTCAAGGCGAAGGAAACCGGCCTCAAGCTGGATGTGGAGGAACTCAGTTTCTACGGCTACAAGGACAGCCTGGTGACCGGCAAAGTGTACCGTCCCTCCGAGTTTCTTGGGGAGAAGCTTCCTGTCATCATCTACTGCCAGGACAAGTCCTACGGAGAGAGCTGGTGCCGTTCCATCGCCGGAACCGGCGCCGTGGCCTATTGCTTCGATTTCAAGGGCGATGGTGAAAAGGCCCGCGCGAAGGACCTGGAAGCCGTCCTCAAGGGCATCCGGAACCTCCGCCACGCGGACCCGGACAAGGTCTACCTCATGGGCGAAGCCAACGGCTGCCTGACGGCCGCGACCGTCGCCTTCGACAACCCCAAGAAAATCAAGGGGCTCATCCTCGTCTCCCCTGGCTTCAACCCGCTGGAAATCAGCCGGAAAGCCAAGCGCTACGACGGCACCATCCTCGTCGTGGACGACGCCAAGGGCCGCAAGGCGAACCTCGCGGAAATCGAGGATTTCATCGACTGATCCTTTCCGCCAGCCATCTGCCAGACCACCGGGGTTTTCTCGGTGGTTTATTATTTTGCTGATTATCAATGCTTTTCTTTGTAGTCTTTGTCCCGTTTGGGACATAGACGAACTTGCAAATAATTGGGAATCAACAAATTAAACGATTGGTCATCTTTGGGAGCCACTTTGCGCGTAAAGTGTTCAATATCAATACGTTAAGGTTTAGTCTTTGTCCTTTTAAGGACAAAGACTAAGCAATAACGCATTGAGAATCAAATAAATAAGGAAATCGCAGGGATTACTGCCCGCCTAGACGTGAGAAGAAGGTGGCGACGTCCGCCCAGGTGCGAAGCGGGTCCTCGCCGAAGGTGAGGACCGTGCCCATGAAGCCGTCGCAGCCTTCGCGCGTGAGGAGATAGTCGCCCATCAGGAG
>Ga0310694_10006403_pt1 | contig 11140 bp, 10 predicted proteins | sample 174DNAGHGhighgp2_FD_203884 | JGI IMG/M metagenome (GOLD analysis project Ga0310694, IMG submission 203884) | Sheep rumen microbial communities from Palmerston North, Manawatu-Wanganui, New Zealand - 1742 DNA GHGhigh gp2 (v2) (version 2) | ecosystem: Host-associated > Mammals > Digestive system... | reverse complement strand
CCGCCCCAGGTACACATACATTTACTATTGTTGGTCAGTGCTGGCATGTTCATCACCTTCACCATCGCACTGCCCGGCGCCCAGGGAGCAGGGATCACCGGTACGCACGGCATCGGCGTCAGCACGCCCATCGCGGCCGACGTGGCGGCGGAGACCGTCGGATTGGCCATCGAGCGGCACATGCCGAAGGTCGGGATGTTTGCCGGCGTGAAGTCCATCGTCGTAGCCATCAGCATGTTCATGCATTTCGGGCGCAGAGGTACGGTCACTATTAACGAGCAGGGTGCCATTCCCTGATTACACTGGAGCATCGCTCCCATTGTTACGAAATTTCCCATATTCCTTAATTATTAATTAGTTACTCATCAGTATCTCCTACACGCATTTGGCGGCCTGCATGCTCGCCACGGGCAGCTAACGTTTCGTCAGCCTTATTCCGCTTGGCGGCCTGCTCGTTCAGATAGTGCTGATAGGCATCCTCGATTTCCTTTTGCTTGGCAGAGAGATAGCCATCAAAAATCTTGGCATATTTCTGCTGACCCTCTTCCAGCTTGTTTTTCGCCTCCTCGATCTCCTCTGGCGGAAACCCAGCTATCTTGGTGGCCAATTTTGCAGCATAGGCCACATTGGTCTTGTCAACCTCTACCTTGCACTGGTCGTAGAGCGCCTTAACGGCATCCATCAGGAGGTCATGACGGTTATCGTCCACCTTCGGCACGGTACACAGTATATGCTGTTCGTTCTCCTCATCGCGGAAGAGCCGTTTATCGTCTTCCGGTGTAATCACCTCTTGTTTAAGCTCAGGATGATCCTTCAGCAGGCCCTTACAGATGGCAAAGAGCAGACGCATATCTTTCGGGATAATCTCATACGTATAGTCATCTGCCAACATGGCAAAGGCCACATCTTCCAGGTTGCGCTGCTCACCCTCATTGTCTCTCACGGAAATGGAGATGAGGGCCACTGGTTCTGCCTTCACACACAGGTTCAGGTAATGGTAGTTCAGCAAAGCAGCATAGCCACCCAGCTTACTCTCCATCTCCCCTATTAGTATTTCAATCGCTTTTCTCATATCTGGTTATAATATCCTAATTATTACCTTCTCCTTCATCCGTCTTTGCCTTCGGCGCATCGGTCTGTGAAAGTTTCGCACTGAATTTGTCAGTCGGAGGAGAACCCGGTATACCGACACCATCAGAGATGTTCTTACTCTTGAATGAGGTCTTTGCTGTCAGGTTGTCTACGACAATCTCTGGTGCGTATACAGTGTCCTCGAAATCCGTAGTGCCGATAACGGCCGTACTGCCATATATATCTACATTATTTCCACCGACAACAGCTTTGCCACCGGTAAGCTGCACCAGGGATTTGGCCTCGCCCTGCTGTATCTCGGCAGTTGTTGTGCCGTAGACACCGGTCTTGTCGGAGGACAGCTGCAACTCTTTGCTGGTATTGTCCTTGTCTGTACGACCCACGAACATCTTCTCTGCCACAAGTACCATGTTACCGCCAGCAGCGAGACTTTTGTCAGCCCCCTTGTCGTCGGTATCCATCGACTTGACGAAGACATCCTTACTGTTCAGACTGAACTGTCCGATGGCCTTGCCGCTCTTGTCGGTTGATGCGAGCGTCATCTTCTCTGCCTTCACAGTCAGACTGCCTGTCGCGTTAGCATCCTTGTCGAGCGACTGGATCTTCGTGTCTTTAGCACGCACGCTGAAAGAGCCAGTCGAGTTGCCGTCCTTGTCGCAAGTCTCATACGCCTGGTCGTTTGCAAACACGCGGAACTTGCCTGCAGCATTGCCGTCTTTATCCCTGGACAAGAACGACATGTTCTCCATCGAGATATCGAAGCTGCTGTCGGCGGTTTGGACAAAATCGCCGTTATTATCCCCGTAGGCCGAGAACAAGACTGTCTTTGAACACACGGTGAAACTCCCATCCATCACGTTCCCTTCTGTCTCTCCGTTCTCATTCTTTTTTTCATAGCCTGTCAACACATTCACCTCATTGGAATTAATGTTCACATGGCTTTCATCAATCTGCGTACCATCAGGTTTCAAGGTAGTGACATCGACCTTGCCCGTCTGGACACTGATGGAGGCCTCCTTGTTCGTGCGGATCTTCCCGTCACCGTCAGCCGACTTGAAGAACATCTGCTCTGCATTGACATGCAGGACGGCATCGGTACACTTCGTGTCGAAATCAGCCTTTGCCTGGTCTAACTCCGTCTTCTCGTCCGTCAAGACTTTAATGCGGCGCTTGGTTTCAGCCAGCCTCGACAGCCTGCTTACTGCCGTCTCCATGGCATTGTAGATCGTCGGCAACAGGTTGTAGAACTGCTCAGTCAGGTCGTCAAGCTCAGTCACCGTCGTCCTCATCATCAGCTCATTCACTGTCAGCGGATCCTGGAGGGCCAGCAGTCCATTCATCTGCGTAGTCAGCGTGCTGACTGCCGACACCGCCTCACCCGCATCAAGCGTCTGACTGGTGACAGCCGAATTCAGGTTCGTCAGCTGTTCGTCGATATCGCTGGCGCGAGCTTCTACCGATAAGGCCGCATCGATATCGACGGTTTTGTCGGAGTGAATGCACACGCTGACACCGTCAGCCTTTGGCGAACGAGAGAAATAGCCGTTCTCAGCAGCTTGATTACTCTGGATGGTAATCTGCTTGGCCTGGCTGACTATCGACGAGCAACTTCGCACGACGGCATCTACACCATCTGGCCCTGGATCGACAGCTATCTGTGAAATCTTTGGCGCACGATTCTCGATGACACCATGCTCACCGACGCCCTCGACGCCGACTCGCTGTCCTCGGATGACGATAGCGCCTTGTTCAGAATACAACATACCACTGGCATCCACATTGCCGATGATGATCTCAGGGGCTGAAAGCACCAGACGCTGGTCGTCGCGGATAAACCGTCCCTGCGCCACTTTGTTGAAAATCTCGGTCTTCAGCTGCTGAATTTCCGCCTTCTGTTGCCGGATATCCTTCAGGTCGTTGGACACCTTCAACTGAAAGTTGTCGAGTGCAGTTTTCCAATCGTCAAATATCGTTGCCATATTACAATGATTTAATGTAGTCCCTTAATTCAAAAATACTCTTGTCGGAGCCCACGGTGTTCAACTGCCTGACGGGATTGCCGTCTCTGTCGAAACTGATAGTCATGCTCGGCGAGTCGGACATCAGGATCTTGCCGTGGACGCCCGTCTTCCAACGGTGCTTTCCAACGACCGACAGCCCGAATGACTTCATCGGGTGCCAGATATCATCCTTGGCCCATTCCTTCACTGCCCCGATTGTCGAGTCCTTGATATGATCAAGCATGTCGCCTCCCCATGAGATCTGCTTCTCGGTGAACATCGCATCGATGCCAGCACCCCAGAGAATATCGTTCATCACATCGATGGGCACGAGCGAGGCAATCATGACGGTGTCACCACTGAAGGCATCGTTCACGGTTTGGGTTACCTGACCGAGATAGTCGATGATGGCTTTCCGCTTCCACATCTTCTTTACGTCGTCACCGATCTCCTGCGTAAAGTCGGTGTCTTTGTCAACCTTATTATTGGCCAGGGCATCAAAGAGCTTGTGGTCGCTGGCTCCGATGTAATCGCCATACTTCTTAATGCTGGCAATCGCCTTGTTCTTATTGTCTTCCGTGATGGTATTCTGAGACACCAGATTTGCCATTTTCTTGATGTCATCGAAGGCCTTGAACACACCGGAAAAGGCCGAAGCCAAGTCGTTCACGCAGCCGACGAGCGTCGTGCGCTTGTCCTTGCGCTCCTGATTCCTCGCGTTAATGGCAGCATTCGCATCCTTAAAGTTTTTATCATAGGCTTCCTGCCACGTTTTATGGTCGTCGTCATAGTTCCCGGCCGGATTGTCTCCCGTGTAGCGGGCGTCATCCTGCTTGGGCTCAGCGGCGGTGCCTGTTATTTTACTGATCTCATCGTTGGCTTTCTGCTTAGCGTCATCCTCCTTGACGAGCTCTTCATCCTTCAAGCCGACTGCGTCCCACTTAAACGCGACATCATCCTCCTTGAGCTGGTCGGCCGAGGCCTTCCACCCTTTGCCTTTGACGGTAGCCAGACCGATGGCGCCCTCACTCTTGTTGATCATGCCATCAGCATCGCCCGACAAGTCTTTATACCGATTAAGTTTTTCTGCCAGCTGCTGGGCGGCGTTATTAATGGTCTCGACATTGTTGACCACTGTGGATGCGATGGCATCGAGGGCATTGCGGACATCGGGGAATGTTTTAGGATCGGCGTTCTTGATCACCCGCTCCGGTGGTATCTCCACAGAGCCCTTGCCGGCCTGGATTTCAAGGAAGGTAGAGGACTTGATGCTGGTGGTGCCGTCGATAGGCCGGAGCACAACCTCGAGCACGGTTCTGATGAGCGACAGGTCGAGCAACTTGTCGACGATGTTGCCTACAAGCCCTTTCCCAAGCCCCAGGACCGTGTCCCATGTCGTCTTAATGGCAATGCCACCCACGCTCGGCAGGGAGATGTCGCCGCTCGCAGAGTTCGGGAAGAAACGGTCCTTGAGCGCACTGCCCGAGGACAGCTTCAGAACGTTGCTGGCGGCTATCTCGACATTCTTTCCTGCAATCTTGATGTTGCCGTTGGGCGCAGAAACGGTGATGCCCGTAAAGGCATTGAGCGTGACATCGCCCATAGCCGACTCGATCTTCACCGTGCGCTCATCTGAGGATGCCGATATCTCATAGAGGCCGTACTGGTCGCGAAGCTTGATGCCTCCCGAGAGAGCAGCGCAACTGGCCTTGTCCTCAAGGGTATCGGGCCAGACGGAAGTCGGGAACCAGCTCCTGAAAAGTCCCTTCATGGGGCCGAGATTCTTATAGAAGAAATCAGAGCCCGCTCCGTCGGTAAAGGTGATGCCGTGACCGTTCTTCGACATGATGACACGGTCGGACAAAGAGCCCCACGACTCATTACTGCGCTCGGACAGCAGATAGCCGGAGACATAGGGGCGCTCGACGTTGCCCTCCTCGAAGGCTACCAGCACCTCGTCGCCCTTCTCGGGCTTGAACTTGATACCTCCGCCATTGGTGGCAAAAGGCAAAGCCACACGAATCCATGGCGAGACATCGCCACTCTCCTCCTGCCAGGCGAACCTGATACGCACACGACCGATCTTCATCGGATCGAGGTTCTCGGCCACAAAAGCCAACTGCGGATGAGCCTCCCTCACAGCCACTTCTTTCTTCAAGGCAAAGGGGATGGCTATCATGTCGGCTGTGGATGAAGTGCTGGGCACCGTATATAGCGGAATAGCCACCACTTCCTGTATCATCTCGGTCTCACTTTCCGACTTGTATTCATATTTGCCGAAGATCTTGACAACGAGGTAAGAAATGGTTTCGACCTTGACGACATCACCCAATTTCAGATTCTGGGCATCCTCGCCAAACTCCAGCCACACGGCATCCTCGCCGACTTTCTTCTCTGCCTTGCGCACCAGCGAGTAGAACATAGCATTGAGGTTGACACTATTTTCGCTGATCCGCGACTTCTTCTTGCCGTATGTGCCGAATTGCCGGAGCGTCTCGTTGCCGTTCCACTGATCCTCTGTGCCCGCTTTCGGCTTATCGCCATCCTTCCAGGGGGAGATGTTCGCATCCCTGTTGTCACCGTTCTTACTGCCCTCATTGACAGCCGCCTCAACGGCATTTGAAACCGCGGCAAGCGCGAAATTGTCGACAATCTCCGAGAAAGACGTACCCGAGAGAGCCTTCAGGAGCTGGCTCATGGCAATTTTCTCTATCTCATCATACTCACCCCCAAAGGTGGTATATTTCGTACCGATATCATCGAGATACTCGTCGGTCACGAGCGGATCATTGTAATGGAACTTGCCATTCTTCGAATTGGCATAATGCTCAGCATTCTCCTCCTTATTCAGATAGTTGTATGCATAATCTTCGACAGTATCTCCATTACTGAAGACATCGCCGTCGTACAGGCTCTCGTAATAACGCTCGTGAGCCACTGTTGCATAGTCGACGGGCGTCGCCAGAATATTACCATCTTTATCCTTCGTATCGAGATCAAGCCTGTTGAGCGCGACACCGAGATGCAACTTGCCGCCCTCATGGTAGAGGAACTCGCCGCAACGGTTGGCCGTGCGCTTGAGGAAGTCGTAGAACGACTCATTATACTGCACCAGATAAGGCTGACGCAGCTCCTTTTTGTCGCTGTCGTAAGAGAGTAGCTGCAGGCTGACGCCGTAGGATGTGTCGTCGGAGAGGTTAAAGTTGCCTATCTCCGACTTGAAGATGTCGGCACCCAATTTCTTAGCAGTATATGCCTTAGAGTATTTCTCCAGGGTCAGCAGCTTGTCCTCGCTGTAGATGGTCAGCTCGACGGAAACATCGCTCTCTGCATTCTTTTTATGCAGGGTACGGACTTTATAGACAAAATAGTGCTCTGCTACGACATTGCCGTCAATCCTCAGCTCTGCCTTCGCATGGGACAGCGCGGACATGATCTTGTCGCGGGTAATGGGAACCGATTTTCTCAAGCCAGTCGAATGACCGCCTTCCTTCGTCTCAAGCACTTTCCCGTTCTTGTCTTTCTTCACCTGCTTGTAGGCGGGCTCTTCAATCCCCATCGCCGTCAGCGACAAGGTGGCATTGATCACACCTGGCTCATACATCTGCTTCGTGTAATCTAGCTTCGACAAGAGGGCCGTGATAGTGCCCTTGATGGTCGTGGTCATCGTGACGGTCGTCACATTGCCGCTACTGTCAGTCTTTGAAGGTAGCACCTCGACACGCTGATCGGTAAAATGCACTTGGCCTGACTGGTTCAAGCCGATGCCGCTGCCTTTCTGGTTCGGATCGCTGAAAAGATATAACTTGACTTCTGACATGGTTAAGCTTGTTTATGAATTAATGGCGGGTGACTTCGAGCACCTTGTAATTATCATCCTTGCCCATATAGGTAATAGAGCTAAGGAGCAGGGTGACCGTGACCAGGATCTGCTGCAACGTGCCGTCTTCGGTCATCGTTGCGTCGTAGTCCTCCTTGACATCGACCACGAACCCTTTGGCAATCATGGCGTCGTCGTAGGCCTTCAGGCGGTCAAACTGATTATAGGTGGCATTGAAGATGAACGTATAGGAGAAGAGCTCGTTGCACTGCATCTGCTGATAGAACAGCCTGCTGCCGTCGGTCGATTCGAGCCTGACGGTGAACTGTAACTCTGTAGGGGTCGTGCCGCCATAAGGGAAGCCGGCTTCATTGCGGCTGCGCTGACACTTATAGGAGAAATGCTGGATGGTCTGACAAAGCCGCTTCTCCACATTCTCCCCTACCTCCTGGAAGTTATCGGGATAGAGGACGGCTTTGAGATGGTCTGAATACTTTGGCATAGTTCTAATTTGTCTTTACAGCGTCACTTACTTGCCTTTCGCATAAAGGTTCTTAAAAACCGTGTCATTAATAGTCAGTTCCTCAGCAACAAGCGAGAGTCTGAGGCAGCGCCGCCTTTGGGTGTCGATATGGTATTCCTCCTCAAGGGAATAGCAACAGGCATTCTCAAAGAGGATCACCTTCTCAACGGGATGATGACTCGTTACTGTCTGTATGTCGAAAATAATCCTTCCGCTCTGGACGCCATTATTGATATACCACTCGTAGAAGTTCAGGTCTTCCTTACCGGGGGCAACCACAACCAGTTCCACCTTCTCAGCCTGGGCATCGGTATCAGGTTTGAAGTGGTCGTGATGCCGTGAAAAATGCAAATGACAATCCATCACGAGGTACTCCTTCGAGTAGAGCCCTGCCATATTGTCGCCAAACTGCAGACGCGCCATTAATGCCATATAGATCCTTAAACCTTATTAATTATTATATACGAAAAGTCCCATCTGACCCAGTCGCCTGCGACGGGGCCAGATGGGGTAAGTTTACCCAGGGAGATTACTTCCAGGGATTCTCATAGGCCACAGGACCGTTCTCGAGTTTCTGGCAAGAGAGCAGGATCTCCTCGTAGTGCTCCTCGCCGTCTGCCCAGTACTCCTTGTAGTGCACGCAGTAGCAGCCAGTTCCCTTCAACTGCTTCATAGCTGAGCCGTCCTTGGTGTTCTGGAAATCTACGGTGATATCACGAGGATCAGCGGGATTGATCATCCAGTTGAGCAGTTCAGGGTTACCATCGTTGAGAGCCTTCACGCGAATGGTGATCTGACCACCACGAACGATACCTGCTACCTGACCTTCTGTGTCAGTTGCCTGGTTGAACTTATAGTCTACCAACAGCACTTCACGGGGTGCGAAATCTTTAACGGTCAACAGAACCGGGGTTACATTATCTGCCATATTCTATTTCCTTTCTTTTCTTAAAATTTTTAAAATTCTATTATTCTGTTACTCTGTCTAAGAACTAAGCCCACTCGTTCTCGAACTTCACTGAGCCTACCTCGATGTTCTGGCAAGAGATCAGGATCTCCTCGTAGTGACCAATCTTGTCCTCCCACTTCTCCTCGAAGTTCACGCAGTAGGCACCACTGAACTTGATCTCCTTCATCACCTTCAGGGTCTTGGTCTCAAGGAACTCGATAGAGCCGTCCTTCTTCAGGAAGCGGTCGCACATCCAAGCCATCAGCTCTGGGGTGCCATCGTTGAGGGCCTTTACACGTACGCGGAGCATCTGGAAGCGGGGGATACCCGTCATCTGTCCCTCACGGTCGGTTTCCTGGTCAAACTCGTAAGTTACCATCTGTACCTCACGGTCCTTGTAGTCTGCTACTTTTAATACAACTGGTGTCTTTGCCATAATTGTTTAAATTTTAAAATGATTAATACTATTGTTATAAGTCTCTGGGATTTAGCTTTTATGCACTTGCCATAGCAGCTTCCTTGTCCTTCTTGTCAGCGGCAACCTTGATCACGAAGTTCTTGGCTGCGTAGAACGGCGTCAGCGTAATGTCGCAGGTGATCTGCTTGGTTATAGGATCCTGACGGGGCTCACCGATCTCATAGTTCTGGAACAGGTTGCCATAGCCCTTGTACTGGTTGAGGAACTCCTGAATCTTCGACTTCAGGTTCTTCGGGCTGTTGAACGGATCCCAGTTCTCCAGTGCCACCTCGTGTACGAAGTTCATCAGCACCTTCTTCACCCAGTCGAACACGCGCACGATAGGATACTCCTTCATGGCGTCAAGGTCGCCGTTGTACAGTGTGGTGTTATTGAATGCCATCACACGGCCCTCAGAGTATACCATAGGAATCACCTGGTTGTCCATCAGGGCAGCGATTTCCGACTTCAGCAGGTCACTCTTCACACCCTTCACACCGTCGAGTGTACCGTACTTCTTACCACCGGCACCCTGAGCCATGTTGGCAGTCTCATCATAGAGCTTGCCGCAGAGGGCAGCAGCAGGTGCGATATAGAAGGCTTTCTGGTCCTCCTCGTCGCTCGACATCTTCTCTGCCTCACGGCCTACGATCCAGTTGGCGGTCATCACCACGTTCATCAGTTCCTGGTCGCTGTCGCGGTAGCCCTCGGTGTTGGCCTGCAGGTCATCGAACGAGTACTCGTCGGCGTGGTCGGTGAGAAGCATTACCTTGTACTTGAAGGCCATCTTGGCCCACTGTAGCAGGTCAACCTTGTCGGTGAGCACAGCACCAGGCACGCATACGAGGCTGTAGGCGTCCTTCAGACTCAAGCGGTCGAAGCCGTTGCGGAGGATGTTTTCTACCTCACCTGCGAAGCCAGAGTCTGCATCTGCGATATCCTCTTTCAATACGTTGATGATACGCAGGTTCTTCACCTTGTCAGTACCACAGGTCTTGAAGAATGAATCGAGCTGACGGTAACTACGCTCCAGGTTCTGTGTAGCATAGAGAGCATCGGTGATACCCTGCTTCAGCACTTGGGTGTACTTCTCCTCGTCCTTCTTACAAGCGTCGGCAAAGCCTGTGGCGCTGTCGATGCTTGCGTCGTCGAGCAGCTCCAGCCAACGTGCGATCTCTTTCTTCAAACCCTCACGCTTGTCCTTGAAGCGCTTGTCCTGCAGGAACACGTCCTTAGCGGCCTTGCGGGCGGGGTTCATATTGTCTGCATCGGGCATGAAGCCACGGATGGCGTTAAAGCCGCCAAACGACTTCAGCAAGTCTTTTTTTCCTTCTTTCTCCTGAAGCTCGGCACCAGCCTGACTGGCGGTGGCCTGAGCTTTCTGCATTTCAGTATCTGCCATAATTGTCTTTAATGTTTAAACCTTTATATAAAATATGTGTCCCTACTTATCGACCATCATACGGAACTCCACGGGGGTCATCCCGATGACTTCGCCCATCCGCCGCTGTAGGGTGCGGACGGAGTTATAGCCAGCCTCGGCGCTGACGGCGGCGATGCCGTACTGGGGGCAGTCCCTCAGCAGCTGCAAGGCGCGCATCAGGCGCAAGTTCTCAAGATACTCATCCGGCGACTTGAAGATGGTAGAGTTACGGAAGAGGCGCAGCAAACGTGCCTGCGACACGCCCATCAGCTCGGCCAGCTCGGCGGTGCCGAAGTCGGCGGTCACCAGATGCGGCTCCTGCTCAAGGCGGTTCTCGAGCATGGCCAGCAGCTCTGCATCATCCACCTGGTCGGCCTGCATGGCCAGCCTGCGCCCGCGTTGCATCTCGGCCTTCAGCCAGTTCACGCGCTGCTTCAGCTCGTACCAGCTGTTCAGCTGCTCGCTCATCAGGAGGTTACGACCCAGCAGGCTCACGTTCTCCATGTCGAGGCGTTCGTTCTCGGCTTCGAGGCGCCCGTTCTCGGCTTTGAGGCGCGCAACCTCTTTCTCCAGCTCTTCAGTTGTCTTCGCCATTGTGGTCGGGATTATTCTGCTCCGTTCAGTTCGTCGAGCATGCCTTGCAGCATCTCCTTCAGCTCTGCACGGCTGCCGGCGTCCTTCAGGATGTCACGCAGCTTGCGGTTCTGCTCGATGCTCTTACGGATCTTCACGTTCGTATCAATCTGCTCCTTGGTACCAGAGAGGAACGGGCTGTTCTGCACCAGACGGCCCTTGCCACCCTGTGCCTCGAAGTCACGGATCTCACCAAACTTCAGTGTCTCTTCCACCGCACCGCCTTCAGCGTCGGTGAAGGTC
>Ga0310694_10006402_pt1 | contig 11142 bp, 10 predicted proteins | sample 174DNAGHGhighgp2_FD_203884 | JGI IMG/M metagenome (GOLD analysis project Ga0310694, IMG submission 203884) | Sheep rumen microbial communities from Palmerston North, Manawatu-Wanganui, New Zealand - 1742 DNA GHGhigh gp2 (v2) (version 2) | ecosystem: Host-associated > Mammals > Digestive system... | reverse complement strand
TTCTTAAGGCGAGGGGAATAGATTATCAGGATGAGGATCTGGAGCAGAAGGCGGAGCTTTATGCCATCAGGGCAGGGGGCAGATCCGTGAGACTCGCGAAGCAGTTTGCGGAGACTTTCTGAGTTGTTTTTACATTTTCATATGAAAATGTATTTGCTTTCACTCAATTTTACCTCATTTTATTCACTTTCTTTTAACACACGAAAATAAGGTTGGTGTTAACATAAAGACAGAAGAGAAATATACACGAAAGGGGTGAGGCCAATGTACGACGAAGAATCAATAGCGGACCATAGGTCTCGCTCATTGTTTACCTCCTAAGATTTGGTTTTATTTCTATAACATATAGGCATTTTGAATTAATAAAAAGGGAACTTCAATCGAAGAAGTTCCCTTTTTATTTGTCAGGTTAGTATCTTATCAGGAGAACTGTGAAATAATCTCTTCATAATCTACAGGATTGACTATGTTGTAGATGATGCCGATTACCCAGAGTACACAACCGATAATACCGAGTACGAGACCTACTGTAGCAAGAGCTGACTTGTTGCCCTTGTTCTTAGCTGTTACAGCGAGAATGATAGCTGCAACTGCGCAGGGACCGCAGCAGATGATACCGAGGATACCTGTTACCAAAGCCCAGATAGCCTGTGTCTTGCCCTCTTCGCCAGAAGGAGCATCGTTGTTCCATGTAGGAGCGGGCTGCTCATAGTACTGGGGTGCTTCGTTGTTAGTGTTATCCATACCTTCTCTCCTTTCGCAAAGTTATCTGTAATATATCATAAAAAAGTTACTAATACCAAGAAAAGAGGATTCTCATCACACCGAATACGGTGAGCAGGACAGCGAAAGTGATTATGGCGGCGACATTTGCCCTGGGAAGATCCTTCCCGGATTCCAGTCTGAAGATTATGAAGACGATCTCTGCTGCTACAAGAGGCCAGGTGAAGAACAGGAACTGATTGTCATTAAACGCACTTTTGAAGTCCAATGCCGCGAGGTGGATGAACATGTGCGATATTCCGCAGCTGGGGCAGGGAAGCCCGGTGATCTCATGAAACGCGCAGGGAATGCCGAGGCCGGTGAATCTGTAAAACAGATAATATAAAAAACCGACAATTATTATTATTGCTATATCCCGGATCGTCTTACGTACTTCTGTAGTCATGGGGGAATTGTATCGTATCGTGATATAATTTGAAAAGACATTCAGGAGGGAAAAATGAAATTTCTCGTTGTATCCGATTTACATGGTGACGAATACTGGACATCAAGGGCGATAGAAGCTTTCAGAAGCGAAGGTGCCGACCGTCTGGTGCTTCTGGGGGATATCCTATATCACGGTCCCAGAAATGACCTCCCCGGTCATTATCAGCCTAAGAAAGTCATAGAGCTTCTTAATCCTCTGGCAGATAAGATAATCGCCGTCAGAGGCAACTGCGAAGCTGAAGTCGATCAGATGGTTCTGAAGTTTCCCGTGATGGCGGATTACGTTTACCTCGTATCGGGTGATACCGCGTTCTTTGTTACCCACGGTCATATCTACAGCCCTGATAAAACGCCTCCGGTATTAACGGAGGGCAGCGTATTCCTGTCAGGTCACACGCATGTGGTTTACGATTACGTGAAGGACGGGATAAGGTTCATGAATCCCGGCTCGCCTTCGATACCGAAGGAGGAGAGCCGCCCCTCATATATCATTATCGAAGACGGTCAAGCTAATATAAAGGAATTCTGAAAATGGTTAAGAACGACGAAGGCATAGTAAAACTTAAGCATAAGATAATGGAGGAGGTCTGCCGCCTCGCATGGAAGGGTGAACTCAACTCCGAGAACGAGGAGAAACTCATATACGAGATAAGCCCGGGACCCAAGCCCGAGTACCGCTGCTGCGTTTATAAGGAGCGCGAGATCAACAGACAGAGGATACGTCTTGCCAAGGGACTTTGCGCCACGGCTGAGCCTGACAAGCAGCATCATAATGTTGTTCAGGTAATCAATCCCGCCTGCGATTCATGTCCTCTGCAGTCCTATGTAGTAACCGATAACTGCAGATTCTGTCTCGGCAAGGCCTGCCTTAATTCATGTAAGTTCGAAGCCATCTCGAAGGGTGAGCTTCACATGAAGATAGACCCGCTTAAGTGCAAGGAGTGCGGCAGGTGCGCAGCTGCCTGCCCTTACGAGGCTATCATCCATCAGATAAGACCTTGTAAGAGAGCGTGCCCCGTTGGCGCGATCACATACGATGAATACGGTCTGTGCCAGATAGACGAGACCAAGTGCATTCACTGCGGACACTGCATACACAGCTGTCCCTTCGGCGCCATCGGTTCGAAGACATATCTCGTGAACATCATCGAGGATATCCTCGCGGGCAAGGAAGTTATCGCGATGGCGGCTCCCGCGACAGAGGGACAGTTCGGTTCCGACATAACTATGGGTTCGATCAGGAAGACATTGATGGACATGGGCTTCGCCGATATGGTCGAGGTAGGTCTCGGCGGTGACATGACAGCCGCATATGAGGCTCTGGAGTGGGAAGAGGCACTTAAGGAAGGACGCAAGATGACGACTTCCTGCTGCCCTGCATTTAAGTACATGCTGAAGAAGCACTTCCCCGACCAGTACAAGGAGAATATGTCTCAGACCGTATCGCCGATGGTCGCGATAAGCCGCTACCTTAAGCTTACGCACCCCGGATGCGTCACGGTATTCATAGGACCCTGCATTGCGAAGAAGTCGGAGGCTAACGACAAGACGATCCCGGGTACTGCAGACTATGCGGTTACATACGGTGAGCTCCGTGCTCTCATCCGTTCGAAGGACATGGAGATCAAGCCTCTGGACGACGGCTATCAGCAAGCTTCCGTCTGGGGCAAGAGATTCGCGACGAGCGGCGGCGTAGCCAATGCCGTCATGGAGGTAATGCGCGAGCACGGCTGCGACACTTCACAGATCAAGCTTGAACGCTGCGCAGGCGGCGACGAATGTCGAAAGGCCCTTCTCCTGCTTAAGGCCGGCAGGATAGATGCGGACTTCATCGAGGGCATGATCTGCCCCGGAGGATGCGTCGGCGGACCTTCCAAGCATAAGACCGAGGCCGAGATAACGAAGGCCAGGAATGAGCTTCTCGATAAAGCAGATGACAGAGGAGTCCTTGATAATCTTAAGAATTATCCGATGGATAAGTTCTCGATGTTCAGGGACGGGCATATGTGATGATCGACAGGGCAAAGGTCACACGGGTTTTTAAGGAATACGTATCGGATTACGATATTACGGATGACAAGATAAGGCTCAAGGTTGTGCACACCTATAAGGTTGCAGAAAATTCCGAGAGGATAGCCCGAAGTCTCGATCTTAACGGGGAAGATACGGATCTTGCATGGCTCATAGGAATGCTTCACGACATAGGAAGATTCGAGCAACTTCGAAGGTTCCATACCTTTGTTGATGCGGATTCCATAGATCACGCGAAGTTCGGTGCGGATCTGCTTTTCGAAGAGGGCCTCATAAGAAGATTTCTAGAGGACGAGTCTTACTACGATTATATCGAGACCGCGATAAGAGCCCACAATCTCTTTGTGCTGGGTGAGGACCCTGATGCGCGAAGGCTCATGTTCAGCAAGATAATCAGGGATGCCGATAAGATCGATATCTTCCGTGTTAACGATGAGTTTCCCAAGGAAGTAGTCTACGATACGACGCGGGAGGAACTTATGAATTCCGCTCTTACGGACGAAGTCGTGAAGGCGAGTCTTAACCATGTCACGGTATTAAGAAGCCTTAAGAAGACTCCTGCAGATACACTTGTCTCGCACATTTCTCTCGTGTACGGGATATACTACAGGGAGAGCATAGTCATGCTTAAGGAACAGGGTTACCTTGATAAGCTAATGAACACCAGGCTTGATAATCCCGATACCAACCGCAAGCTCGAAGAAGTGAGCCGCGAAGTGAAGCGGTATATGGATAATTACCAAAATGATTTATAATTCAAAGACTATAAAAACGAGGATGGAATCTATGGAACAAAATGCATTTATCGACAAATTGATTTCCGAGATGACAGTTGAAGAGAAGGCTGCTCAGATGCTTCAGGTTCCCGTGTCCGTTGTCGGCATGGAGGCTGCAAGAGAGTGGGCCAGGAAGGGAGTCGGTTCTTTCCTCAATGTATTAGGTGACGACATGAGGGAACTGTCCCGCATATCGTGTGAGGAATCAAGGCTTAAGATACCTACGATATTCGGAATAGACGCCGTGCACGGCCACTGCCTCAACAAGGATGCGACCATATTCCCGTCACAGCTCGGAATGGCGTGCAGCTGGAACAGGGAACTTGTTGAGAAGATAGGACATATAACTGCTACCGAGGTCGCGACGGAAGGAATACAGTGGACGTTCTCACCGATACTCTGTCTCGCGAGAGATCCGAGATGGGGAAGGACGAACGAGACATTCGGAGAGGATAAGTACCTGTCCGGAGAGCTCGGCGTATCGATCATCAAGGGATATCAGGGCGAGGATTTAAGTGACGACACGGCGATACTTGCCTGTGCCAAGCACTTTATTGCTTACGGTGAAGCCACCGGTGCGCGTGATTCGTACGATACGGAGATCACGATGCGTAAGATAAGGGACGAGTTCCTGCCTCCGTTTAAGAAGGCCGTTGATGCGGGATGTGCGACGTTCATGACTGCGTACGGCTCCATTGACGGAACTCCGCTGACGGCTAACGAGAAGGTGCTCCGCGGACTTCTGAGGGATGAGCTCGGATTCGACGGATTCCTTGTAACTGACTGGGATACCGTTAATGCACTTATTAGACGCCAGAAGGTATGTGCCGATCACGGTGAAGCATCCAATGCTGCGGCGAAGGCCGGCAACGATATGATCATGTCAACTCTGGAGTTCTACGATGCGATCATCGATCAGGTCAAGCAGGGCAAGATCGATGAGAGTTATCTTGACGAGGCCGTAAAGCACATCCTAAAAGTCAAGCTCCGCCTTGGACTTTGGGAGAAGCCTTTGAAGAAGGGCGTTCCCGGAAGCATCGGATGTCAGGAGCATCTTGATACTGCACTGGAAGCTGCACGTGACGGCGTTGTTCTTCTTAAGAATAACGGTGTCCTGCCGGTAACGCCTGATAAGAAGATCAGGAAGATCGGCGTCATAGGTCCGAATGCGGATGATATCAGAGCCCAGTACGGCGACTGGACGTATTTTACGCATCCTGTTCCCGGTATCGAGAAGGAGCCTCAGCGTCCCTTCGTTACTTTGCTTGAAGGAATCAGGAAGCAGTGTGAGGGCACCGGCATCGAGGTCTGCTACTCATACGGATGCAGCGTCAACAGAAGATACTATTACAAGGGCAATTATCCCGGCATCCCCGAGTTCATGGAGATGTGCTATGAGGATAATGCATACAATGCCGATTATTATCAGGAGATGCCTCTGGTAAGCGAAGCAGCGAGGATGGCGAGGGACTGTGATCTCATCGTAGTCGCGATCGGCGATAACTATAACCAGGTTGGTGAGTATAACGACAGGGCAAATCTCGAACCGTCAGGTATGCAGGCTGCCCTGGTCCGCGTACTGAGCAAATTCAACATACCGATGGTAACGGTCCTCATATCTTCGAAGCCCCTTGCCATACCTGAGATTGCAGGACGTTCGGATGCGCTCATATGCGCATTTAACGGCGGTATGTTCGGAGGACAGGCAGTCGCTGAGGTAATATTCGGTAAGATCAATCCGACCGGAAGACTTCCGATATCTTTCCCCGTGCTCACGGGTCAGGTTCCCGTATACTACAACCAGTTCCCGGGCTGGCATGAAGGAAGATACGTAGACTGCCCGAAGGATCCGCTCTTTGCATTTGGTGAAGGCCTGTCTTATACGAAGTTCGAGTATTCCGAACTCGCTTTTGACAAGGAGACCAACACCGTTTATGTAACAGTTACCAACACTGGTGACTTTAAGGGTACGGAGACTGTACAGATCTATGTAAACGATGTAGTAAGTTCAGTCATGACTGCGGTTAAGAACCTCGTCGGATTCGACAGAGTGGAGCTCATGCCGGGCGAGAGCAGGGCATTGAAGATTAAGATTGATGAGGATGCCTTCACGGTTGTCCTTCCCGATGAGAGACGGGTTATCGAACCCGGTCAGTTTGAAGTAATGGCAGGCCACAGTTCTAAGGACGAAGACCTGATCAAGATAATGGTGACGTTCTGATATATGATATGTAATTCAATACTTGATGCGGTGGGAAATACACCGCTTATAAAACTGCAAAGAGTTGTGCCTAACGGATGTGCCGATGTTCTTGTTAAGTTCGAGGGTCTCAATGTAGGAGGTTCCGTCAAGACCAGGACGGCGTTAAGCATGATAGAGCAGGCCGAGAAGGACGGGCTTATCGGTCCGGACAGCATAATAGTTGAGCCTACCTCAGGCAACCAGGGCATAGGACTCGCTCTCATCGGAGCCGTAAGAGGCTATGAGACTGTGATAATCATGCCCGATTCCGTAAGTGTTGAGAGAAGGAAACTCGTAGAGCATTACGGTGCAAAAGTCGTATTAACACATGATGACGGAGACATAGGCCGCGCTATCAAGGAGTGCATAGAGATTGCAGAGAAGATGAAGAGGGAAGATCCGAGAGTGTTCATCCCTCAGCAGTTTGAGAATCCGGCCAATGTTAAGGCTCAGTATGAAGGCACTGCCCGTGAGATACTCGATGCCGTTCAAGGTCCCGTCGACGGATTCGTCTCGGGAATCGGAACCGGCGGTACTATAACTGGTATTGGCAAGGCCTTGAAGGAAGCTGATCCCCGAACCGTTATCTGGGCGGCAGAGCCGGAGCATGCAGCAATTCTCTCCGGCGGTTCTATAGGAACCCACATTCAGATGGGAATAGGCGACGGACTGATACCCGCGATACTCGATACTTCCATCTACGATGACATTGCCATCATTACCGATGAAGAGGCCCTGAGCATGTCGAAGCTTCTGGCATCCCAGGAGGGCATACTCTGCGGAATATCCTCGGGCACAAATGTCGCAGGTGCATTGAAGCTTGCAAGGAAGCTCGGTGAGGGGAAGACTGTAGTCACGATCCTTCCCGATACGGCAGAGAGATATTTCTCTACGCCCTTATTCGAATGATGCGGATCTGATATGTTTTGACAATTGGATATGAGTCAAGTATATTTATCTCGATTTATCAATAGGAGGATAGGTTTATGAAGTTTAAGAAGTTCGTTTCCGTTATGCTCGCTTTATCCATGGCAGCTGCAGTTGCTGGCTGTTCCAAAGTAAAGTCTGTATCAATTGATGATTTTACTGCTGCGTGCGAGTCTTTGGGTGCTACTGAGTTCGATCCCGATGATAATCCGGGTCCTGATGAAGATGATATGGCTGACGGAGTTTATACGGTTATGGATTCCGATTACCTTGAGGAAAATCTCTCGGAAGATGATTTAACCCTCGACACAGGCGTATACGGTTCTTTCTCTCCTGATCTTAACTCAATCATCGATGTAGATGACATTGAGATGATGGGCGTTTACATGAGAATGGAACAGAATGCGGAAGATCTGAACGGTATGGAAGATGTCGAGGATCTCGATGTTGATATCTGCGCCGCTGTTCAGATCACACTTACTGATGCGGATCAGGCTGCTGACATTATGGAGAATATCGCAGATCAGCTTGACGAGTCAGCTGATATCGACGTTAATAATCTGTCTTCCAGCGAGTATTATTCAAATAAGAATCAGGGTTATCTGAAGCTTCATATCGATGCGGCAGACCTTGTTGCAGCGTTTGAGGATTCAGATCTTCACGATGTTCTCGGCTCATTCCTTTCCGATGATATGGATGATCTCGATGATGCACTTGCCAATATCTCCGGCGGTGTCAGCATTGCTTTCTACATCAACGGCGAGAACATTGTTGTTATCATTGGCGCTAACGTAAACCGTGATGCAGAATTCATCGATGAGTTCTGTTCCAAGATCGGTCTTGCCAATCCCGATGATCTCGATTCCAACACTGAAGTTGCCGAGTCCATTATGGATGCTGCTGATTCCGCAATGGGTTCAATGATGAGCGGATACGCATCTTACGATTACTGATACATTAATACAGAAATTGTCTTTAAGCAGGCGGGGTCACCCGCCTGTTTTTATATTCTTAAGGAATGATATAATTGTTCTGTATTGGGACTAATGTGATCGAATTGGAGATTATGAATATGTTAAGAAACAAGTTGGTTAAGTTGGCAGCAGCGGTGCTGATCGCGGCAATTTTGCCCGGTACCATGTTCTTTCCATCGCGTGAGGTTAAGGCTGATGACCTTCAGGATTCAGCGGCCGTCATCGCAGATGTTATCGCGGGCGGTGCTCACAGATGTAATGTAAACGCACCGAGATCCGGCAATGTATTTCTTCAGCTTACGGGTACATTCGATACAACGTCCAAGGATTCCATCCTGAGCATGATCAACGGCTACAGGCTTGAAGCGTGCCAGAATGGTTACCCCGATCCGAGGAATCCTTCAAGGGGTCTTACCATGGCTGATTATGTTCCTCTTCGCTGGTCCAGAGGACTTGAGGAGATGGCCATGCTCAGAGCCTCTGAAGCGACATATACCAATCACCATCTCAAGATAACGGGAGAGGACTGTTGGAATTCAAGCTACGACGTAGCTTCTTCCGGTGAGATACTCGCATGGGGCAACACCATCCCCGGCGGAATCGGTCTGTGGTATTCCGAGAGAGGCGCATGGACATCAAGACAGACATCTTCTTCGAGCCACTATGCCCAGATGATCAATCCTTCGAATACGTATTGCGGAGTCGCAGGATTCAATCATACGCAGGCTTGTGAATTCTCCAGCCAGCCCGGACTTGACGAGTCCAAGATAGATGTATCGGCATACAACTCACAGCTCGTTGAAGCCAAGAATTACGATATATCCAATGTAACGATCAGAGTGAGTTCCGGTTCATGCCTTATAGGTGCCACTACAAAGCTCGAGGCTGTATGTACGGTAAGTGTACTCGGTTATTCCAAGAGAGTTGAATACAACAATATCAGGATCCTCGCCACAACATGGTGGTCAGGAACCCCCAATATGCTTACAGTCGACCGTCTCGGTAATGCTACGGGCATATATTCGGGAATGGCGAATGTATACTGTAAGATCTACGGCGTGAATTATTCCGGTACCATCAGGGTTAATGATGCCACTTTGGTCCGTAACTTCGCATCGAGGCTTTATTCTGTTGCATTGTCAAGAACGCCTGATCAGGCGGGCCTTGATTACTGGACTGCAAGACTTTCTAACAGGGAGATAACAGGTACTCAGGCCGCTTACGGATTCTTCTTCAGCGCGGAGTTCCAGAATGCCAATCTTTCCAACGAGGCATATATCCAGCGTCTCTATCAGACATTCCTCGGAAGAGATCCCGAGCCTTCTGGATACAACTACTGGCTCACGAGGATGGCTGACGGAGCTTCAAGGACTGAAGTGTTCTACGGATTCTCGGGTTCTGCCGAGTTCGCCGGAATCTGTGCTTATGCAGGTATCAATCCTTAATGCCCCTTTTTATCGTTGAAGGCGACATCACCAGGCTGTCCTGTGATGCTATAGTAAACGCGGCTAACAGCTCGCTTCTCGGAGGCGGCGGAGTTGACGGGGCAATTCACCGCGCAGCAGGTCCTAAGCTTCTCGAAGAATGCAGGAAGCTTAACGGCTGTAAGACGGGAGATGCCAAGATAACCCGGGGATACGATCTTAAGGCGAAGTATGTCATTCACACGGTAGGTCCCGTCTGGTACGGCGGGAACAACGGGGAGAAAGAGCTTCTGCGCTCATGCTACAGAAGAAGCCTTGAGCTTGCCTTCGAGAATGAATGCGGAAGCGTAGCCTTCCCGATGATATCGGCGGGAGTCTACGGCTATCCTTTTGACAAGGCTCTTAATGTCGCAGTTGATTCAATAACATCATACCTTGATTCTTCGGAAGAGGATATGGATGTAAGCCTTGTTATCTACAGCAGAAGATCATTCCGCATGGACAGGTCTCTTTACGGCGGTGTCACGGGGTTCGTAGACAGCAGGACTTCGAAGCCTTCTGGTGCTGTTCTCATGGCGGGCTTTGCAAGGAATGCGTCCATGGCAAAAGAGGCTTGTGAATGCCGTGAATATGCTTCTGAGCCCGTTGAGGAATATATAGATGCCCGCATTGATGAGAGTTTTACCAGGATGCTTCTTCGTAAGATCGACGAGAAAGGCATGACTGACGTCGAGTGCTATAAGAGGGCAAATATCAACAGGAAGCTGTTCTCCAAGATCAGAAGCAATGAGGATTATCACCCGAGCAAGAATACTGCCCTGGGCTTCGCAGTCGCGCTTAAGCTCAACTTGGAAGAGACCAGGGCGCTTTTGATGAAGGCAGGATATGCTTTATCCGATTCCAGCAAAGGGGACCTCGTAGCCGAATACTTCATTACTAACGGCATCTACGATATCAACAAGATAAATGAAGTCCTCTTTGCAATGGATCTCGAGCTTATAGGGGAGATATGATCCCTGCATCAGTTCCTCGCATCTTCTTCTAGCTGTTCAAAACACTTCCTGTCATAGACTTCGCTGCATCTCATGGCTCCGAGTGCCGTGCCGACAGCCTCGTACAGATTCTTTGTGCCTTGTGCATTCGCCTTGTAGTTGACCGCGCGTTCCTCATTTATGCCGATCGAGGCGCCGGCCTTAACAGCATCTATGTTCGCCGCTAGATACAGGAATTCCCAGCCGTGTTCCTTTTCCATTTTCTTTACCATCTTCTTAACCTTCGAAGATGTATATTTACGGCTTGCATTCTCCATGCCGTCGGTAATGATGACAAAGACGGTCTTCTCAGGGACGTCCTCCTCTCTTATGTACTTATGGATGCTGCTTATGTGCTTAACCGCACTGCCAAGTGCGTCGATAAGTGCCGTGCAGCCGCCGGGAACATAATCTTCTTCCGTCATATCGCGTATGCTCTTAAGAGGTTCCCTGTCGAAGATGACCTCCGAAGTGTTATCGAACATCACGCAGGAGACAAGGCAGTCGCCTGCAAGGCGACATTTATCG
>Ga0310694_10006401_pt1 | contig 11142 bp, 1 predicted proteins | sample 174DNAGHGhighgp2_FD_203884 | JGI IMG/M metagenome (GOLD analysis project Ga0310694, IMG submission 203884) | Sheep rumen microbial communities from Palmerston North, Manawatu-Wanganui, New Zealand - 1742 DNA GHGhigh gp2 (v2) (version 2) | ecosystem: Host-associated > Mammals > Digestive system >... | reverse complement strand
AATCATGAACTCCACGTAGCTGCCCTCGTAGAGATCCTTCCCGCCCGGCAGCGCCAGGTTGAATCGCACATTGATCGCGTCGCCCAACGCCAGGCCGTGGCCCTTGAAGTAGGGCGCGAGAACCTCCGGTTTCAAATCCACCCTGCTAAGCAAGCAATTCAAATACCAGTTACCAACACCCTCGTTATTCTTCGCGCCAACATACTGCACAACAAAGTTGGTGTTATCCGGCGCTGCATAAGGATCTGCGGTATCAGAAGCGAACGGCCTCACCGGCTTTCCATCCAATGTACTGGTTCTTCCACCAGATACCTTGAAATGAGTCAGATCGCCGACCTTCGTGCCATCCAGCCAGTATGAATAAACACCATCTGCGCTGTGCTCCAGGCGATAGGTGTGCTCTCCAGCGGCGAAACCTTCCACTGCATTCTCTGTCATGTACCAATGATAGCCATTGGCTTTCTTTTGCACCAGATACATATCGCCATTCTGCGCAATCCATACACTGGTCTTGGACTCATGGATTGCAGGCGTATCAGACAGAAGAACGAATGTGCTCGCCTCACCCGTCGTGGTAATCTTCGCTTCAATAGCCCACTGCTTATCTTTGGCCATATTGACCGCCGTTTCCATCTTCAGACGAATATCTTTTGTCAGAAGCTTGCCATCGTCTGTTGCATCGATTCGGCCGTATCCGCCCAGATTGCCCATGAAGTCATAGCCGTCATTCCTGTTGTCAACCGTCAACGGAATCGCCGTTGCTTGTCCCTGCGCATCGATCTTATAGAGTATCTCGTTTAGCAGCATGGTCGCCGCCTCGGGAACCGCTTCGATGCTCTCGAAGGAAATCACTTTGTCCTCATTGATACCGGTCAGCGTATAAGTATCAATGTTGATCGTCATCGGCTTTCCGGTAGCTTTGTTGATTACCTCTTTTGTATCGTTCAGAACTACCTCGCCGTTGGCCTTGATCTGCACCGTATTGGTGGCTGCCTGATAGCCATCATCCAACCGGATCGCGAAAGTGACATTGGCATTCTCTTGATCCAAGGTGATTTCCTTAACCGCGTTGCCATCATACACAAGGCTGAACTGGGCACCATCTTCCACCTTCACATGGAACTCCAATTGCTTCCAGATCGCAAAGAGATTGTTCTCAAGAGCTGTTACTGTAAAGGTCTCTCCTTCCTGATACTCGGCTTCGCCATTACGGCTTGTCCCCCAACCGGCGAACTCATAGTTTTCTCCCAAATCAGTCGGAGCACCCGGCAATACTATTTCGCTCCCGATAAACAGGTCTTTACAATTGCTATCCTTGTTGATTACCGCATGCTCATCATCCTCAGCAGCTTTATTCTCAAACAAGTTAACTGTAGCAAGCTCTGGCATAAGATCAATGCGGCTAAGCACGCAGTTCAAATACCAATTACCGTAGCCCTCATTGTTTTTCGCGCCAACATACTGTACAACAAAATTGGCATCAGCCGGAGCTGCATATTCATCCTCGGTATCCGTTGCAAACGGGCGCACGGGCTTGTGATCGATAGTGCTGGTTCGACTTCCCGAAACCTTGAAATGAGTCAGGTCACCAACTTTATTGCCATCCAGCCAGTAGGAGTAAATGCCTTCCGGGCTATGCTCCAAGCGATACGTATGCGTTCCCGCAGCAAAGCCTTCCACTGCATTCTCTGTCATGTACCAGTGGAAGCCATTGGCCTTTTTCTGCACCAGGTACATATCACCATTCCGCCCAATCCATACACTGGTGCCGGATTCAGAAATGCCTGGTTTATCAGAGAGCAGGACAAAGGTGCGCGTCTCACCGGTAGTGGTGATTTTCGCTTCAATAGCCCACTGCTTATCTTTGGGCATATTGACCGGTGTCTCCATCTTCAGGCGAATATCCTTGGCCAGCAGATCGCTACCAGATTCAGTATCGACCACATCGATCCGTCCAAAGCCGCCCAGCGTGCCTTCTCGATCAAACCCATCGTTGCGATTATCTACCGTCAGCGGAACAGCTGTTGCCGTTCCATTCTGATCAACCTTGTAGAGAAGCGCATTCAGCAAGTCGATCGCTTCTGACGGGATCTCCTCAATCGTTTCCACGGAAATCACCGTATGAACCTGAATGTTTACCAGAGTCCAACGATTGATATCGATCTCCTTATTCGTTCCATCCAACTGCCGAACCGTCGTCTTGTCCGGCTCCACCACTATGCCATTTGCTTTTACGACAATACCAGAAGCAGCCGCCTGATATCCTTCATCGATCACAACGACAAAGGAGAAATCCGTCCCCTTCTCCACGGGAATCAACACCTTCTCACCATTAACGGTGAAATGAGCGCCTTCCTCCGGGCGAATGGTCACATACTCATCGTCCCAAATGGCATACAGCGTAACACCGCCCGCCTGTGTGATCGTATACTCCGTACCAGCACGAAGGGCATTAGCCGGATCGTCGTCAGGATTCGAGCTCCAACCCACAAAGGTGCTATCATCTCTTTCCGGAGCGTCAGGAAGGATGATTTTGCTGCCAGCAAAGAGGTACTCGCCATCAGCGGTCCTGTTAACAGATTCCATTGACGGTGCTCCCTCATAATTGAGGTCGAAAGAAACCTCGCCTGCTTCCGGAGTCAAATACACCTGACTCACGATCGCATTCAGGTACCAGTCGCCATAACCTACGTCATTCTTGGCGCCCATGTACTGCACGACAAAGTTCTTGTTCGTGAACGGCGCCGCATTTTCGTCAGTAGAACCCGCAACAGGCTTCGGTGTTCCACCATAGTTGGACAAGCGGCTGTGGCCGATCTTGAAATATGCAAGGTCGCCAACCTTTTCCCCATCCATCCAGTAAGAGTACACGCCATCAGCACTGTGCTCCAACCGATAAGTATGTTTGCCCTCGGTATATCCCTGCACAGGATTCTCCGTCATGTACCAGTAATAGGATCCATTGGCTTTCTTTTCTACCAAGTACATATCTCCGCTACGGATCCATACCGTGATAGACGACTGACTCACATTCGGTTTATCGCCCAACAGTACGAAGGAGCCGCTGGTTTCTGTCTCGATAGTAGCCTGAATCGCCCATGCCTTATCATAAGCCATGGTAACAGGTTCGCTCATCTTCAGCCGGATATCGCTGGTCACGAGACTATCGTCACTCCCCGCTTCAATACGACCGAAGCCGCCAAGATTCCCTTCGCGGTCATAACCGTCTCCGCGGTTGTCCACGCTCAATGCGACTGCCGTGGGTGCTCCTTGATCATTCAACTTGTAGAGCAACTGGTTCAATGTAGCAGTCGCTTCATCGCTGACCGCTTCGGTAGCCACCGTGATCACCACATCCTCCGTGATCCCGGAAAGGGTGAAGACATCGGTGTTTATGCTCTTGGAACTGCCGTCGATCTGCACCATCGGCATTGTATCCGGTACGATGTCAACGCCATTGGCCTTTACCTTGAAGGGCTTTACGGCCGACTGATACCCAGCGTCGATCACCACGGAGAAGCTATAGGTCCCGTTGTAACCCACAGTAGGTGTGGTGCCATTCTTACTAACCAACCGGAAGTGCTGTCCTTCCGCCGCCGTAACGGTGTACTGATTCACCTCCCAAATGGGATACAGCATCACGTCACCAGTCACCAGATAGGGAGAGCTGACGACGTCGCCGTCCTCGGTCTCACTCCAGCCAATGAAGGTCTTTTCCAACGTGTTCTCGACAGCGGGCAGCACGATCCGGGCGCCGACCACGGTCTCAATCGGATTGAATTCGCCGGCACCTTCCGCAAAGGACACCGTGGCAGGATCGGGATTCATATCCGGATAGAAGACCACGTTGCGAATCTTCGCATTGTTGAAGCTCCAGTTCGCAGATGTCACGCCGTTCTTTGCGCCCACATGGGAGATTGAGAAATCAAAGGAGGGCACTGCCGGCCTGAACTCGTTCCGTTTGAAGCCACTGGTGCTGTACTGATCCAGCACGCCGGTGTATTGGCCATCAATGGTGGCAGAGATCACGCCGAACTCATTGCAGGACAGCTGGTAGGTATGATGCTGAGACACATCGAAGTCCGAAGGCAGGATGCTCTCCTTCGTGCCATACCACCAATACGCACCGTTCTTGAACTGGATCAGGGTCAGTTCGCCGCTGCCCAACACCCAGATGGACGTCTCCTGCGCGCCGTTGTTGATATTGCCGTCGCCATCGCTGAATACGACCCTGCTTGCGGCCTCTACTTGCTGATAGTCAAAGCGGATGGCCCACTTCTTGTTCAGCTTGAACTCCACAGCAGCCGTGTAATCCAACACTGCATTCTGACCTACAACCCAGCCGTCCACGATGGACACGCTGCTGGTGCTGCCAAAGCCGGTCCACGTCCTACTCACCGGGAGGTTGCTGCTGGTACCATCGTTCTGATACACCGTCGTGAAGTCAGCCAGCAAGCTCCTGTACTGGGCATACAGCGTGACGGTGTCACCGATCACGGAAGGCTGATACTCATCGCCTGCAGCATACAGCGTGCCGCTGCCATCCTGGTTTTCCGTCCATCCCAGGAACTCCATGCACTGGGCAGAAAGGTCGAGATCCGGCAGTACGATCGGCTTGTCAACGAACGTTGTCTCCGTGGCCGGCATCGCCACGCCGGTGGGAAGGCCGTTACGACCGAACTGGACCTTGCTGCTGCCCTTGATGATATTGATCTCCTTCAGGGTGCCGCTGAATTTCCAGTTGTATCCTGAATCAGCAGCGCCGATATACTGGAGGGTAACGGCCATCGTCGGCTTACCGTTATACCTCTTGGACACATCCGGACCCGAAGAACCATTCCTGTACTGGGTCAGATCGCCGACCTTTTGTCCATCCAGGTAGTAGCTGACGGTACCGCTCTTGCACTCCAGCCGATAGGTGTGCCATTCATTCTGCGTCAGGCCGTTATTTGTGATCGCCGCATCGTACGCTGCACGGGTCACCATGTAATAGTTGAACGAATTGCTCTGCCGCTGAACTACATCAAAGTTCATCCCGGACAAGATCAAGAACCCGATGTTCTTCGTTTTTGAAGTATCAAAGACCAAAGGATCCGAGCTCATCCACGCGCCGGACTGATCCTTGACCGTGATCTCATACACCCAGTCCTGATTGATCGGCAGTTGGATGGCGCGATCCATCTTCAGCTGGGCTGCCGAAGCCGTGACAGACCCATTGTCGTTGATGGTGACCGTACCAATGTTGGGCACCTGGGAGAAGCCCAGGACTTCGCTTCCGTTAGCGGTATACAGATGTACGATCTCACCCAGCGCTGGAGCAACGCCCGTGACCGTAATGGTCTGAGCTTCCGTAACGTTTTCGATCGTGTAAACGCCCTGCTCATCCGCTGTCAGTTCCACACCGTTTGCAAAGACCGCGAAGGAGGCGTCGTCTTTCACAAAGCCCTCATCAATCGTGATCGTAAAGCTATAGTGCCCGCCACGCTCCACCGGGGACACCGAGCCGTTGGCCGGCACGACCGTGCTGCCATAGGCTTCATCGATTATGGGCATTGCTCTCCATTGACCCCACACAGCGTACAGGGTGGCGGCGCCGGCCAGAAGATAACTATCTCCGACTTCATAGGCAACTTCGCCGTCGGCCGTGGTGGCCCAGCCGTAGAGCTCCAACTCACCGGACGCATCGGCAGCCTTCGGAGCCGCGATGGATCTGCCCGCCATACCGGTGAAGAATCTGGGACCGTTGGCCTCGACATCGCCATAATTGAAGCGAATCGTCAACGGTGCATCCTCCACCAGGGACAGGTAATCCATATCGGAATGCGCATACCAGGAAAAACCGCTGTTCATGTCGCCGACGAAGGACATCACAAAGTTCTCCGAAGGACGCTCCTGATCCACGGTCACATCCTGTACGGACCCGGTGCCAGTATTGACCGCCGTTGAGATATTGCCGATCTTGACGCCATCGAGCCAGTATTCAAGATTGCCGGTCTGGGTGTTGTTGACCAACCGGTAGGTATGGTAATCATTGATGGAGAACCCTGCCGGTCTGTTGGCTGTCCACTCGGAATAGGGCAGTTTGTACCAACGATAGCCGCTGGACCCTGAGGGTTTCTTGGTCAGCGCCATGCTGCCTTCGGTCTGCAACCAGATGGCCCAATCATCATTTCCATTGTTGTTCAGACTTGTCGCCAGCAAGATGCCTACGCCTGGCTGCGCACCATCGGGATTGAGTTTCAAGCGGGTCTCAATGGCCCAGTTCTTGGTCTGGTCCACCGCGAAACCGGTGCTCAGAGCGTAAGCGCCTCTGGTCGTGCGCAGAACAGTGTTATCCTCCGTGTACTCATAGCTTCCGCCCTTCCGAATCAGGCTGTTCGCATCGGAACCAGCGCCGGTGGCCAGGGTTCCTTCGAACTGCCAGTAGTAGAAATAGGACGGCGTCGGGTTGGTGCTGTCCGTTGAAATGACCACATTAATAGTCTTGGTCACGCCGCCAACCGTGAACGTGATTGTCCCAGTGTCGCCGACCGTGCCCTCCACGGACAGGGTGCCGGACGCTCCATCCCAGCGCGCTACGCCGGTGGTCGTGACAGAAACGTTTGCTCCCATGGCGGTACGCACGTAGGGAACGATGGTCACGGTTTCCGCAGCATCCATCCCCAGAGAGGCGGGCAGCTCTGTCTGCCCATCGGTATAGTAGAGCTTCAAGGAAGCGCCATTGCCGCCCCTGTGAATGGCCGCCAGGCTTTCACCGGCTTTGACGCCCTCCACGTTGTAGCCGACCTGCTTGTAGTGCACGCCGTCAGCATACACCTCGTTGCAACGAGTGGGCGCAGAAATAGAGCCGGACTGAATCCTGGAATACGGAATGGGGTTCGCCTGGAAATAGGCGTTTACCGCCGCATCCGTCAGCCACTGACGCTCTACATCCGAAGCGATATAAATGTCGCTCCTGGTCGCAGCCAGCAGATACGCCACCAGCTTCCGAACGGTGAACTCATAGGGATTCTCCTTCCAGGCAGAAGGATTATTCAAATCTCCCATGGCGCAGATGTTCCAGATCGGAATCAAGCCCATGGTCTCGATGGTGCGGGTCTGACCATCGGCAAAGGTAAAGGTCAGATCCGACTTCATGTCGTTGTACATGCTCAGCAGGGCCGCCGTGTAATTCTCCGTCGTAAAGCTCGACGCAGTACCGTTCGCAGCACTGTGCTTGATGATGTCCATGTGGCGCAGCACATAGTGACCGGCTGCAATCTCGTTGTTCAGGATGGTCTCCGCCTTCCGGAACAGATTTACCGCATGGGTATAATTGGAGGTGCCCTTCGTCCACTGATTGATGTAGGAGCCGCCCACGCCGGCATTCAATACCCAGATTTTTTCGCCTGTGAGCTGATTCCAACGATACGCGATACCGCTGTCGTTGCCGCGAACGCCTTCACCTGCCTCAGTAAGGGCATTGATTCCGCTGGGCTTGGCTGCGGAGCCATAGCCGATACCCATGTTGCCCACATCAGACACATTGCTGAGGATGCGTGTTCCATCGGACTCATGGGTGCTGTAGGCCATGCCATCTTCACAGATAATAGAGCCGCTGCCGTTACCCGCCTGTCCGGCGCCCATGCTGTGACCGACGATCATCACCAAGGAAATGGGTGCCGGTTCTACCGTGACGACTAAGGTCGTGTTAGCAAACGCCAGATATACAGTACCAATGCCGGTAGCAATCAATTTTCCATCGACGATGGTGGCAACGTCGGTGTCCAGGGCATCCGTTCCCACCTGCTTTGAGGTGATTCCTGCCGTGTAGGAAACGAGCAGATCCCCCAGAGCACTCACATCATAACGATCATCATATTTAAGGTTCACCAGCTGAATATCCGCAGAAGCGGTTGCGCTCAAGGCACGGGCCTCTGCTTCGTTTTCAGCGGTACCCAGAACTTGAAGGGTGATGGGCAAATTGTTGCTGCGCGCCCAAGTGATCAGCTGATCGTCCTTCAGATTGGCAACGGCGGCACGCACCGTCTCGCCTTCACCCAACTCTGAGGTCACGCTGGGGAACAGAGCCCCATTGATCAACAGCTTGACAGAAATGTAATTGGGGGTGCTGTCCAGCAGTTCGTCCGTAGCCAGAGTGTCATCCGGTCCAAGCACGGTTGCCCAATCAATATCCTCTTCTTCCACTCTGGCATATACAGTCACGTGGATTTGAACAAACAACTGGTCCTTCTCTCCATTGGAGCTCGTGTACACCAGTACATCTGCATTACCAACAGCTAATGCACTAACCACATAGTAGTTATCCGATTCAGCAACGCTAACGATCGACGAATCTGTGGATTTCACAATGTACCCAGCATCCGTGTTAATGTTAACAGCGGAGCTCGACCAGGTGTTGCCTACTGTCAGCTCAATATCATGAGTGATCGATGCCTTGGAGAACGTAGCAGTGATGGTGACGTTCTCAGCAGGCATGGTGAAGGAGTATTCGCCGTTAACGGGTTCAATAGCCACGCCATTGACCTTCACTTCGCCGACCTGATAGCCTGTATCGGGATTGACCGTCAGGGTGACCTCCTGGCCGACAGTAGCCTCATTGGGAGAGGCAAAAACACTACCATGCGCAATGGTGCCGTTATCCACCACGACGTTATATTCGATCTCCGCAAAATAGGCAGTGACGGTCGCATCACCGTCGGGCATGTTTATGACGATTTGATTGTTGTCAATAAACGTTACGGGATATTCAAAACCGTTCACCTCAAGCTTATCAAACTGATAGCCTGCGGCGGGAGTGATCGTCAGCGTGATCTGATCACCTTCAGCGGCAGCGTTTTTGGACGCTACCAGCGTGCCGGAATCGGCAGGGGAAACAGCTGTGGTCAAGGTATAGACCTGAGTAGCTGTTGCTACCGAACCTTCAAGACGAATAATGTAGGTACCGGCTTGCACAGACACATTTTGTCCAGAGCTGTCGCCGTACCAATCCAACAAGCCATAATCATGGCACTTTATGATTTGGAACTCAGCGGCGTCATTGAACGTCAAAGTTATGCTAAGATCGCTCCCAAGTTCCACCGCACGAGGCTCTTCCCAATCAATATCGCTGCCGATATAGTAATAATGCCCATCCTGAAGCGGAGTTGCCCTCAGCCACTTGTTGCTGGGGTTGTCGTAATCATCGTGGAAGTAGATGTAATACCTTCCAGCAGGGCCGGGTTTAACATCCTCGCCAGGGAACCAACTGGCGTTGTCAAGATAAGGAACACCCCCATCCACATGAACATATATCGCCTTGAATCTATCGTCTTCAACCAGATTCCTGATGAGCGTGCTAACGCCATTAACAGGATCTGGGAAACGATCATTTTCAGTCAAATCATTAACTGTCCAAGAAGAAGGATCACCATCATTTCCCGCGTTCATGGTGCCTATCAGATACCAGCCTTCGGTGAGCGTGCTGCGAGTGGTCGGCGTTTCGCGCAAGGGCTCTCCTTCGCCGTCTCCTTCACCCTCGCCGTCGCCGTCGTTGGGATCGGCGGCAGGGGGCTGCGTTTCGCCGTCGCCGTCGCCGTCATTGGAATTGGCGGCAGGGGGCAGGGTCTCGCCGTCGCCCACATTGGCGTCGCCATTACCCTGGTCGCCGTCGCCCACATTGGCGTCGCCATTACCCTGGTCGCCGGCGCCCACATTGGCGTCGCCATTACCCTGGTCGCCGCCCTTGTCGGCATCGCCTTCGCCGCCCTCGCCGGCGCCGTCGCCGGGGAGCTGCTCGCCGGTTTCGCTGTGGGTCGTCTGGTCGGGGTCGGGATCATCCTCGCCGACTGCGAACGTGAAGGCAGGCGCCATCAGCGTGAACAACATGGTCAAAGCCATGACCAACGCGATAAACCGTTTCCTAAACATCTTGTCCTCCTCGTTTTGTCCTTACCTATTTTTTGCCAAACCTTTGGCAGCTATATGAATCTCAACGCGCCCGGCACCCAACGCAGAATGTATGCCCCGTTCAAGTCCCAATACACAACTGTTACAAAATGTATACTACTCCCTATTAATCCATTTTCGATTATAGCAAACATGCTATAAAAAAGTCCATATATATTCTAATATTGTTATGGATGATATTTATTCGAAATGCGGTGTATCCTGTGTGTCGTTTGGGAGCGGGCCGCAAGAACAAGGATAAAGCCGTATTCTGCCCTGGGTGAAGAGGCGAAGTACGGCTTCAACGAAATGGAATTTATATAGGAAGAATCGGGGTTACCGGGAGCGGTCGGCGCAGCGGTCGCGGGCGGCGCAGCCGCCGCAGCCGCAGGAACAGGATTTGCCCTTGCGGCGGTCGCGAAGGATCTTGACGGCGGCCAGGATGACGGCCCCGGCGACGAGGAGGACGAGAAGGATATCGAGCCACATATCAGGCTACCCCCAACAGCAAGCCGATAAGGCGCAGCAGCAGGGCCATGAGCCAGGCGAGGACGCACTGCCAGAGGACCACCGCGGCGGCCCACTTCCCCCCCAGCTCCCGGCGAATGGCGGCCACGGAGGCCACGCAGGGGGTATACAGGAGGCAGAAGACCAGCAGGCACCCGGCGGCCAGAGGCGTCAGGGCCCCGGCCACGTCGCCGGAGAACAGGATGCCCAATGTGGAGACCACGCTTTCCTTAGCGAGGAAGCCGGTGATGAAGGAGGTGCAGATGCGCCAATCCCCCAGGCCCAGGGGCCGGAACAGGGGCGCCAGCAGACCGGCCAGCAGCGCCAGGATGCTGGTATGGGAATCGGCCACGGGGTTCAAACGAAGGTCGAAGCTCTGGAGGAACCAGACCACCACCGTGGCGATGAGGATCACGGTGAAGGCCCGCTGCAAAAAGTCCTTGGCCTTCTCCCACAGGAGCCGGATCACGTTCTTGGGGCTGGGTAGCCGGTAGTTGGGCAGCTCCATGACGAAGGGGGCCGCCTCGCCCTTGAAGAGGGTGCCCTTGTAAAGGTAGGCGATGAGGACCGCCATAAGCACGCCCAACAGGTACAGGCCTGTCATGATGAAGCCGCCCTTGCCGGGGAAGAAGGCGCTGACGAAGAAGGCGTAGATGGGGAGCTTGGCGGTGCAGCTCATGAAGGGGGTCAAAAGGATGGTCATCTTCC
>Ga0310694_10006400_pt1 | contig 11142 bp, 13 predicted proteins | sample 174DNAGHGhighgp2_FD_203884 | JGI IMG/M metagenome (GOLD analysis project Ga0310694, IMG submission 203884) | Sheep rumen microbial communities from Palmerston North, Manawatu-Wanganui, New Zealand - 1742 DNA GHGhigh gp2 (v2) (version 2) | ecosystem: Host-associated > Mammals > Digestive system... | reverse complement strand
CGCGGTGGACACCATCTTCAACGGGCCGGAATCGGATAAGTCGATCTTCGGCTTTCTGAAGTCGCTTTTTGACGCGGACTTTATCCTGCCGGATCAGATGACGATCGATTATCTTCTCAACCATTCAGGCAACAAAGCAGCTTCCCCGCTTGTCATGGCCTATGCCCATAAATATGGAACTGAGGACAACGACGGCAAGACTCTTGTCCTGAATCAGGCGAGCCTTGAAGCTCTGGCCCGGATCATCTGGGCACGCTTCGGGGACTCTTGGAAGAAGATTTATGCGGCCCTTGTTGAAGAGTATGCCCCGCTTGAAAACTATTCTATGGTGGAGGAGGAAACCCCGAATCTGACCGAGACCCGGGGCGTCACAGACGATTATAAGCACAAGGTCCATACCGAGCAGGCGTCCAAGGTGACGACAACCAATACCGGAACAGATACAGACGCGTCCGTCTATGGTTTCAATAGCGCGTCCAAGGTCCCGGAATCAAACACGCATACCGAAGGCGAGACGAGCGCCGAAGGTTCCGCGGACGATAACTATTCGGACACGGAAGAGACGCAGACCGGAGCGCAGACCGTCCAGCATACCGGCAATAGGAAGCTGACCCGGTCCGGCAATATCGGCGTCACGACTTCACAGCAAATGCTCGAGTCGGAGGTTGCGCTCCGCATCTCCCGGCATATGGAAGACATCATCTATCAGGACGTGGATAAGGTCCTGACGTTGGCCTTTTATGCTCCAATTGTGAGCACTGAAATAAAATTCATATAAGGAAAGGAAGAAAAGAAAATGGAAGTAAGTCAGGTTTATCAATTTGCAAACAATGCCGTCAAGCAGGCGCTGGGCGATTCCGTCATCCTGCAGGAAGATCTTTCCAACATCGTCGACGTCGGCACGGCCGTCTTTGATTCAGACGCGAAAGATGCCTTCTGCGGCGCTCTGATCAACCAGATCGGTCGCATGATCTTTGTTAATCGCAAATATCGCGGGGGCGCTCCGTCCGTCCTGATGGATGGATGGGAATGGGGCTCTGTCATGGCCAAGGTGTCCGGCGATCTGCCCGAAGCCGTCGAGAATGATACATGGGCCCTTGAAAACGGTACCAGTTACGATCCCAATGTGTTTTATGGATCGGTGGTCTCGCAGAAGTTCTATAATAAAAGGCTCACCTTTGAGATCAACCGCTCCTTCGCGGACGTTCAGTTGAAGCAGTCCTTCCGGTCCGCGGATCAGTTCAACGGCTTTGTGAGCATGCTCTATAACGACGTGGAAAACGCCATGACAATCCGCATGGATGCTCTGATCATGAGGACCATCAATGCGGCTATGGCCGAAGCCATCGAAGCAGATCACAAGGTCGATCTGCTGGATCTGTACAACACCACCAAAGGGACCAGCCTCACTCCCGAGGTTGCCGTCATTACCGAGGATTTCCTCAAGTTTGCAGCCTACCAGATCTCGCTCTATGCAGCCCGCATGGAGAAGCTCAATAAGGCGTTTAACGTCGGCGGCAAGGCGAGATTTACTCCGGCCGACCGTCGCCACGTGGTCCTGCTGGACGACGTCGCCAAGGCAATCGGTCCGTATACGCTGGCCGGCGCGTACAACCGGGACGACATCAAGATCCCCGAGTTTGAGACCGTACCCTTCTGGCAGGGATCGGACAAGGGCGGCTATTCCCTTGAAGACAACTCCACCATTGACGTAAAGCTCGCTTCCGACAAGACCAAGACCCTGAAGCAGACTTATATCATCGGCGTCATCTTCGACCGGGATGCTCTCGGCGTCACAAATCTGGATCGCAGAGTGACGACCAACTACAACCCCAAGGCCGAATTTTACACGAATTTCTACAAGTTCGATGCCGGCTATTTTGTCGACACCAACGAGCAGGTTTTGGTCTTCACGATCGAGGGGGCCAGCGAATGATCGCGATCTTGCGACACATCGCAAAAGCATTTTACCATCTGGGGCAGGCTTTAAACGGCCTGTCCCAAAGGCTTGAAGCGTTTTGCGATCGACACACAAAGGAGGAATAAGACATGGCAAACGAAGAAATGATCCAGAAACATCTGGATAACTTTTTGGCCAAGATCGCCGGGGAGACTCCGGTGGATGACACAATCCAGAATTCTACCGAATTCTGGATTAACAAGATTGCCGAGCAAGGCGGAGGTGGGACCGAGGTGATCGCCAATCCGACCCTTTCCGGCACGGAGGACGATCTGACGTCCATTGAAATTGATGACACAAAATACAAGGTTCCGAAAGGCTCATATATTGCAGTGATGGCGGATAGCACGCATATCAGCGAGGCCAGTTATGCGTATATTAACGCTAATTATCTGGGCGTCCCCTGCTTTGTAACCTTCGGCGCTGGACTTTATCGCGTCGTCATGAAACGTGAAAATCGATTCTATAGCGAGGCTTATATTCCATATACGTCCTCTGGTAATTCGCCCTTTATCAAATGGTGCTATATAGATGCGTTACGAGCAATCTATGAAGTAACAAGGGACTTGCCGCAGGTGCTCGCTAATCCGTCCGGAGACGCAACGGTTGATCTCGTTAAATTGATGGCTAATGGTGTGAATTATAAAGTCCGCGACGGCGCCACCAACGGCCTCGGCTATCTGACAACGGCTCCGACGGCTGCCAACAACGACGGCATCAAGATTGTGGTCCTGTCCTCCGAACCGGCGACGAAGTACAACGGCTATCTGTATATCATCCTTGCATGAGGTGGCGATATGGCAGCAGGCATCACGATTAACGGGTCGAGTATAAGCAAGGCCCTTGTAGGATCGTCCGCAGTAGGCGCGATCTGGCTCAATGGTGTCAAGGTTTACGACTCGACTCCTCCGGCTCCGGCCGGGCATACGGTGACGATTTATGTTTCCGGCTCGACTTTCGAAATGACCATGTCCAATAACACGCTGACGATTGACGGGACCGACTATTTTATCAATGGCACGGTCAGCGACATCAGCACGGACTTTGAGGACAACGGCGTTCAGATCACGGCCGAAAATGTCAGCGTTTCTGGCGAGAATTTCCGCTGGAAGGACAGCGACACGTCCTCATGGCAGGAAAACGTGGCGAAGACGTGGACGATTCCGCGCGACAATTTCGAAATCTGGATTGAAGTCGCCATCGACGAATAAATCCTTCGCGGCCCGCGAGAAATCAACGGCCGCGATTTTAACAAGAGGTGCATATGACTATCACGTTTTATACAAACACGTTTGACCGGCGCGTCGTCGATAAGTCGTCCATGTCCATGGCTTCGATCGGGACCGTGACCGGAACCCTGCGCCGGGAGACAGACGTCAGGCAGCCGGTAATCCAGTTCGCGCTGGCAGACGCCGACATCAATGATAACAGTATAAACTATGCTTTTATCGGAGAGTGGCATAAATACTATTTCATTCGGGACAAAAAGGTCCTCCGGGACGGCTTCTGCGAATTCTCATTGGAGGAGGACGTCCTGATGAGTTTCAAGGACGACATCCTTGCGTCTTCCGCTCTGATCGAGAGGTGGGAACAGAATGAGACTCCGTTTTTGATAGACGGCCAGCGGTTTTTGACCGACCGGGAGACGGCGACGATCCTGACCGGCTCTGCCGGTATTGACCCATTCAACGTGGTTGTTCGTCCGGGGACGGTGGTGGTTGCTTTATCTAATTCCGCAACATATCCCTACCCTGCACAAGCGGCCGACAACGACACGTGGAACCCGGGACCGGCTGCCGGCTTGGCGGCATTCGGCGCCATCCATTACGCTTTCACGTTTGAGGAGTTTTCCGATCTGATGGCGAAGCTGCTCGATACTTCATGGTCGGCCTTCATCCAAAAGAATTTTTTAGGGCAAGGATCGGAAGGCGTCATCTCGGCCCGGCTCTTTCCTTGCGAATTGACCGGGGTGACCCTTGCTGCGGCTGACGTCCAGATGTACAACAGCCGGTTGGATGACCCGAATAAAATCATGGCGAACCCGTTGATGTCTAATCCAGATTTAACTTTTGACTTCGGTCTTTACAAGCTGCCGGCTGCTGCAGATTTCACGGCTTTCGAACCCTACACCAAAGCAACCGTCTATCTTCCCTATATCGGCTTTGAGACGATCCCGGCCAAGTGGCTCCGGACAACGCATGGCGTCCGGATCATTTACAACGTGGACCCGGTATCGGGTATATGTCAGGCCATCATCAAGTCGGAGATCGGAGACCCGCAAACATATCTGATCACGAGACGCGGCCAGATCGCGGTGGACATTCCGATCACCAAAGGAAACGCGCTGGAGGTGGCCCGGAACCGGCTGATGGGTCTCACGTCCTTGGCTGCCGGCATGGCGACCGGGAACCCGATCGCGATCGCATCCGCGACCGGCTCCATCCTGATCAACCCGGTCCGGATGAGTGGGAATGCTCCTGAAAGCGATCTGGCGCGAAGGCTCCGGTCGACGCCTTATATCTTGGTGGAGGAGACCGTGGACGAAACGCCAGCTGGCTATGGCCATTTCGTCGGCTATCCGTCCGGCAAGGTGCATACTCTCGGCAGCATGGCAGACGCGACTATCGGACCCCGGCTCGTCAAGGTGCAGGAGATTTACTGGACCGGGTCCGGAACGGCGACCAAACCGGAGCAGGACGAAATCTTCTCTTTGCTCAAAGCCGGCGTCCTTATATAATAAAGGAAGGAAAGCATCCCAATCCGGGGTGCTTTTCTTTTTTCAAAAATTCTTTTCCAAAATGGCAAAATATTTTCAAAAAGGTAATTGACAAATCGGTAAAGCCGTGGTACAATACTTACAGATTCAAAAACAAGGGGCAAGGCCCGGGAGGAAGTAAAATGAATACAACCAAAGCAGATGTAATCGTATTGATGAAGTTGATTCGCGACATGATTGTGGATGAGAAATTGACAACCATGAAGGAAATCAATGACGTTTGCCGGTCTAAAATGTTCGAGCTCGAGGTGTGGGAGTATGAATGGCTGCATGGAGATGCGCTATCGTCCTACATCATCCATTGCGAGGCTCGGGGCAAGGTCCCGGTGTCCGGATATAGAGATTAAATGCAGACGGGGCCCGAAAGGGCCTAATGCAGCCGGCCGAAAGGCCGCCGGTCCGAAGCCCGGAAGGAAAGGAGATTGAAATGAAGAAGGAAATCAAGTTTTACGTCATAGGCGGCCAGTATGTATACGATTGCTATGGAGGCGCTCCGACTCTGATCGGCGCCAAGAGGATGGCCACCAAGCACATGGAATATTGGGACAATTGGCAAGGATGGCATAAGCCCCAGATATACAAAGCCGAGGATACCGAGGTGATCGTCTCCCGGGAAAATACCATCGGGATTCCGGCAGGCCGGTCGTTCCGGGTGCCGAAGGAAGGCGCGGAGGCGATCGCATGACAAGGCAGGACATACTCAATGACATCTGCTCCCGGCTTACGGCTGATTGGACGGTGATGGACATCCAAGACGCGGTATACACATGGGCGGACGGAGACCCGGACGCCAAGGCGAACGATTCGCTTCTGATCATCACGGGAGCACTCATCCATTACATCCGACTTTGTGAGGATGAAAAGAAGGTACCAAGACTATTCCGGCTTTGCGAGGAAGAAAAGAAGGTTCCAAGACTATTTGAAAAACGAATTGATTCGGGGAGGAAAAAGGCATGTACGAATTGCGAAACGCGAGAACCGGGATCCGTTTGACCCGGTGCAAGAATTATTCGGAAATTGAAAAGGATATCAAAGTGATTCAGGCGGTCGAAGGCCTGAATCGGAAAGACATCGACATCGTCTACATCGACGCCTATGACGAGGCACAGGCGTCTATGCTCAAGATGGTTCGGAAGTTTGCGGAAAGCAAAGAGGACCCGAAGGTTGCGGTCGTCAAGATACGCGCCGGCTGCGACATGCTCGCGATCGAGTGGGTGCTGGAGACCGTCCAGAGGCTGACGCTGACGGTCGACGCGCTGGACCAGTACATTCGCTGGAGGATCGCGCCATGATGATTGATGCAGTTATGTCCGGACCGGGAGGGAAGCTCCTCCCGATCAAGGGAGTCCTCTGGTGTACACTCGGCATTTATTGGATCGGAATTCGGCAAAGCGACGGCTATGTTGCAATCGATCGCGGCTCCGGATATCTGATCTGCAAGAAGAAAACAGTCGCCGAGTGCTCGGCATTCATATCCGAAAATGCAAAACGGATTGTGGAAATACAAGAAACGAAAAGCTACAGAGCGCAGATGCTCAAGATTGAGGCGGCTCTGGCTAAAATACAAGGAGGTGCTAACAATGGCACAGACACAGAAGAAAACCAGTAAGAAGACAACCGACGCGCAGCAGACGTGGAACCAAATCTCCGGCGTCATGCGAGTCTATGGGAACACGTTTGAATCAGGGAAGAAGGCGATCACCAAGTGGTCGGTCTCGGTCTCCGGCAAGGACAAGGATGGTGAGTATCTCAATTACTACATTACCGTCCGGTTTGCGGGCAAAGACTCGGCAGAACCGGACACGGACGGTCTCCATACGATCGACGTGGAAAATGGATTCCTCTCTGTCGACTCTTGGACCGATAAAAAGGGTACCGTGCAGCAGGCACTCGTCTTGGTCGTCACGGCCAACGAGGTACTCGAATAAAATGATCAGACACAAGGCCGGGGTGGTCCATCCATCCCGGCTCTTTATTTTAAAGGAGGAAGACAATGGATGACTTAATCAGCAGACAGGCGGCTATTAAGTGGTGTAGACCAGAAGACTGGGGCACACCAGATGAGCGATGGAGACCAGAGAGTGAATACGGCGCGATGCTTAAGGCATTACCATCCGCGCAGCAGTGGATTCTATGTAATGACCGGTTGCCATTTGCAGAATATGGAGAAAGCAAAAGCGTTTTGGCTTGCTTGGAAAACGGAACAATGATAGTTCTTTATTTTGATGGAGGCAACTGGTGTTATCCAACTGGTGAACCATACATAGGAATTAACCGCGAGAACGGATGGCACAACCGAGTGGTAGCATGGATGCCTTTACCAGAGCCGTATAATGAGAAGAACAATGAGTGACTTAAAACCTTGCCCTAATTGTGGAGCGAAGATGGAGGAAAGAAAATGAAAGACATCAGAGGAATATTGATCGGCTGCCGGATTCGGTCCGGACTGTCCCAGACCGACATGGCGAAAGAGTACGGTCTGGCGCTGGCCGATATCAACCGGTTTGAAAAGGGCTGGAGGCAGCCGGTTAGAGTGGTTTATGCTTATATCAAGATGGCCCGCGAAGCAGGCTTCAGGGAGGTCGTCTTATCGGCCGAGGAGGTGCTGGAATGGCTTTCACAGTAAAAGGAAAAAGCATTGAGGAATTGCGGACGTTGGACACGTCAAAACTGTCCGAAGCGGAATTGAGGGCCGCGACGCAAAGGCTGGCAGACGCAGCGAACAAGCGCGTCCGGCGTCTGATGCAGGACGAAGTCGGCCAGTTTTCGAATGTGGCCGCCGAAGCGCGGGAAAAAGGCGGTAATCTCTTTAGCACAAAAGGAAAAACAACCCGCGCGGAAGTGAAAGTCGAATTTGACCGGCTTCGGAATTTTCTGGACCCGGCCCGGCAGAAGACGACCGTCCGGGGATTCCGGAAGTTCATCGCGCGGATGGAAAAGGAAAAAGGAGTCAGCCGAGACTTCCTCCTCGATTCCGACTTTTGGAAGGAATATCGGCATTTCGAAAGCAAGTATACTCCATCGATTTATACGTCCGAAGATCTGATCGTCACGTTGAGTACCATATACGGCGACGGCTTATCTTGGGATGAAGCAGACACGAGGTTGAAAGAGATTTATGAGGGCAGGGAAGCAAGAGACAAAGAAGACTATTTCGGAGGCCTTAAGGACTCGTCTTGGAGCGATTACGTCTAAAAGTCCTTCTGAAGCGGTCTTTCCTTCTCTTCAAGCTTTGGTCGATTGGGTTGGTGAGGTCCCGGCCTATGGCAAAAGGAAAAAGACCGGGACCGTGTACTATCTCAACGTGCCGGCCTCGTTTGATATCGAGACGAGTTCCTTCCGCGATTCCAACAATCACAAAGCGGCCTGCATGTATATCTGGATGCTTTCCATCAATGGAGGTGTCATCTATGGCCGGACGTGGGACGAGTGGATGCAGACGGTATCCGAGTTATGCCGCATCTATGGGCTGGGCTCGGATCGCCGTCTGATCCTCTTCGTCCGCAATCTGGAATTTGAATTTCAATTCATTCGGAATTGGTTTGAGTGGTCGCAGGTCTTCGCCATCTCAAACCGTCATCCTGTCTATGCGGTGACGACTTCGGGGATCGAATTCCGATGCTCCTATATCCTATCCGGGGAGTCTTTGGCGTCATCCGGGAAGAATCTGCATACTTATCCCGTCCGGAAACTGGTCGGCAATCTGGACTATTCCAAGCCGAGACATGCATGGACGCCGCTGACGTCGGAGGAGTTAGACTATTGCTTTAACGACGTCCGGGTGGATGTGGCCTATGTTCAGGAAAAGATGGACGAAGTCGGGGGAATGATTACCCGGTTACAGTTGACCAAAACCGGGTACGTTCGCAAATACGTCCGGGATCGGTGCATGTATGCAGGCAGCCATAAGAAAAACGGCTGGAAGGCTCTGGCCTATCAGGCGAGGATGGCAAGGCTCACGCTGGAACCGGACGAATACCGGCTCAATAAGCGCGGCTTTCAGGGAGGATTTACTCATACTTCGGCCCGGTTATCCGGGACGGTGCAGCCGATGACGGATTCATGGGACATCACCAGCAGCTATCCGACGGCTATGCTGGCATATAAATATCCCATGAGCAAGGGCGAAATGGTGATTATCTCATCCAGATCGCAATTTGAGGACATGCTCCTGAAATACTGCTGCATATTTGATGTTGAGTTTGAAGGCTTGGCTATCAGGCCGGAGGCTCCGGACTGTCCGATCAGCCGGTCCAAGTGCTGGGACGTGCAAGGCTCCTGTGTAGAAAACAATGGACGAATCGCTTTGTGCGACCATCTCCGGACGACGATAACAGACGTGGATTTCTCCATCTATAAACAATATTACACATGGACCCGTATGCGGGTCGGGACGTTCTACCGATACATGCGAGGCTATCTCCCGAAAGAAATCATCGAGGGAGTTCTGGACTTGTATGAGGCCAAGACGACCCTGAAGGGCGTTGAAGGCCGCGAACAGGAATACATGCAGGCCAAAGCGAACATCAATTCGGTTTATGGCATGATCGTCACGGACATCTGCCGCCCGGAACAGGTGTACGATGGTGACCATTGGGAGGACCCGAAGCCGGCCGACATTGAAGAAGGAATTCAGAAGTACAACGAAGACAAGCGCCGCTTCTTATTCTATCCTTGGGGGGTCTTCGTCACGGCTTACGCAAGGATGCGGCTATTCCGGGCCATCTGGGCATGCGGAGAAAGGCGTTTCTATTATGCGGACACGGATTCGGTTAAAATCATACACGGAGACGAGATGCGGCCTTTCTTTGAGCAGGAAAACGCGGATATCATCCGGAGATTGGAGAAGATGTGTCGCTATTACAAAATTGATCCGGCGCGGATCAGACCGAAGAACAACAAAGGTGAGGAAAAGCCTCTGGGCGTTTGGGACTATGAAGGCCGCTATAACCGGTTTAAAGCATTGCGGGCGAAGGCTTACATGGTTGAAGATTCGGATGGAAAGATTAACATTACGGTTTCAGGCGTCAACAAAAAGACGGCCGTTCCGTATCTGATCCAGACGTATAAGGATCCATTTGAAGCATTCAACGACGGTCTCGTTATCCCGGCAGGTGCGTCCGGGAAACTGACGCATACCTATCTGGACGACGATCAGGAAGGAATATTGATCGATTATCTCGAGGTGCCGGGAGTTTATCATGAGAAAAGCGCTATCCACATGGAAGGTGCCAGTTATGAGATGGACATCCTCGCGCAATATATCGACTATCTGCGCGGGTATCAAGAAATCGTTAAAAAGGAGTAAACAATGGCAGACAAGAAACACTGGAGGATTGGCCCGATCAAGAAGACAGGCGCGACGTATCGCGTCGTCTTCGGCCAGCGCGGGCCGGGCAAAACGTTTGGCGTCCTTTACGACGCCTTGAAGGAGTATCTGGATACCGGGCGAAGGCTGGCCATCGTCCGAAGGATGGACGAGGACTTCGTCGGGTCCAAAAGCGCGAAGAATTACTATTTATCGCTATCCTGCGACGCGAACAACTTCAACAACATAGCCGATCTGACGAATGGAGAATATACCGGCATTGAATACTTCGACGGCCGGTACTGGTTCACGGGTCCGGGCGAGGATGGAAAGACGCGCAGAAGCAGCGATTGGGTGGCCTATGGATTCTCCATCTCCTCACAAGAGCATTATAAAGGAACGCGATACAATGACGTCGGGACCGTTATGTTTGACGAGTTCGTCGCAACCAAATTCTATCTGCGCGACGAGTTCGTTGAGTTCCAAAACCTGCTTTCCACCATCATCGGCAGCAGGCCGGGAGTGGTGATATACATGCTTGGCAATAGCATCAATCCCTTCTGTCCCTATTTTAAAGAGATGGGATTGACAAGGGTCCGAGAACAGAAGCCCGGCACCATTGATATCTATTCATACGGAGACTCGGGGATGACCGTTGCAGTTGAGCATACGGACGTGGTGGCAGCAAACAAGACGGCCGACATGTACTTCGCATTCGACAACCCGAAGTTAAAAATGATCACTTCGGCCGGTGCATGGGCGATTGATATCTATCCGCATTGTCCGACATCATACAAACCGAAAGACATCGTCTTCATCTTCTTCATTCTCTTTGACGAAATCACCTATCAATGCGAGGTCGTCAACACGGGAAAAGAGGTCTTCCTCTTTATTCACGTCAAGACTTCACCATTGCAAGACCCGGATCATGATCTGATCTATTCCTTGGATCGGGACCCGAGGCCAAACTGGAGAGTGAATATCACCAAACCGGTCCTGCCGGTCGAGAAGAAGATCGCACAGTTCTTCGTCTCCAATCGGGTATACTATCAAGACAACACGGTCGGGAATTCCATTGAAAACTATATCAAGCAGGCC
>Ga0310694_10006399_pt1 | contig 11142 bp, 10 predicted proteins | sample 174DNAGHGhighgp2_FD_203884 | JGI IMG/M metagenome (GOLD analysis project Ga0310694, IMG submission 203884) | Sheep rumen microbial communities from Palmerston North, Manawatu-Wanganui, New Zealand - 1742 DNA GHGhigh gp2 (v2) (version 2) | ecosystem: Host-associated > Mammals > Digestive system... | reverse complement strand
AAGCGTATCATGAAAAAGAGACTGTTAGCCCTGCTGCTTGCGGCAATGCTGGTGTTCAGCTTTGCTGCCGTCAACGCCTCTGCTTTCGCAGACAGCGGCGAACCCACCGTGCTGGTTTACGGCTCCGGTGACTACACCCGCATCAATCCCGCCATGGACGAGCATGGAGAGATTAACGTGCTGATCTTCAACGGCCTGACCACGCATAACGGAAGCAACGAAATCATCCCGTGCCTGGCAAAAAGCTGGGACTATGACGAAGCCTCCTGCACCTACACCTTCCATCTGGCGGAGGGCGTGAAGTGGCATGACGGCGAGCCCTTTACTGCCGAGGACGTTAAGTTTACCATCGAGGCGATCATGGATCCTGAAAACGGCTCCGAAAACGCGCCCAACTATGAGGACGTGGTGGAGATCAAGGTGATTGACGACCTGACGGTCGCTTTCGTGCTTGCAGAGCCGAACTATGCGTTCCTGGAGTACATGAGCATCGGCATGCTGCCCAAGCACCTGCTCGATGGTCAGGATATGCAGACCTCCGATTACTTCCGCGCTCCTGTCGGCACCGGCCCGTATAAGTTCGCTGAGTGGGATGTGGGCCAGGCGATCACGCTGATAAAGAATGAGGATTACTTCCTCGGGGCGCCGAGCATTGACACCATCATCTTCAAGATCGTCACCGACGATAACGCCAAGGCACTGCAGCTTCAGTCCGGTGAGCTGAACCTGAGCCAGGTCACGCCGAAGGACGCCCAGATCTTCGAGGGCGCGGAAGGCTTCACAGTCTACGATATGACCACCTCCGATTACCGCGGCATCCTGTATAACTTCTGGAATCCGTACTGGCAGGAAAATGCCGATCTGATCCCCGCCATCAGCTTTGCTATCGATAAGGAGGCCATCCTCAACGCGGTCGTCCTCGGCAAGGGCGTTGTGGCTTATGGCCCCCTGCAGCGCAATGTCTACAACTACGAGGATGTTGAGCATTACGACTACAATCCCGACAAGGCGCAGGAGCTGCTTGCGGCAGCCGGCTGTGAAAAGGACGCTGACGGCTACTGGTGCCGCAATGGTGAGCGTATTGCCTTCACAATCAACGCCACACCCGGCGATCAGGTTCGCGCGGATATGGCGCAGGTTGCGGCCCAGCAGCTGCAGGCCATCGGCCTGGATGTGAACGCCAATGTCCCGGCCGAGGGCATCGACTGGGGCGGACAGAAATGCTGCATCATCGGCTGGGGCAGCCCCTTTGACGCCGACGATCACACCTACAAGGTGTTCGGCACGGACAAGGGCGCAAACTACAGCGGCTACTCCAATGCTCTGGTCGATCAGTATCTGACCGAGGCACGGCAGACCAACGATCCGGCAGAGCGCGCGGCCGCTTACGCAAAGTTCCAGACCGAGCTTGCCAATACCCCCGCCTATACCTTCTTCTGCTATATTGACGCCATCTATGTGGCGGACTCCAATATCCACGGCATTTCGACCGATACGGTCCTCGGTCACCACGGCGTGGGCATCTTCTGGAATGTCTGCGACTGGACCATCGACTGATACCGCTATATAAAAGAACGAAAAGGGGCTGAGTCTCTCAGCCCCCTTTCGCTGTTGGAGTGAGACCATGTCTGAACTGTTGAAAGTCGAGAATCTGTCTGTCAGCTTCGATACCCCGCAGGGGACGGTACATGCCGTGCGGGATGTGAGCTTTTCCCTCCGGCCGGGGGAGGTGCTCGCCATTGTCGGGGAATCCGGCTGCGGGAAAAGTGTGCTGTGCAAGTCCGTGATGAAGCTGCTTCCGGGTACGGCCCGCGTGGAATCCGGCAGCATCATTGCCGATGGCAGGGACATCACGCATCTCACGGAGCGGGAAATGTGCCGCCTTCGCGGAAAGCTCTTTTCCATGGTCTTTCAGGACCCGATGACCTCCCTCAACCCGACCCTGCCCATCGGCAGACAGATCGAAGAGGCGATACAAATCCATGAGCCGCGGATCGGACGCAAAGCACTGCACGACCGGGTGATTGAACTGATGGAGCTGGTAGGGATCGAACAGGCCGAAGAGCGCTGCAAGCTCTACCCCTATAACTTTTCCGGAGGGATGCGTCAGCGCAGCGTCATGGCGATTGCGCTAGCGGGGAATCCGAAAATGCTCTTTGCCGACGAGCCGACCACGGCGCTGGATGTGACCATACAGGCACAGATCCTGGATCTTCTGCGGGAGATCCAGCGAAAGCTCGGCACGGCCACGATCCTAGTTTCGCATGACCTGGGTGTTGTGGCCCGCGCGGCCGACCGGGTTGCCGTGATGTACGCCGGGAAAATTGTGGAGATCGGCACGGCAGAGGAAATTTATTATGACCCGCGCCATCCCTATACCTGGGGCCTGATGCAGGCCCTTCCGGCACTCGCCGCCGAGCGCGGGGAACTGAAGGCTATTCCGGGCATGCCGCCGACTCTCATCGACCTGCCGAAGGGAGACGCTTTCGCCTGCCGCAACGCCTGGGCATTGGCCATCGACTATGAGGAGGAGCCGCCCATGTTCCGCATTTCGGATACGCATTACGCGGCAACATGGCTGCTGGATGAGCGCGCGCCGAAGATCCCGGTGCCTGTGGGAGGGAAAGCATATGGATGAGGTTTTACTGGACGTTCAGGCACTCTCGCACCGCTTTCGCCTGACAAGACATGTGTATATCCAAGCCATTGATCAGGTGTCCTTCACCATCCGGAAGGGGGAGATCTTCGGCCTCGTGGGAGAATCCGGCTCGGGCAAATCCACGGTCGCACGCTGCGTCATGAATATCTACAGACCGCAGAGCGGGAAAATCTTCTACAAGGGCATCGACGTGCTTGACCGGAATGCCTTCTCGGAAAACAAAAAAATGCTCCAGACCGGCAGACAGATGATCTTCCAGGATTCGGCCTCCAGTCTGAATCAGCGCATGAAGGTCGCAGATCTTATCACAGAGCCCTTTGTCATCCATCATCTCAAGCCAAAGAGCGGCAGCCTTCGCGCCGAAGCGGAATCACAGCTTCTGCGCGTGGGGATGGACGCGGAGTATCTGGACCGCTATCCGTCGGAGCTTTCCGGCGGACAGCGGCAGCGGGTCGCCATCGCCCGCGCCCTGTCCATGGAACCGGAGCTTCTGGTGGCGGACGAGCCCATCGCGTCGCTGGACGTGTCGATCCAGGCACAGATCATCAATCTGTTTCAGCGTCTGCAGAGGGAAAACGGTTTTTCCTTTCTGTTTATCGCCCACGATCTTTCCATGGTGCGCTACCTGTGCGACCGCGTGGGCGTCATGGTACAGGGAAAGCTGGTGGAGGTCGCGCCGACGGCGGAGCTGTTTTCTGCACCGATGCACCCCTATACCAGGGCGCTGCTGTCCGCAATCCCGATCCCGGATCCAAGACGGGAGAGGGCAAGAAAGCTCTGCGTCTTTGACGGTAGCGGTCTCGGCCCGGGCGCTCTGCGTGAACTTGCGCCGGGACACTTCGTTTACCGGGAGGAGGCGTCTCCATGATCCGAAAAAACCCGTTTTTGTATTACGGGAAAAAGCTCCTGAGCTTCTGCCTCAGTGTGTTTGTACTCTCCGTTCTGGTATTCTATATCGCGAGACTTGCGCCCGGCGATCCGCTGATGTCCTATTACGGGGAGCGGGTGGAGAAAATGTCGGTCGCGGAGAAGGAGTGGGCGCGGGACAAGCTGGGGCTGAACGATCCCATCTATGTTCAATATGTGCGCTGGCTCCAGAATGCCTTCCGGGGGGACTTCGGGATCTCCTTCAAGTATAAACAGAACGTCCTGACAGTCATAGGAGCCCGGATCGGCAATACACTGCTGCTGGGCGGCACGGGCTTTGTGCTGATGTTCGTGCTGGCACTGGGACTGGGGATTCTCTGCGCGTGGTTTGAGGATCGCTGGCCGGATAGAGTGATTTGCAGGCTCGGAACCGTGATCAGCTGCATCCCGGAATTCTGGCTCTCCCTGATGCTGATCATGGTCTTTGCCGTGATGCTGCGCTGGCTGCCGAGCAGCGGCGCCTACTCCATCGGGAAGGCGCACGATGTGGGCGACCGTATCCGGCATCTGATCCTGCCGCTTTCGATCGTCGTCATCAACCATCTGTGGTACTACGCCTATATGATCCGAAACAAGCTGCTGGAGGAGGTGCGGGCGGACTACGTGCTGCTGGCCAGATCCAAGGGCCTGAACAAGCGGCAGATCCTGTTTCGCCACTGTCTGCGCGGCATCCTTCCCAGCTATTTCAGCATCATGGCCATCTCCGTGCCGCATGTTCTCGGCGGAACCTATATCATCGAGACGGTCTTTTCCTATCCGGGGATCGGGACGCTCAGCTACGAATCCGCTCGCTTTCATGACTATAACCTGCTGATGATCCTGTGCATAATCTCCGGTGTTGTCGTGATCTTCTGCAATATCCTCAGCCAGATCATCAACGAGCAGATCGACCCGCGCATCAAGGCGCAGGAGGTGGTCGAGACAACGGAGGTGAAGCGGGCATGAGTGACGCGCGTTTTACCCTTGTGGGTATACGCCCGGCGACGGAGCGGCTTCCGACAGTAAAAACCCCGTGGTATAAGGGCAAGCCGATCCTGTCCTGTGTAATCCTGGCGGGGATCATTTTCTGCTGCGCCTTTGCGGAACTGATTATGACCAAAGATCCCACTTATCTGGATCTGATGAATTATTCCAAGCCGCCCAGCTCCGAGTTCCTTTTCGGGACGGATACCCTGGGGCGGGACATGTTCTCCATGATCTGGTACGGTGGGCGCATTTCCCTGTTTATCGGCATTGCGGCGGCTGCCATCTCCACGGTCATCGCGGTCATCTTCGGCTCGCTGAGCGGGCTTGCGCCCCAGTGGCTGGATACGCTTCTGATGCGCCTGACGGAGATCCTGCTGAGCATCCCGAATCTGCTGCTGGTGGTGTTTCTCCAGGCGCTTCTGGGAAAGCCGAACACCTTCAGCATCGCGCTGGTCATTGGCCTTACAAGCTGGGTGAGCATTGCCAAGGTGGTCCGCACCGAGGTGCGCCAGATCCGAAACAGCGAGTATGTGGTGGCCTCCCGCTGTATGGGCGGCGGTTTTTTCCACATCCTCTGGCGGCATCTGACGCCGAACTTTGTCTCCTCCATCATGTTTATGGTGGTGATGAACGTGCGCAGCGCCATTGTGGCGGAGTCCACACTCAGCTTCATGGGCATCGGCCTGCCCATCGAGATCATCTCCTGGGGCAGCATGCTGTCCCTGTCGGAGAAAGCAATCCTCACCAAGTCCTGGTGGATCCTGCTGATTCCGGGGCTGTTTCTGGTGGTGACGCTTCTGTGCATGACAGAGATCGGGAACTATCTGCGAAAGAGCGTGAACCGCTCGCAGAGCAATCTTTAGGGAGGCAAACAAATAACATGGCAGATACAGCCTTTTATGATATTCTTCAATCCGCTTTGCCGGACAACGTCTTTGCCGAGCGGCTAGTCCACGGCGTTTCCTGGACGGCGGCGGTGCTCAATGATGGCTCTGTCGGGGTTGCCATGCACACCCCGGGGGAAACTGTTCCACGCATGTACGGTAGCCTTATCGGACTTTCGCTGAATCAGGCGGGACATGCCATGCTCTCCTGGAATATGGAGGAGGCCAGCGAAGCCTTCGCCGTAGTCAACGCCTTTTTCAACAATCCCGCCTGTGGCTTTCTCAAGCCGGAGGCCAAAACGCTCGACGGCATTGACCTGCATGACCGCACGGTGGGAATGGTCGGCATGATGCTCGGTCACAGCAACATGACCGCGGAGGACTTCCTCTGCGCAAAGCATCTCTATATTATGGATCGGGAGGAAAAGGCCGGCGCCATGCCGGACAGTGCCTGTGAGTATTATCTACCGCAGTGTGATCTGGTAATCATCACGGGCAGCGCCGCCATCAACAAGACCATGCCGCGCCTTTTGGAGCTGAGCCGGAATGCCGAAGTCATCCTCACCGGACCGAGCGTGAGCTGCTGCCCCAAGCTGCGCGATCTGGGAATCTATCGCTTGAGCGGGCGTGTGATCACCGAGAAGGAAGAGATGCTCAAGGCCATTGTGGAAAAGCGCACGTCGGTCAACCGTTTTTCTGTGCCGTTTCAGTACTGAGCCGAAAGAAATCAACATACCATACCCTTCTTGAAATAACCCCCTCCCGGGGTTATTTCGCATATTATTCACAATATTTCACAGTAAAAAATAAAGACAGGTTGGGAAAAGAAGCGGAAAACCACTAGTGATTGGACAAATATTCGTCATTTCCTACAAAATAACCAGGGGAGGGGGATGCGCCGGATACCCATGAAAATGGGAATTATTATCCCCCGGGGGGGCTTCCGCGTGCAGTTCGTTTCTGTTAATCTATATTCAGATCAGATGCTTGATCGGCCGCTTCGGCTCTCCATTAGCCGCATGTCTTCTTCACCTCTCTGACATGAATCCGGCCGAAGATCTCTCTTGCTAAGACCCTCCGTGCCGGTCACACGGAGGGTCATCCTATTAAAGGCGGAATTGGATTTGAAAAAAACGCAGGATTTAACAACAGGACCCATCAGCAAAAAGCTGATTCTGTTTGCGCTGCCGCTGCTGTTTGGCAGTCTGGTGCAGCAGCTTTATAACACGGTCGATCTGATTTTTGTCGGTAACTTTATCGGGAAATCCGCATCTGCGGCCATCGGCGCCAGCAGCCTGCTGATCACCTGCCTGATCGGCTTTTTCGGCGGGATGTCGGTCGGCTCGGGCGTGGTGATCTCTCAGATCTTTGGTGCCAGAGATTATAAAAAGCTCAGCCGGGCCGTCCATAATACAGCGGCGCTCTGCCTCGCGGGCGGGCTTGCCCTCATGATCCTGGGATATCTCCTCGCGCCCGTCTTCCTGCGGCTCATCAATACCCCGGAGGCGATTCGCCCGGCGGCGGTCGGATATCTTCGGATCTACTTCCTGTCCTTCTTTTCCGTGGTGTCCTATAACCTGGGCTCCGGCGTGATCCGCGCACTCGGCGACAGCAGGACGCCGCTGTATGCCCAGATCGTGGGCGGGCTCACCAACGTGGTCATGGACTACATTTTCGTGCGGGTGTTCTCCAACGGCATCAACGGCGTAGCTTGGGCGACACTGATCTCCCAGACGGTCGCCGCAACCTTTATCGTGTGGAGACTTACCCGGCTTGAGGACGCCTACGCGCTGCGTTTCAAGAAAATCGCTTTTGACAGGCCGATTTTGCGGGAGGTTTTGCGGATCGGGATCCCGGCGGGCGCGCAGTCGCTGGTGATCACCCTCTCCAACGTGATCGCCCAGTATCATATCAACTCTCTGGGGGAGGACGCGATCGCTGCATTCACGGCGTATTTCAAGGTGGAACTGCTCATATATCATCCCATTGTCGCTCTGGGTCAGGCCAATATGACCTTTTCCGGTCAGAACAAGGGGGCCGGAAATATGGAGCGGGTGAGACAGGGGACGCTCCGCTGCACGCTGATCTCCATGGTGCTGGCCGCCGTCACGGCTGCCGCGGCGCTGCCGCTCGGGGGCGTGCTGTTTCGGGTTTTCAACAAAGAGGCGTCGGTCATCGCGCTGGGGCGTCAGATCATCGGCGTGACCTTTCCGTTTTATTTTATCTACTCTATTTTACAAATCGTGGGGGACAGCATGCGCGGCGTCGGAAAAGCCCGCGGCCCCATGCTGATCATCCTGACAAACATCTGCGTGATCCGAACGATCCTGCTTTTCACGATCGTTCCACGCTGGCAGGATATCCGCGGCGTTGCCGTAACGTATCCGATCACCTGGGCACTCACGGCAGGCTGTATGCTTGTCTACTATATCCGTTATCACCAGTCACAGGCAATCCGTTAAGGGGTGAAACCACATGGAAAAAGAGGAGAGAGCAAAACGATGGTCAAAGGGCGAGGGCTATGACCGCTACATTAAGAGCGAGTTGGCATCTTTTCGCAAGGAGGCATACGCTATGCAGATCGGTCGCTTCTCACCATGACGCCGGAACAGCTTCGCCGTCTTCGCGGGAGTGTAATTGCCCTCATTGCTCAAAACCCGCTGGATTCTTTTCACCCGATCCGAAGGATACGCAGTCAGGTTCACGATCTGGCAAGGTGCCATGACGGCGTCAGCACAAAAGAGGCGGAGACGAGGATGCTGGAGGTCATGGAAAAGATCCGGCTTCCGGACGGGGAGCGAATCCTCAACAGCTATGCCTTTGAAATGAGCGGGGGACAATGCCAGCGGGCGTCGATTGCGCTGGCGATGGTGATGCGCCCCAGACTGCTGCTGGCCGACGAGCCCACAAGCGCGTTGGACGTCACGGTTCAGAAGCAGGTGGCGGAAGAGCTGATGCAGCTGAGAAAGGAATATGGGACATCCATCCTCATCGTTTCCCACAATATGGGCGTGATTTCCTATATGGCGGATCGCGTTGTCGTGATGTATGCGGGCATGGTGCTGGAGTATGGGGAAAAGACCGCTGTGATCCAAAGAGCGGCGCATCCCTATACACAAAATCTCATAAAGGCCATTCCCAGTATGGACAAGCCTGCGCCACGCGGTGTCAAAGCAATCGAAGTGGATCGCAAAACGCCCGGCTGCCCCTATGCCAAAGCCTGTCACAAATGTACGGAGCGTTGCCGCGAACAGCTCCCGGACTTTAAGCTCGCGGAGAAGGAACACTTTGTCCGCTGCTGGCACATGGAGGAGATGCACACATGAATATTCTGGAAGCAACCGGGCTGGATGTGTGCTTCTTCACCGGAAAGGGCAAAGAAGTCCATGCGGTCAATCATGTGTCGTTTGCGCTGAGGGATGGGGAGTTCCTCGGCTTGGTAGGGGAGAGCGGCTGCGGAAAAAGTACGATTGCAAAGCTTGTGACAGGATTGATTGTTCCAGATGAGGGGATGATCACACTGGAGGGCTGCGAGATACACTATCCTTTTTCGCGACAGGTGTATCGGGATATCCAGATGATTTTCCAAATGCCGAGCGAATCCTTCGATCCCAGACGCACCATTGGCGGCTGCATCACGGATATGCAGAGAAACTTCGGCGCGTCTCGAAAAGAAGCAAAGGCGCGCACGCTGGAATACCTTGACAAGGTTGGGCTGGATGCGTCCTTCTATAAAAAGTACCCGCATCAAATGAGCGGCGGCGAATGTCAGCGCGCCGCGATTGCCAGGGCCTTCGCTGTTGAACCCAAGGTGGTCATCTGCGATGAAATCACAAGTTCGTTGGATGTGAGCGTGCAGGCACAGGTGGTGGAGCTGCTGCAGGAGCTTCGGGAGCAGACGCACATTTCGCTCCTGTTCATTTCCCATGACCTGGGTCTGGTGCAGGGACTGTGTGATCGCATCATGGTGATGGAGAAGGGAAAAATCGTAGAAGAGGGACCGGCCTCGGAGATCATTCACAATCCGCAGAATGCCTATACGAGACAGCTCCTTGCATCGGTTTTGACAGTTTAATGGATGGAGGCTTATTGCATGCATACCGGAATGGATACAACCGACCTGATGGTCTATGGACATGAAGCATGGATCGTAACGGACAAAAGCACGTATCTTCCCGGCGAGGAGGTTCACGCCGTGCTTCGCTGGGGCCACAATATGCGGCCGGACGGCTTTTGCCGCGCAGACGAATTTACGATTTTTTACGCAGATGCTGACGGAAAAGAAACAGCTTTGACCCCGACAAAAGGTGAGGGCGATTTTTATAATATCCGCTTCCCGGCACCCGGGACCGGAGTCTATACGTTAATGGCCATTTACGACAATACTTACGGTCACGACGGCAATGATAACTGGTACGAGGGCGTAAGGCGGAATCTGCCTTTGAGTCAGACGGTCACAAATTATCTGCAGATCTATTCCACGGCGTTTTCAGTCGGCACAGCCGAGGGAGGAGTGCCGTTCCTTCCGCATTCCCGTATCTCCTTTTCTGTTGAGGATTGGCGTAGCAGCCTGAGCATCCTTCATGCCGCACTGTTTCGGGACGGAAAACCGGAGGGCCTTGTCTCTTCTACTCTGGTTTTCAGCGACGGAACAGAGTATAAGGAAAAAATGCTTCTTACCGACAGAGAAGGAAAACTGTTCTTTTCTGTCAAGGAGCCCGGTACCTATTGCCTGATTTACAGAACAGGTCTGGATGAAGCTGCCGAAGGCGAATATGAGGAGCGTGCCGTTACCGCAACCTTCACCTACATCTCCCGTTGATGTGCTTCGCAGCTTGAAATTTTATGTGTGATTTCTTCAAAAATATCCCCCCGGGGGGCTTGTGGAGCCGATCCTGAGAGGATATCATGTCCTCATGAGAGTGCAATCTGATCTGACCAAAAACAGAAGACGAAACCGAACGGCACTGATCCTGCTCACTTTGGCGGTGATCGTGCTGGCCTTTGTGTGCCTGTTCGTGGGTTCTTCTCATATGACTGTTGCGGAGTGCTTTGCGGCTCTTGCAAAAAAGGGGAGTGCCGCCCAGGTGCGCATCATCTGGAACATCCGCATTCCGCGCGTGCTGGCGGCCATCATCGCCGGGGCGGGTCTGTCGATCTCAGGCCTCATCATGCAGACCGACCTCAATAACCCCATGGCCTCGCCCTCCACGCTGGGCGTGTCCAACGCGGCGGTGTTCGGGGCGAATCTCTCCATCATCGCCTTTGCCGGCGGCTTTCTGGATACGGGAAACCACTTGTCGAGCTATACCGTGGGTGCCAATCCCTATGCCACGTCCCTGATGGCGTTCCTGTTTTCCACGGTCTCGATCCTGCTGATCCTCGGCCTCTGCCGCCTGCGGGCCTTCCAGCCGGGCGTGGTGGTGCTGGCGGGTATCGCCATCGGCTCCGTGTGGACGGCGGCGACCACGATTCTGCAGTTTTACGCCACCGACGTCGGCCTCTCCGCCGCGGTGATCTGGACCTTCGGCGACCTGGGCCGCGCAACCTACCGCACGGACTGCATCATGGCGGTCGTGGTGCTGGCGGGACTATTGTTCTTCACGCTTATGAGCTGGCAGTTCAACGCCCTTTTGAGCGGAGATGCGGCTGCCAAGAGCATGGGCGTCGCGGTGGACAAACTTCGCTTTGTTTCCATGCTGCTGG
>Ga0310694_10006398_pt1 | contig 11143 bp, 7 predicted proteins | sample 174DNAGHGhighgp2_FD_203884 | JGI IMG/M metagenome (GOLD analysis project Ga0310694, IMG submission 203884) | Sheep rumen microbial communities from Palmerston North, Manawatu-Wanganui, New Zealand - 1742 DNA GHGhigh gp2 (v2) (version 2) | ecosystem: Host-associated > Mammals > Digestive system >... | reverse complement strand
TGGATCAAGGATCGTTGCCGGAAGAAGAGTTAATCAAGTATTTAGCTAAATTGTTTGGGTTTGGAAGTGTAAGAGATATTGTCTTTAGAGCTATGCATCGAGGCCTTTTGTGCGGAATCAAATCAGGACGTATTGAAAAAATAGGAGAAAGAATAAAAATGAAAAACATATAAGAAGGCACTCTGATAATCGGAATTATGAGCATCTGTAAATACTCTGGACAAAAAGCCGGACTCTTTTCCGACTGTCATAAAGAATGCGAAGCGAAACATGCCCAAGGACTTGTACGGATACGTAAGCTCATGGACGATTATTTCCGTAATTCCAATGGGGTCACAACTATTCTCCAAGAAGAGTATGTTGAGGATGAAGTTGAAGTTGGGTTTTGGGTGCGTTGAGTCTTGTGTTTAGTGATCTCTCAACCAGTTCTTGACAATCTCCTCCACCACCTTCTCCGCTGTCCTGCCGTCGATATTGCATGTGTTTGGGATGATTTGCACACAAACTCACCGATGGAGCAACCGCAGTGTTTCACAATTCCGTCATCTACATCGAAGAAAAGCCAGCCTAACTTGTCGGCAAGCAGTTTCCCCACTGTCGTTTTTCCAACGCAGGATACACCGAACAACAAGATATTGATAGACTTTTTGCCAAACTTTTTGATTATCATTTTTTTCACGACAACGCAACATGTCAATTTTGTTTGGCAAAGATAAACAAAATTGTTGAATTACGATTTTGTTGCGTGCCCCCGGCAAAGTTAAGATGCCGTGCGTCCCGCACGCGGAAGAGGGAATTGAAAAAATTATCAAACAATGTTTGGATATTAAAAAAAGTGTACCTTTGCCGCCAATATGACCTCCCACGCTTCCCGTCCGTCCAGCGCACCAGGGGGGTCTTCGAGTTTTTATAAAGAACCTTGAATTATGAAGTACACAAAGAAACCACTCACCATTGAGGAACAAATTGACCGGCTCAAACAACGAGGCTTGAATTTTGCTGACAGAGAACAAGCGAAGAACTATTTGAAGAATATCAGCTATTACCGTCTCCGAGCGTTCACTTACCCTTTTCAGAATAACACAGACTCCTCTGCTGACCATGTGTTTCTCCGAGATGACATTGACTTTAGCGACATTGTCGATTTGTATGTTTTTGATCGTCGCTTGAGAAATCTGGTTTTCAATGAATTAGAGAAGATAGAAATAGCTGTTCGCACACAGTTGTCGCTGGTTTACTCCGTTCAGAGTCAAGATCCGTTTTGGTATTTAGATGGAGTTTGGTTCGTCCAATCAAATCCAAACACTTTTCCACACCTCGTAAACGATGTGTCAGACGATGTGAACCGTAGCAATGAGGATTTTATTAAACATTACAAAACCAAATACGACACTCCTGCAATGCCACCATCGTGGATGTCGTTGGAGGTGCTTTCGTTTGGAACATTGAGCAGGATGTATAAATCGCTTGACAAATCTCCCATGAAGAGACAAATTGCGAGGGAATTTGGCATTGGTGACGAGGATGTGCTTGCTAACTGGCTGCATGCATTCTCCAACTTACGAAACTGTTGTGCACACCATAGTCGGATTTGGAACAGGCGATTTGTCGTTCATCTGAAATTACCCTATAACACTTCTAACCCATTTCTTACCCGAAGCAGCCTGAAAACAATCAAACAAAACAAGATTTTTGCAATGCTTTCGGCAATCAAATATATCGTTGACATCATCAGTCCGGGAAATTCTTTCAAAAACCAATTGGAAGGATTGCTGATGGAGAATCAGAAACTTCTAACAATCAAGGAAATGGGATTCCCGGTCAATTGGAAGGAGTTGCCTGTTTGGAAGTTGTAAAAAAAGGCCCCCGTTCCCGAGAGCCCTTAACTACTAACTGCTAACTACTAACTGCTAACTAAACTAGATTTCCCACGTGTCCCCGCTGTTCAGCAAATCGTCCACGCATTTGTACTTGCCGTTGGCCATCTGCTCTTCCATTTGGTCTTCGTAAAGTTGCGTGTAGGAGGTCTTCTTCACGTTGCGGATCACGCCGAGAGCGACGGGAAGGTCGCCCTTCATGCGGGCTAACATCATGTGGATGCCGGTGTCCTCGGTGTCCTCGTGGTGGATCATGATGTCGTCCATCGTGATGCCGTTTTCGCCGATGGTGACAGCCTCCAGGCAACGTCCGTTGAAACGAAGGCCCTTGTTCTTCTCCTTGCCGAAGATCATGGGTTTGTTGTGTTCCAGGACAATGGTGCGGTCGTCGCGCACGGCGCGGTCGGTGATGGCGGCGTGCGCCTTGTCGTTGAAAATCACGCAGTTCTGCAGCACCTCCACCACGCTGGTGCCGTCGTGCTTGGCGGCGCGGGTCATGATGTCGGTGGTGAGTTGCGGCAGGCAGTCCAACGCACGAGCGTAGAACGTACCTTGTGCACCCATCACCAGCTCACCCGGGTTGAACGGGTAGTCGATGGTGCCGTAAGGAGAGGTTTTGGTCACCTGTCCGAACTTGGTGGTCGGGCTGTACTGACCTTTGGTCAGGCCGTAGATCTCGTTGTTGAAGATGGTGATGTTGAAGTCTTGGTTACGGCGCACCGCATGAATCAGGTGGTTGCCGCCGATGGCCATGGAGTCGCCGTCTCCCATGCTCACCCACACGGAGAGAGCCGGGTTGGCTAATTTCACACCGGTAGCAATAGCGCAGGCACGTCCGTGAACACTGTGGAAACCGTATGTATCGACATAGTAGGGGATACGCGATGAGCATCCGATACCGGACACCATGCAGATGTTCTCCTTCTTGTGGTTGGTCTTCGGGAAGGTGTTCAACAATGCGGCGAGGATGGCATGGTCACCGCAACCGGGACACCATTTCACCATTTGATCGCTGGTAAAGTCAGCTTTTGTATATTCGCGGTCCGCTCTGGGGACAAAATGTTTATCTGCCATAATTCTTTTCTTTTTGTCAATTGTGAACTGTGAATTGTGAATTGAATTGCGAACATGTGGCGCCAAAGCATTCCACTCTATTCACTTTTCACCATTCACTATTCACTTAATAATTTATTGAAATGTTCTTTTAGCTCGCCCACCTCGAACGGGAGACCCATGATCTTGTTGTATTGGGTCATCGGGCATTCGGGGAATTGGGTGCGGAGGTATCCGGCAAACTGACCGTTGTTAAGTTCGCAGACGACGATCTTCTTGTATTTTTTGAGGATGTCGCCAGTGTTCTTCGGAAGCGGGCAAATATAGTTGAAGTGGGTGTATGCCACTTTTTTGCCTTCTTTGTTCATCTCTTCCACAGCGAGAGTGAGGGCGCCGGAGGTGCCGCCCCAACCTACCACGAGGAGTTCGGAGTCCGGATCGCCGGTCACTTCCTGGTCGGGGATGTAGTTGGCCACGCGGTTCACCTTCTCCTGACGGTTAGCCACCATCAGGGCGTGGTTTTCGGGGTCGGTGCTGAGTGGTCCGTCGGGGCATTTCTCCAAACCGCCCACACGGTGTCTCAAACCTTCCATGCCAGGCAGAGCCCATTCGCGAGCGAAGGTTACGGGATCGCGGCGGAAAGGTCTGTAATTGGGATCGTTAGGCGTAGCCAAACGCGGTTTGATGTCGGGCATGTCGGCCATCTTGGGGATGCGGAATAGTTGGGAACCGTTTCCGAGATAACCGTCGGTGAGCAGGATGACGGGGGTCATGTGCTCCAAGGCGACCTTGGCGGCGTTGTAAGCCCAGTAGAAGCAGTTGGCGCTGGAGGAGGCTGCCATCACCACGAGGGGAGCCTCGCCGTTACGGCCGTACAAAGCCTGGTTCAGGTCGCTCTGCTCGGTCTTGGTGGGCAGGCCCGTGGAGGGGCCGCCGCGCTGCACGTCAACGACTACGAGAGGAAGTTCCACCATCACGGCCAAACCGAGGGCTTCGCTCTTCAGCGAGAGACCGGGACCGGAAGTGGAGGTGCAAGCCAGAGCGCCAGCATAGGAAGCGCCGATAGCGGAGCAAACGCCGGCGATTTCGTCTTCCGCTTGGAAGACGCGAGCACCTAAAGACTTATGTTTAGCTAACTCTACCATCACGTCCGTGGCGGGGGTGATAGGGTAGGAGCCGAGGAACAGTCTGCGACCGGATTTCTCGGCTGCTGCCAAAAGACCCCAAGCGGTGGCGACATTACCGGTGATGTTGCGGTAACGGCCCTTGGGCATGTTGTCAGCTTGTGCAATTTCGAAGATATGGGAGTGCATGACCTCCAATTTGTCAGCGTATTCGTAACCTTCGGTCAAAACCGCCTTGTTCAAAGCGACCACTTCGGGCTTTTTGGCGAACTTGCGCTCCAGATAGGCGTAGGTTTGGTCGAGTTTTTTATGGGTGGCGTAGAAGATAATGCCTAATGCGAACATGTTACGGCAGCGGTCGGCGGTCTTCTTGTCAGCACCTTGCTCGTTGCCAATACGTTGTGTGAAAGAGGTGACCGGAGCCTTGATGATGGTGTAGGCACGCTCCATCTCATCGGTGAACGGGTGGTCGTTCTCGGTGTAGCCCGCTTTCTCAAGAGCCTCGTCGGTGAATGTGTCGATATCCACGATGATGGTGGCCCCTTTCTTGGCCCACTTGAGGTTCGATTTGAGCGAGGCCGGGTTCATCGCGACAAGGATGTCGCATTTGTCGCCGGAACTGTAGATGTGATTGCCCACGTGCACCTGATAGCCAGACACACCAGCGATGGTGTTGTGAGGGGCGCGGATTTCGGCTGGATAATCGGGGAAAGTGGCGATGTCGTTGCCAGTAAGGGCAGAAGCGTCCGAGAACAGGGTTCCTGAAAGCTGCATACCGTCGCCAGAGTCACCCGCAAAACGAACGACGATGTCGTCAATTTTTGTGATTTGCTCTGTTGCCATAAATTTCTTTATTTTATTGCTAAATACATTTAGTTGACTTAATTTGATTCTTCCGCAATAAAGCACAACGAAAAATCAAGTAACTATTTGAAATATAATAACTTAATTGCCCGTAGTCTTTATTTTTACTCGGGGGCAAAATTATCAAAATAAATGGAATAACAAACAGTATTTTGAGAAAAAAAACATCACTTTTCTTTTCGTTTTTTTCTGCATGACCGTTCAATATGAAATGTTATCTTTGCACTTTTAATGATAATGTGTATATTTAGGTGTCATTTATTTGATTATGAGATATATAAAAGTGTTAAAATGCTTTCGTCTTTCGGCGTTATGTGTAGTATTGATGCTGATTTCTGTTACAAAGGCGATGGCTCAAAACGATTCCGTAAAGCCGAAAAAGATGTGGCTGCGCAACTGGAAACTTAGCGACTACCTGCAGATTCACGGCTTTGTCGATGCGCAATACGACTATACGCGCCAGCTCGAAAATGACGGTATCCTGACGCAGCACAGCGTTATCATGCTGCGGCGCGCCCGCGTAGATTTCTCCGGCAATCTGCATCCGATGCTCGACTTCCGCCTGCAGGCTGATTTTGCATTCACTCCAAAATTGTTAGATGCCTGGCTGCGCGTGAAGTTTTGCAAGTATGCGCAACTGCAGATCGGTCAAATCAAGACCCCCTTCACGATGGATAACTTTCTGTCACCGTTGGATTTAGAGTTCATGGAGCTGTCGCAGTCTGTGGCAGCTTTGGCCGGTTTTGTCGATATCTCCGGTGTCCCCGAATATGCTAACGGTCTGGAAATCGGCGCGATGCTGTCGGGCACGCTGGTGGATTACATGAAGGACGGCGAGCGCATCCCTATCCTCAACTACTACGCCGGCATCTTCGGCGGTTCGGGCATCAACATCAAGAAGGATAACCTGAGCAAGGACTTCTCCGCCCGCCTTGATTTCTATCCTTTCGTGAGGAATTTCAGACTTTCGGGATCCGTCTATTTCGGCAATTATCCGCTTTTCAAGGACCGCAACGCTCCTCGCAACCGCTGGTCCGCGGGTGCCGAGTACCTGGGCAAGCATTGGACAGCCCGTGCAGAGTATTTGCAGGGCACGACAGGTGTTGAAAACCAGAGTCTTACCTTCCCTGAAGATTCTGTCTATTTGGTGAAAACGCGTGGACTTTACGCCTTTGTGGGCTATTGGTTCTATATGGGCTGGGGCAAGAAGAGTTCGGCTGTTCAGCGCCTGCGTCCGCTTTTCCGCTACGATTACTGCGTCCGCGACAAAAACGATCCCTCCACTACAACCAACTATTTCTCTTTCGACCTCGAATGGTGGCCTGACCCGCACGTGCGCGTGCTCTTGGATTACACACTCCGTCAGCGGAATAACCATCGGAATTTAGGCCACACAATGGCAGCGAAGGTTTCCGTCTGTTTTTAGAACATAATGGTGGATTTTGGATTATTTTATATTTTTGCGCTTTATTAGTTAATAATGACAAAATTCTTCTTGCGGATATATGACTTACTGGAACGGCGGCGTTGGCTGGCCATAAGTTTGGCCGTCGTGTTGACTGGCCTATTTGCTTTTTTCGCCACGCGGGTACACTATGAGGAGGACATCGCTCGGTTCCTGCCCTCTGGAGATGAGAGTCAAAAATACCAGGAAGTTTATCAACAGTTTGCCGCACAGAACCGTATCGTTGTGGTTTTCTCCTCTAAAGGAGAGAGAGTTGACAATGAGAGTATTGAGTCTGCGATTGAATTGTTCGGAGGGAAATTGGAGGGCAGTGAGATGGTCGAGAATCTGAATGTTACCGTGGATGAAACTCAGGTTTTTGAGCTGATGGATGCAGTTTATGCCCATCTTCCTTGTCTTTTGGAAGAATCTGATTACCAGTATGTTGACTCGTTGCTAAAAACGCCTGATTTCGTCCATGACCGCCTCGCGCAAGACAAGCAGTTGCTGATGTTCCCCGTAGCCGGCACGGTGATGCATACCTTGCCGGTGGATCCGTTGCAGCTTTTTACACCAGTGTTGCGCCGACTTAACTCCCTGAAGCTGAACGATGCTTTCCAAGTGATTGACGGATACCTGTTTACTGCCGATGGTAAGCATGGAATGCTTACCTTTGACAGTCCTTTCGGAGCGAACGAGAGTTACAACAACAGTCGTTTGGCGGAGTGGTTGGAGCAGATGGCTTCTGAGGTGAAGAACCAGTGCCCCGGGGTGGAAATCGCCGCTGTGGGCGCGCCGTTGATTGCCGCCACTAATGCCACGCAGATCAAGAGCGACTCGGTGACGGCTGTTATAATCGCTATTGTGTTGATTCTCTTGATTTTACTGCTGCATTACCGCCGTCTTTCCGACATCCTTTGGGTAGGCGCATCCATCTTGTTCGGGGCTTTGTTTTCCTTGGCGGGGATTGCGATCTTCAGAGGTGGTATCTCCATCATCGTGCTGGGACTTGGCTCCGTGATTGTGGGTATTGTGGCGAACTATCCGCTGCATTTTTTGGACGAATACAAGGAGGTGGGCAATCGTCGCGAAGCGTTGCGTGAGATGGTGTTGCCGCTCTTCATCGGCAATCTCACTACTGTTGCCGCCTTCTTATGCCTTCTTTGGCTCGATGCACGCGCCATGCAAGACCTCGGCCTCTTCGCCTCGCTAATGCTTGTCGGTACGATTCTGTTCGTGCTCATCTTCCTGCCGCAGTTCATGCGCAAACGCCCTTCCCCATCCGAACATCTGCTTTTCGGAAAGTGGACCGGACTGCACCTTTCCCGCAGTAAAGCGCGTCCGTGGATTCTACTTGTCGGCCTGATAATCACTGTTATACTGGGATACTATTCGACAAAGACCTCTTTTGACAGCGACCTGTCGAACATCAATTACATGACTCCTGCGCAACGCGAGAATCTGGAGATTCTCTCTCAGGTGCAGTCGTCCGACATGATGTATGCAGTGGCAGAGGCCTCGACGTTGCAAGAAGCGGTGAACCGCAACGATTCTTTGCTGAGTGTGTTGCAGAGGTGCCCCGCGGTGGCAGCCGTTAGTGGAGTAGGCGAGATGCTACCTTCCCAATCGAGACAAAAGGTGGCTGCCGACCGTTGGAACGCTTTTTGGAGTGACCATTCCCGACAGGAATTGCTGAGGAATTTCGAACGCGAGGCATTGGCGCAAGGTTTCTCCATAGAGGCTTTCGAACCTTTCATGAATCTTATTTCTGAAAATGCTAAAATATCTAATATTGAGGATTTTACGGATGTTATCGAACCTTTTACCCTAAAGTATATTTATCCTTTTGAAAACGGTTATAGGATTGTCAATTACGTGAAGACGGAGCAGCCCGAAGTAGTGCACTCGTTGCTTGACGGAAATCAGTCCGCTTTTGTCTTCTCCGGCAGCGATGTGGGGCACCAGTTGGTTGAGATGTTGCGCGATTCCTTTAACTACATCGGTCTGGTTTGCAGTTTGGTGGTCTTCGTTTTCCTATTGATCTCCTTCCGTAGAATTGAGCTTGCCCTGCTGGCCTTCCTCCCTTTGGCGGTCAGCTGGATTTGGATTCTTGGATTGATGCATCTTACTGGTATTCAGTTTAATATCGTCAATATTGTACTCGCTACGTTCATCTTCGGACAAGGCGATGACTACACGATTTTCATTACTGAAGGGTTGCTGTATGAGCACACGACAGGTAAACCGCGACTGGCCTCCTACAAGCACAGTGTCGTGATTTCCGCCCTTATCATGTTTGCAGGCATCGGCTGTCTGATTGTGGCCAAACACCCCGCTTTGAGGTCGTTGGCCTTGGTGACGATTGTCGGAATGGCTACGGTGGTTTTCATGGCCTCCTTCTTGCCGCCGCTCATTTTCGACTGGTTGACGAAGGAAAATGGTCAGCAAAGAGAGGCTCCCATTACCCTTAAACGTCTGATAAATAGTGCTTTGTATTATGTCGGTTTTCTGTTCCTTTTTGTTATACTGACTCCTTACACGCTCATCTATTTTATGTTTGGGAAGAATAACGAGGAGAAGAAACTGAGGTATCATAAACAGTTGCAAGCGATGGCTGCCTTCTTTGTGCATTGCGTTCCCGGTGTGAAGTTCCGTATGAACAAGATTCAGGCGGATGCTTTTGAGAAACCGGCAGTCGTGATTTCTAACCATCAGAGTGTCTTGGATATACTTTGCATGTTGTCCCTTACACCGAAGCTGGTTTTCCTCACTAACGACTGGGTTTGGCGGAACCTGTTTTTCGGGGTTGTGATTCGCAAGGCGGAATTCTATCCGGTGCACGACGGAATGGAGATGAACCTGTCGCGACTGCGTGACCTTTACGAACGGGGTTACTCCATTTGCATATTCCCCGAGGGCACGCGATCGCCAAATTGCGACATTTTGCGATTCCACAAAGGGGCGTTTGCTTTATCCCGAGAATTGGGCGCCGACATACAACCCGTTTTCCTTCACGGGGTGGGGCATGTTTTGCCTAAGAATGGAATTGTTTTGAGTGAAGGGGAATTTTACATGGAAGTGGCTGAGCGCCAGAGACCTTACGATTCCGTGGATTGTGATACGGAGATTGAGTGTGATCGCATAGTTACCAAGCGGATGCATCAATACTATCAGGAACACTACAAAGAACTCTGCGAAAAATTGGAAACGCCTGAGTATTGGAGGTTTGTGAGGAATTATAAGGATAGGTATAAGGTTTAAGGGTTAAGGTTTAAGGGTTAAGGTTTAAGGGTTAAGGGTTTAAGGGTTTAAGAGTTTAAGGGTTAAAAGGTTAGAATTTGTTGATACCAGTTTCATCGTATCATCGTATCATCGTATCATCGCATCATCATAAAATAATGAAAAAATACATACATATAATTGGCGGCGGAATCGGAGGTTTGTTCACGGCTGCGCTGTTGGCGAAGGAGGATTATCCGGTGACCGTTCTGGAGCGCAGTGCGCATGTGGGCGGTGGCCTGCAGTCGTTCACCCGCAACGGGGTCGCGTTTGATGCGGGTATGCACGTTGTGGGCGGTTTGCAGCCCGGAGGTTCGCTCAACCGCATCTGCCGCCACCTCGGCATCCTCGATCAGCTGCATTACCGTTTGGTGGATGCCGATTGCGGCGACGAAGTGTTTTGTTTCGAAGATGGCAAAACCTATCGTATTCCGCAGGGAAGGGCGGCTTTCACCGCCTATTTTCAAGAGAACTTCCCTGAAGAGCGGGAGAATATCCAACGGTATGTGGATCATCTCTTTGCATTGGCGGATCAGGTCGATTTCTTCTTCCTGCGTCCTGGCAGCGATGCGACCTCAGGCGACGAGACTTTCTATCAGCCTTCGGTGCAGTTCATTGCCGATCATGTGCAGAATCCGAAACTGCGCCATCTGCTGGCCTACCTCAGTCCCTTGGCGGGTGGTGAGGCCGGATACACACCCGCGTACATCTTCGCGTTGATTAACTACCTCTATATCAGCGGACATTCGCGTTTCGAAGGTCCTGCGGAACAGTTGGCGGAGGCGTTGGTGGCGAAGATCCAGGAGTTGGGTGGAGAGGTGCTGCCGTGTGCCGAAGTGACCTCCATGCAGATGACGAACGGTTGGGTGCAGTCGTTGACCACCTCCGACGGTCGAACGTTTGCCACCGATTGTGTGGTCTCCTCCATTCATCCTCAATCTTTGTTGAATATTGCTGACAACCAGTTGTTTACCAAGGCGGCGCGCAACCGTTTGGCAAGTGCCCCGAACAACTATTCTGCCTACTGTGTCTATGTCGTGCTCAAGGAAGGGACGTTCCCGTACCTCAATCATCCGTGCTATTGTTGGGACAGCTACGACAAAGTGTGGCAGTTCGGGAAGTATAAGGAGGAGAATTGGCCGCAGAATCTCGTCTATTTCACCCCATGCGAGCGGAACCAGGGAACGTATGCCCGTGCATTGCAGGTTATCGTTTTTTCGCCCTTCTCCATGTGCGAGCGGTGGGCTTACACGACATTAGGAAACCGAAGTGAGGATTATGAAGCGTGGAAAAAGCGACATACAGAGCTGATAATAAATAAGTTGGAGAAGAAGATGCCTGGTTTCCGCGATTGCGTGGAAGCAATCTATGAAGCCACACCATTGACCATCCGTGACTATTTTAACGAGCCGGAGGGGGCGTTGTACGGACTGCTCAAGGACAGTCGCAACCCGTTTGCCGGCTACCTCCCCATACGTACCAAAGCCGAAAACCTATTCCTG
>Ga0310694_10006397_pt1 | contig 11146 bp, 6 predicted proteins | sample 174DNAGHGhighgp2_FD_203884 | JGI IMG/M metagenome (GOLD analysis project Ga0310694, IMG submission 203884) | Sheep rumen microbial communities from Palmerston North, Manawatu-Wanganui, New Zealand - 1742 DNA GHGhigh gp2 (v2) (version 2) | ecosystem: Host-associated > Mammals > Digestive system >... | reverse complement strand
CACCGGTGAACGGATAACCATAGCCGGACACAAGAAAGTGGTGTTTGTTGAGGAGAGAAAAAGACCCCTCTCCGGCTCTCCCCTCGAGAACCACCCCACTACCGTTGGTCGCGGGGACCCCGGAGGGGAGAGAGTAATTACTCCCCGCCCTATGAGGGAGGGGACGGGGGTTGGTCTGAAACCTATCGACCCCATACAGAAACTCGGCGAGCAGGCTGAAGAGATCAAAGGCATACTGAGCGAACTCAACGCCATGACATCTGCTGACAGACCGCAGGAGCTGACAGAAGACAGACCGCAGGCAGAACCTGCTGACAGACCGCAGGCGCTGACAGAAGACAGACCGCAGGCAGAACCTGCTGACAGACCGCAGGCGCTGACAGAAGACAGAAATAAGGAGGAGAAACAGTTCAACCCGTGGCTGACAGGACTGATAACCATCGGTGTGTTTGCCATGCTGCTGGTGATTGCATACTTCATACTGCGTCACCGGATCGTGAACTGGGCGGACAGCATGCGCAGCAACATTGAGCAGCGCGTAAGTACCACACCCGAAGAGCCTGCCGCAACCGACGTACAAGCCGTTATACCTGCCGAAGAGCCGCAGCCCGCTGCACCGGCAGAAACGACCGAAGCAGCACCGGCACCCGTGAGCCCGTGGATGGATGACAGCCGGCGCAAGTTCACGGAGTTTCTGCCGGAGGAAACAGTCGGACAGGACAGCCGTCTGGCGTGGGTAGCCAAGAAGCGCTACGGCGAAAAGGCGTACTGGGTGTTCATCTACGAGGTTAACCGAGACCGGCTCAGCTCGCCCGATCATGTGCTGCCGGGAATGAAACTGCGCGTACCTGAACTGCCGAAAGAACTGCGCGACCCCAACGACCCCGACACCAAAGCACTCCTTGACCGACTCAGTGAAAAATACAGGGCAAACTGAAAACTGAAAATTGAAAATTGAAAGGAGAAAATTGAAAGGGAACACAATCCATATAGAAGGTGCACGCACGAACAACCTGAAGAACGTGAGCGTGGATATCCCGCGCAACAAGATGGTTGTGATCACGGGTGTGAGCGGCAGCGGCAAGTCGTCGCTGGCGTTCGATACGCTCTATGCCGAAGGGCAACGCCGCTACGTGGAGAGCCTCAGCGCCTACACGCGGCAGTTCCTCGGGCGTATGCAGAAACCCGACGTGGACAGCATTGACGGTATACCTCCCGCCATAGCCATTGAGCAGAAAGTCAGTTCGCGTAACCCGCGTTCAACCGTAGGTACGGTTACCGAGATCTACGATTATCTCAAGCTCCTGTTTGCACGTGCCGGCACTACCCTCTCGCCCGTGAGCGGCAAAGAGGTGAAACGCCACACCGTAGCCGACGTACTCAAGCATCTGCGCTCGCTGCCCAACGGCACACGCGTCATGCTGCTGGCAGCGGTCAAAACCATCCCACTACGCGAGCTTGCGGGGACCACGGGCAACCAGCAATCAGCGGTCAGCGAACAGCAGGAGGCTGACAACCTGCAGGCACGTGCCGCTGCATGGATCAGCGAGGGGTACTCACGACTATTGCACGTTCACAACGACGGCAGCGCGGATATACTGCGCCTGAGCAGCAGCCTCAGCCCAGACCTGATCAGCGACCTCGAGAACGTCTATCTGCTGGTGGACCGCATAGTGGCGGATGGCGAACAGGCTACAGAGAACCGCTTTGCCGACTCCATACAAACGGCGTTCTTCGAGGGCAAAGGCGAGTGCGTACTGCGCACAGAGTTGCCCGCAGACTCGAATGTCGATAGTCGAAAGTCGATAGTCGATAGTCGAAAGTCGAAAGACGAAAGCGGAATACAAATGGTACATTTCTCCGAGCGGTTTGAGGCAGACGGAATACAGTTTGTCGAGCCTACAGAGCACCTGTTCAACTTCAACAACCCGCTCGGCGCATGCCCCACATGCAACGGATTCGGCAATATAATCGGCATTGACATGGATCTGGTAGTGCCCGACAAATCCAAGAGTATCTACGAAGACGCTATAGCCTGCTGGCGCGGAGAGAAAATGAGCAAATGGCGCGACGAACTGATCTATCACGCTGCTGAGTTCGATTTCCCTATTCACACGCCGTTCTACGCACTCACCCCCGAACAGAAACAACTGATCTGGACGGGTAACGAGTATTTCCGCGGACTGAACGACTTCTTCCGCATGCTGGAGAAAGACCAGTACGCCAAGATCCAGTACCGTGTCATGCTGGCACGCTTCAAGGGAAAGACCGTCTGCCCTGACTGCCGCGGGCTGCGTCTGAGAAAAGAGGCAGAGTACGTATGGGTAGGCGGCAAGCGCATAACCGACATAGCCGCTATGCCCGTGAGCGAAGTGATGGAGTGGGTGCACGGGTTGGAGGAAGCTATCAGCAATCAGAAATCAGAAATCAGAAATCAGAAATCAGAAATCATAAATAAGCTGGCAGGCATGGGCGAACTGATCACGGAGATTCGCAGCCGACTGCAGTTCATGGAGGATGTGGGACTCAGTTACCTCAGTCTCAACCGCATGGCTTCAACGCTCTCGGGCGGTGAGAGTCAGCGTATCAACCTCGCCAAATCGTTGGGCAGCAGCCTGGTAGGCTCACTGTATGTGCTGGACGAGCCGTCCATCGGTCTGCACCCGCGCGACACACAGCGGCTCATACACGTGCTGCACGAACTGCGCGACCTGGGCAACACGATCGTGGTCGTGGAGCACGACGAGGATATAATGATGGCTGCCGACTATATGATAGAGATCGGACCGAAAGCCGGCAGTCACGGCGGAGGGATAACCTACGTAGGCAAACCGCGCCTGCAGGATTTTCCCTCCGTTATACCGCCGCAACGCAGACCCTGGAGCAACTATATCGAGATTATCGGTGCAGCCGAGAACAACCTGCAGAACCTGAATGTCAAGTTCCCGCTGGGCGTACTCACGGTGATCACAGGCGTGAGCGGCAGCGGCAAATCATCGCTCGTGAGCAAGGTGCTCTACCCTGCCCTGAAGAAACATTACGGCGGCATTGCTGCCGAGCATACAGGCGACTACGGCAGTCTGCGCGGAAGCATGCACCTGCTCAAAGATGTGGAGTTCGTCGATCAGAACCCGCTCAGCAAATCCTCACGCTCGAACCCCGTGACGTACATGAAGGCTTTCGACGAGATCCGCAGGATCTTTGCCGAGCAGCAGGCGTCCAAACAGATGGGCTTCACACCGGCACACTTCTCGTTCAACACCCCGGGCGGCCGCTGCGAGGAGTGTCAGGGCGAAGGTACGATAACGATTGAGATGCAGTTCATGGCAGATATAGTCATTGAGTGCGAACACTGCCACGGCAAGCGATACAAGAAAGATGTACTGGAGATAACCTTCGGCGGCAAGAACATCTACGACGTGCTGAACATGACTGTGGACGAGGCTATCGAGTTCTTCACCGAGTACGGTTGCCCGAAGGTAGTTAAACTGCTCAAACCGCTGCAGGACGTAGGTATCGGTTATGTTAAACTCGGTCAATCGAGCAGCACCCTGTCCGGCGGCGAGAGCCAGCGCGTGAAGCTCGCGTCATATCTGGCGCAGGAGAACAGCCGACCGACCATGTTCATCTTCGACGAGCCTACCACAGGCTTGCACCACAGCGACGTACTCGTGCTGCTCAATGCCCTGGAACGACTGATCAGCAAGGGGCACACGGTGGTAGTGATAGAGCATAACCCCACACTGATCATGGCTGCCGACCATATCATCGACCTCGGTCCCGAAGGCGGCAAGGATGGCGGACGCATTGTGGCGGAAGGCACACCCGAGCAAATCATGGCGTGCGAACAGAGTTACACAGGTAAAGCATTGAAGAATTGGCTCTAAGTATTGAAAACATAGTTAAGGAGTACTCCTCCAAGCCTATACTGGCTGGTATCACGTTTCTGGTCAACAAACGTGACCGCATTGCCTTGGTAGGCAAGAACGGTGCAGGCAAGACCACCCTGCTCCGCCTCATAGCCGGCGAGGAGACACCCACAAGCGGGCATATCAGCCGCGACAGCGACATGACGATCGGTTACCTGCCGCAGCACATGATCCACAACGAGGGCACAACGCTCCGCGAAGAGGTGGACAGCGTGCGCGACAAACAGGATCCGAAGAGTATAGGGCAAATGGAACGTGTGTTGCTCGGTTTGGGATTTGAGCGCACGGATTTCGACCGCCCGTGCAACGAGTTCTCCGGCGGATGGCGAATGCGTATCGAACTGGCAAAGATCCTGCTGCGCAAGCCCGATCTGCTCCTGCTCGACGAGCCTACCAACCACCTGGACATCGAATCCATACAATGGATGGAAGATTGGCTGAAGGCTGCACCGTGTGCGGCAATTATCGTCAGCCACGACCGCGCGTTCATCGATAATGTCACCACGCGGACGATAGAGATCTCCCTGGGCAAGATCTACGACTACAACGTACCCTACTCGCAGTTCGTCACCCTGCGTCAGGAGCGCCACGAGCAACAGGTGCGCGCATACGAGAATCAGCAGAAGATGATCAAGGACACCGAGGAGTTCATTGAGCGCTTCCGCTACAAGGCTACGAAGAGCGTGCAGGTGCAGAGCCGAATCAAGCAACTCAGCAAACTCGAGCGTCTGGAGGTCGATATGGAGGACAACAGCCGCCTGAGAATGAAGTTCCCGCCCGCACCCCGCAGCGGAGATTTCCCCGTGATAGCCGACGATATAAAGAAGGCGTTCGGCAATCATGTGGTGTTCGACCATGTGACGTTCACTATCCGCCGCGGAGAGAAAGTGGCATTTGTGGGCAAGAACGGCGAAGGCAAGACAACACTCGTGCGCTGTATCATGAACGAACTGCAGGATTACTCCGGCACGCTGAAAATCGGCCATAACGTCAAGATCGGATATTTTGCGCAGAACCAGGCTTCGCTGCTCGATGGCGAACTGACCGTGTTCGACACCATTGATCGTGTGGCAGTGGGCGATATACGCACGCGCATAAAAGATATATTAGGTGCATTTATGTTCGGCGGCGAAGCCATTGACAAACGCGTGAAAGTGCTCTCCGGCGGCGAGCGTAGCAGATTGGCAATGATCCGGCTGCTGCTCGAACCGGTGAACCTGCTCATACTCGACGAGCCTACCAACCACCTCGACATGCGCAGCAAGGACGTGCTCAAGGAAGCCCTGCAGGCATTCGAAGGTACGGTCATACTCGTCAGCCACGACCGCGATTTTCTGGACGGTATAGTGAGCAAGGTGTATGAGTTCGGCGGCGGCAAGGTGCGCGAACACCTCGGCGGTATCTATGATTGGCTGCAATACAAGCGCGCAGCACGCCTGCAGGATGCAGACAAAGCAATTGATCTGGCGCTTGTTCAGACCGCTGACGCTCAAAGACAAAAGACCGCTGACGCTCAAAGACCGCCTTCGGCTCAAAGCAACGGCGCTCAAGATTATGCGGCACAGAAAGCCAAAGCAGCCGAACTGCGCAAGGCACAGAAAGCCGTGGCACAAGCCGAACAGGACATAAGCAACCTCGAACAGCAGATCCTGGACATCGAGCAGATCCTGGCAGAGGTGGAAGGACAGTCGCCGGAGAACTTCGAGAAGTACAACCGCCTCAAGCGCGCGCTCGAGCAACGGATGTACGAGTGGGAGATACTGAGCGAGCAACTGGAGGAGATAGTTGAGAGTTGAGGGTTGAGGGTTGAGAGTAGTCTTATAGTTGGGAGTTGAAAGTTAACTGACTACTATAAACTTTCTAACTTCGCTCAACGCTCCATACGGCTTTAGCCGATCGTTCGAGGCGTAGCCGAGATAAGAACTCTAAACACTAAACTATAATAAACAAGCTATGGACGAAATAATCAATTATATCAAAACGTGGCTGTTGTACGGTAATGCCGATGCAGCACAGATGATCGGCTACACGGCTGACGAACGCGAGTGGCAGAAGTACAAACTGGTAATCGTTCCCAACGGACATATGGGCAAAGATATCGTGCTGCCTGATCTTACTACTCCTGTCGTGGAGCAGTGGTCGGCAAGCGACGCACCGGAGCAGGTCGTGGCTGTGGTGCGAAACGACCTTATCTACAACACGTTCTTCTTTATCTCGCGTGCCGAGGAGGTGATCAACAAGCAGCGCGACGAGCACGGACGCTTTGCTGCCGCCTACTCTGTCCTGGGCGAACGCAACCGCCTTATGGTGCCTACACTGGACGAGTATGCACGCCTGGTAATGAAAGCCGTGGGGCAGCCGTTGCCCCCCTCGGGGTTTGCGCATATCTACCTCACCCACGACATCGATACCATCGCCCATTACCGCCACCTGCGCGGTGCACTCGGCGGGCTGTGGCGAGGCGAGTGGCGACAGGTGCTGCGCTCGTGGAGAGACATTGAGAATGATCCGGCATACACCTTCCCGTGGCTCGTGGAGCAGGACAACCGCGTGCCGCTGGCGGAAAAGATATATTTCGTCAAGCACTCCTTCGGCAAGGGCTACGACTATCCGCAGTACAACCACCACAGCCCGGATGCTCACCGCCTGCGTAAGTTCCTGGAGTGGAACAAAGTAACCATCGGCTGGCACAGTTCGTACTACGGCGTGGGCAGCATTGAGCAACGCAGCAAGCGGCGCGACGAACTGTCCGTTCACCGCTCGCATTACCTGAACTGCTCCATTGAGAACATGCGCAAACTGGTAGCCCTCGGCATAACCGACGATTACACAATGGGATTTGCCGACCGGGCAGGCTTCCGCTTGCAGACCTCGCGTGCCGTGCTCTGGATCGATCCCGAACGGATGCAACTCACCGAACTGGTGCTCCACCCGCTGATCATCATGGATGTAACACTCAGCAGCAAGAACTACATGGCGCTGGATCAGGTCGAGGCAACTTACGTGTGCCAGCAACTGATTGACAAAGTTCGTATGCACAACGGCGACCTCTGCCTGCTGTGGCACAACACGTCCATCAACCAAACCGACTACCACAAGTCGCTCTATCCCGAACTGTTACTTAGCCTGCGATGAACACCCTACCGAAGATACTGATCATAGCAGATGGTTTTGGCGTGCCTTCGTACAATCCCAGGCTCAGGGCACTGTGCGACTATCTGTACGCCCAAGGCTACCCGATAACGGTTGTTGTGGAGCATATAGCCGACCTGCCGTTCAGGCACAACTACCCTATCCGCGAACTGCAGCTCTATACAGGCGGCAAAGCAGATTGGGCGGTTAAGAACATTTGGGCTATGCTCACCGATTGGAAGAACCGCAAGTTCTCTGCCCTCGTGGAGCAGTTGTACGGCAGCGAGACGTTCGATATAGTGTTCTGCACCACGTTCCACACCTGCCCGCTGCGCGCCGCTATCGACTTCGGCAAACGCCACCACCTGCCTGTCATAACCGACATCCGCGACCTGGCGGAACAGGCTCCCGGCAACCAGGTGAACTACCTCGCGCACCAGAGCCGGGCACTCAGGATGTTCGTACGTCCGTATCAGCAGGTGAACATTCGCCGCCGCAACAAGCAACTGGCGCAGGCAGACTGCATAACCACCGTGTCGCCATGGCACGTTGCGTTCCTCAGGCGCATGAACCCGCATACGCAACTTATCTACAACGGCTACGACGCCAAGGTCTATACGCCGGAAGATCTGCCAACTAACGAGTTTGTAATCAGTTACTGCGGCAAGTTCTTCGGTGAGCCGATACAAGACGCACGACCGCTCTTCGAGGCACTGGCGGCACTCAAGCATATACCCTACAGGCTGATTATTCATACGAACCCCGAGGGGAAGAACTTGCTCGGGCACATGGCTGAACACTACAACGTACGCGCCGAGATCAATGGTTATATCCCGCAATCAGAGGTGCTTAAACTATACCGCCGAAGCAGTATCCTGCTGGTACTCACCAACCGTGCGTCCGAACAGAACGTACACGGACTAATGACAACTAAGTTCTACGAGGCACTGGGTATAGAAAAACCCGTGCTCTGCGTCCGCAGCGACGAAGAGTGTCTCGCGGAGGTTATCCGCCTGACAAACGCAGGCGTTGCTGCCACTACAGCGGAGGAAGTCAAAGCGTTCATCCTTGACAAATACAGCGAGTGGCAGGCAAAAGGCTACACACGCCAGGCGGTGAAAGGCAAACAGGATTTCTCGCGCCAGCAACAAGTACAACAATTCGAACAACTCATTCTGCAATGCCTGCACAAGTAACGATCATCATACCTGTCTATAACGCCGAGCCATATCTGGAGCAATGCCTGCGCTCGATAGCCGATCAGACGTACACCGGCTGGCTGGCTATCGTGGTGAACGACGGCAGCACGGACGGCAGTCTGCGCGTGGCGGAACGATTTGCCGGCAGCGACAAGCGTTTTCAGGTGCTCACTATCCCTCACGCCGGACAGTCGGCAGCACGCAATGCTGGATTGGAGATTGTCAAGAGTGATTATGTGTGCTTCCTGGATGCCGACGACTGGCTCGACAGCAACTACCTCTCCACCCTGCTTGAGCACGCAGGCAGCTACGAGGTCGTACAGAGCGGATACAGGCGCGTGACGAACGCAGGCGCGGTTACCGAGAGCCGCCTGCCTAAGCACTTCTACCAGTTCGCCTCGCCGTGCATGAGGCTCTACCGAACGGCTGAGGTGCAAGACGTACGTTTTCCGCTGGGGATGATCTACGAGGACGTTATTTTCTCGCTTCGCCTTTGGGCAAAACACCCGACGTACAGGCTTATACCGTATATCGGTTACAACTACCGCCTCAATCCCAACTCAACTACCTCGCATTACAACAAATCGGCGCAACAGACACTTTATGCAGCCATACGCGACACACAGGCGCCGTGGTGGCTGAAGATTTATACGATACTCCGACTTAAATTTCATTTTCGCAAATGAACACATCCGAAATACTCGCCTTGCTGCACCGCGAAGTGGTGCCGGCTATCGGTTGCACCGAACCGATGTGCGTAGCCCTGTGCGTAGCGCGTGCAACAGAGCAGTTGGGCGCCGAACCTGACGCTATCAGCGTGAGCGTGAGCAAGAACATCTACAAGAACGCCATGGGCGTAGGCATCCCGTGCACAGGCATGAACGGATTGCCTATAGCCGTCGCTTTAGGTGCTACTATCGGCAAGAGTGCCTACGGGTTGGAGGTTCTGCGCGACACCACGCCCGAGGCGGTAGCCTACGCCAATTCGTACATGCAGCGCGTGCCGCCGCAGATAGCCATAGCCCACGACGCGCCGGATATCCTGTATGTGCACGCTACCGTCAGTCGCAACGGCAAGACAGCCAGCGCTACCATCCAAGGCAGCCACACATGCTTCGTGGACGACAGTCCATCAGCCGCAGGCAGTCTGTCAGGCGAAGCCGGTCTGTCTTCTCTCAGCGACAGCGGTCTGTCTTCTGTCAGCGAAAGCGGTCTGTCAGCCGAAGGCGGTCTGTCTTCTGTCAGCGACAGCGGTCTGATCTCCTCGCTCCGCGAGGTCTATGATTTCGCACTGAACGTGCCACTCCGGGAGGTCGAGTTCCTGATGGAGGGCGCCAAGATGAACATGTCGGCTGCCGAAAAGTCATTCATGGGCAACTACGGTCACGGTTTGGGACGACTGCTGCACACCGTGAGCAACCAGCACCTCACCGGGGTCCCCACAAGCTGGCGCGGTGAGGTGGACGCCAACAGCCCGCATACGCAGATGTCGAACATCTTCGGCGATACACTATTCACCAAGATCCTCTGCTACACCTGCGGCGCGTGCGATGCGCGTATGTCGGGTGCCATGGTGCCCGTGATGTCAAACTCCGGCAGCGGTAACCAGGGCATAAGCTGCTCTATACCTGTCTATCTGTACGCACTGGAGCACAACATGAACGAGGAGCAGACCCTGCGTGCACTCACGCTGAGCAACCTGACAGTGATCTATATCAAGCAGTCGCTCGGACGCTTGTCTGCCTTGTGCGGCTGCGTGGTGGCGGCTACGGGTAGTGCTGCCGGACTGACCTACCTCATGGGCGGACAGTTCGACGAAGTGACGTTTGCCATCAAGAACATGATAGCCAACATCTCCGGCATGATCTGCGATGGTGCCAAGCCTGCCTGTGCACTTAAGGTCACCAGCGGCGTGGCTACGGCCGTGCTTTCCGCCTCAATGGCTATGCATCACTCGTTCGCCGAAGCAACCGAAGGTATAGTGGAGGACGATATCGACCGCACTATTCATAACCTGACACGCATCGGACGTGACGGTATGTGCAAGACGGATGATCTGATTATTGACATAATGACGAAAAAAAATCAACAAACATGATAACAATCGAACAACTCAAAGACGTACAGCAACGCGCTGACAAACTCAAGTCTTATCTCGCCATCGACGAGAAACGTATCCAACTCGAGGAAGAAGAACTGCACACCCAAGCCCCGGGGTTCTGGGAAGACGCCAAGGCTGCCGAGGCTCAGATGCGCAAGGTCAAAAGCCTGCGCCGCTGGATAGAGGGCTACGAGGGCGTACGCTCCGCTACCGAGGAACTGCAACTCGCGTTCGATTATTACAAGGAGGAACTGGTGACCGAAGAAGAGGTCGATTCCGCCTACGCACACGCCATGCGTGAAGTCGAGGATCTTGAAATGAAGAACATGCTTTCCCACGAGGAGGACGCTATGCCCGCCGTGCTGAAGATCGTGGCAGGCGCAGGAGGAACAGAAGCGCAGGATTGGGCGGAGATGCTCATGCGTATGTACCAGCGTTACTGCGAGAAGCACGACTACAAGGTGACTATCGCCAACCTGCAAGAGGGAGATGAAGCTGGTATAAAAACCGTGACATTCAACATTGAGGGCGACATGGCGTACGGCTACCTGAAGAGTGAGAACGGCGTACACCGCCTCGTACGCGTCAGTCCTTACAACGCACAAGGCAAACGAATGACGAGTTTTGCTTCCGTCTTCGTCGTGCCGCTGATCGACGACTCGATAGAGATAACCGTCGATCCTGCAGGACTGAGCTGGGATACGTTCCGCTCGTCGGGTGCCGGCGGACAGAACGTCAACAAGGTTGAGTCAGGCGTGCGCCTGCACTATAAGTTCACCAACCCG
>Ga0310694_10006395_pt1 | contig 11147 bp, 5 predicted proteins | sample 174DNAGHGhighgp2_FD_203884 | JGI IMG/M metagenome (GOLD analysis project Ga0310694, IMG submission 203884) | Sheep rumen microbial communities from Palmerston North, Manawatu-Wanganui, New Zealand - 1742 DNA GHGhigh gp2 (v2) (version 2) | ecosystem: Host-associated > Mammals > Digestive system >... | reverse complement strand
TTATCCAGTTGCTGCATATTGGCCCACCATTTGGCATGCAGGAACTGGTCTTTGTAGTCGTAGCTCAGCACATGCATCGCACAGCCCGCAAAACGTGGCAAATAACTGGACCAGATGAACTTGTCCTTGCTCTCTTTCTTGAAGTCCACCGACATGGCAGCATTCTTCACCCCTCCTTCGCCAAGTGGCGACTGAACAACAAGGAATGCTGCTCTGCTGTCTGCGAAATTGTTCAATATCTGTCTCTTGTGCAACGCGCTGCGACGCGATGCCTTGCTGTCCACCTCCACGACAATTGCGACGGCCGCCAGCAGTTGCGGCAACGCCGTGACGATCGCCTTTGTGCTTCCTTTCAACGCTGCGTAGGTGACGCTGATGCCTTTGCCCGAGAGCGATGACGCCATCTGCTTCAGCTCCGCCTCCGCCTCCTCGGGCGCAACCTTTGTGTATGTCGGGTCGCTGATATGCAGCAGTATCAACCCTTTCGACAGCGCCCGTGCCATCCATACCGCGTAGCTCACAACGGCGTCGCTGTGTTTCAGGTCAGGAAGGTAGGCTATTATGAATTGGTCTTTTTTCATCTTATTATGTTAGAGTCTTTTAAATAAAGAAGACTTTTTTAAAGCGAACATTCGATATTTCTATTCAATTTCTCTCCTCTGCAATTCTTTGATTTTCATGCAACAATTAAACATCTCATCTTATCAGCGTTATGTCTCCCTTGAGTTGTGTCACCTGTCCGTCGGCACAGCGGATTCGGCAGTGATACACGTACACGCCGGCCATGCAGAGGTTGTCGTGGTAGCGTCCGTCCCAGCAGGCGCCGATGTCGTCGCTCTCATACACCTTCTCGCCCCACCGCGTGAAGATGGCTATGTGGAAGTCGCTGATCCACTCCCCGCTGAAGCAGACCATGTCGTTCTTGCCGTCTCCGTTGGGTGTAAAGGCGTTGGGGATAAACACATTAGGTTTCCCGCATTCTACGGTGATGCAGGCCAGTCTCAGCGAGTCGCTGTAGGTGCATCCCAGCGTGTCCGTCACCGTGACGACGAAGGTGGTGCTGTCCGTCACCGTGGCTACTGGATTTGCCGAGGAGGCATTGTTCAGCATTGTCGAGGGGCTCCACCAGTAACTGGCTCCTTCTATCTCTGTGACATGCAACGTCGTGGAATGTCCGCTGAAGACATATTCAGCGTCGGCCCACACCTCTATGCTGTCGAACGAGTTCTGCTTGCCTATGACGACGCTGTCGCTCACGCTGCATCCGTTCTGGTCTACGGCAACAACTACGGCGGTTCCCTCGCACAGCTCACGGGCATCGGCCCACTGCTCGCCGTTCGACCAGTAGTAGCTGTAGGGGGGCGTCCCGCCCGAGGCGGTGGCCAAGGCTTTGCCACTGCACACGTCGGCGCAGCTGACTCGCACTCCGCTGATACTGATGCTCATATCGTAGTTCTCCAGCACTTCTATGGTGTCGCGGAAAACGCATCCGTTGCTGTCGGTTATCTCCAGATGATACTTGCCAGCGCACAGGTCGTTGCGCGTCGCCGACGTGCTGCTGTCGTCCAGCCACAGCAGACTGTATGTCGAAGGCCCTGACACGCTTACTGTTATGCCTCCCGTGCAAGAGTCCAGACACGGTATGTGCTGCACCATCGCATACACCGTCGGCGTCTCAGGGTCGTTGACCGTGAACTCGTTCCAAACGGTACACCCACGCGCATCACGGAAAATAACGGTGTATTCGCCATCGCACAGCCCCACACTGCTGTCGCTGGTGCTCCATCCGCCACCTTGATGCTCCCATTTGTAGCTGTACGGCGCCATGGCGTCGCCAGTCGCAAGGACGAACGCTGCACCCGTGCAGTCGCCCGGACAACGGGGATTGATAATGTGCAGCGTGTCAACCACTTTGGTGAAGTGCACCTGTATGCTGTCGTTCTTGTAGCATCCTTTGGCATCGACAACGCTCATGTATAGCCATTGCCCGTCGTGGGGGGTGAATACCAGCATGCCGTCGCCAAGGTCCTGATTTAGTGTGTCGCTCATCGTCCTGTCGCTCGACCACACGTAGGTTATGCCTGTACCGGCGGCTTCGATGTCGAGCGTGTCGGGAACGGAGCAATAGATGCTGTCGCCGACGATGCGGGCATCGGCTTCGCCAGGCAGTATAACCTGCTCAAATCGAGTGGTGCAGGGATAGGTGCTCGTGACGTATAGGATGTATGTGCCGGCCTGCTCGGCCATCGGGTTGGCTATGTTGCTGTCGCTCACTGCCCCCTGTGTCCATGTGTAGGATAACCCCTGCTCGGGGTGCAGCCCTATCTGAACAGGGGTGCCGGGACAGGTGTGTAGGGTGTCGAGGTAGGCGAAATTCTGCGAGTCATTCTGGTTAGAGACGATGGTTATTTCCCTCTCGTAGATGTCGCTGTCGCGGCATCCGCCTGGCATATAGGCTGTCAGCCTTACGGTATATACTCCTGGTGTGGTATATTGATGCGTGGGGTCGGTGACGGTCGATGTGGTTCCGTCACCAAAATCCCATAGGTAGCTGGTGCCACGCCCCGTGTTGTGGAAGTTTATATAGGTGGGGTTGCAGTTGCTGGAACGGGTGTAGTTGTACTCTGCCACGGGGAAATCGTCCGTAAGGTTGAGGCGGAATATGGCGTTGTTGCAGTTGTTGCTGTTGTTGTGCTCGCTCCACGCGCCTGTGGTTACAGGGAATTCGTCGCCCTGCGAGCAACTGGCGCACACGGCCTGATACAGTGTGCCGAGACGGTCGAAACGGCTCGTGCCACCGTCCACATGGTCGCTCCCGTGGTAGTAGCTCCCCGAGGCATCGTGAAGCTCACCTATATAGGTGGCGTACACCAAGTTATTGCCCTCCATGTCGAGGCTCATCAGGTAGAAGTCCTGGCCGTCGGTCGTGCTTTGCCATGCGTCGCTGGTCACGGGCAACGATGTCGTGCCATGCGTATACCACGGGTAATACACTGTACCCCAGTTCAAACCTAAGAACACGCGCCCCCAGCCCGACAGGTAGATGCGGTTGCAGATGTCCACAGCAAACGCCGTCGGCGAGATGTTGGGTTCGCCACTGCCGTCGCCGAAGACGCTGCTCCACCTCAGTGTGTCGAGCGTCGTGTTCAGCCGCGCCAGAAACTGGCCGCTGTTCGGCGTGTTGTAGTTCGCGTTGTGTATCAGCGTGGCTCCCGCCGCCTTTGTTTGTCCGAAGATGAAGATGTCGCCCTGTTTGGCACATCGCACAAAATAGCTCTGGTCGTATGACGTTGAGCCGTAGTAGGTACTGGCCATCAGCGTTTTGCCATAATATGAAATTTTGCTCACAAAGGCGTCGGCGCTGCCACCGGTGTAGAATGTACGGTAGCTGCCCGTCGTCGTCGGGAAATTGTACGAATTGGTGCCTCCCGTGACGACGACGTTATAGTCGCCGTCGCAGTCTATGCTGTATACCGCATCGTCCTTTGTACCACCTATATAGGTGCTCCATATCAGGTGCGACAGGTTGTAGTCTATCTTGAACACCACTCCGTCCTGGCGCCCGCCGCTCGCCGGCTGTATGCAACCTTCCGTAACCGGAAAATCTGTCGAGAAGGTCGTGGAACCCACATATATGTTGTTCAAATCGTCGGTGATGATCTCGCCCCGCGCCCCGTCGCCGTAGTTGAAGTACAGCGAGTCGTTGCCTATCATCACCGTCGTCTGCGAGAACGAGTGGCGGTAGTTGAGGCCGTCATTGCCACTTCCGCCGACGTATGTCGACGCCTGCAACTGGTCGCCGTCGCCACTGAAACGGCTGATGAAGATGTCCACGCCGTTGGGAAAATTGATTGTCGAGCTCCCCTCATAGCGCAACAGGCTGCCACCGTTGAAGCTGGTATCGAAAGCCTCAGGAGTGACGGGAAAATCCATCGAACCCGTCGTGCCGAACACCACCAGCTCATCGAACGAATTGACATACATGCTGTGCGGCATGTCGGCATTGCTGCCTCCCAGGTAGGTGGCCCACAGCCGTTGGCTTCCGCTGGTGTCGAATTTGAAGATGCCTATGTCGGCATTGCCGTTGTACGTCCCGTCGTAGGCACCCAGCGACACGGGATAGCCCGTCGCGAAGACCAGTCCGCTGCTGTATGTGTTCTTGTAGCTGTCGTAGCATGCCGTGGTACCCCAGTTGTCAGCCGTCGAGCCGGTATAGGTGCTGAAATGCAGATAGGGGTCGATGACCAGCGGCAGCGTGTGGTCGTAGGCGCCCAGTTTGAAGACAACTCGCCCTCTTTCAACCACATACTCAGCAACAACCTCCACTTCCTTCTCCCCAACAGTCTGGTAGGCGTAGGGCTTCAACTCCACGACATCCATTACCGACGTGTGTATCACCAAGTTGCCGTCGCGTATCTTCACGCCGTCAACACCCTCATACTGCATGGCTATCTTCGTCGCATCGCCTTTCGGCGAAACTATAAAGTCATACTTCATACCTTTTTCGGCGGCATATACTCTCATGTCCACTCCATCATACAGTCCTTTGTATATCACCGTGTTATATGTCTTCACGTGCGACGCCCAGCGTGTCTGGTCTCTACCGACGAAGTAGTTCTCATATCCCGCCTGCTCGCCCTCACCCTTCACGGAGGCCTCCTTGCAGCCTTCGAAACGCAAGCGGTAGGCATGTGTGCGGTATCGCTCTCCTCCCTTGCCGGGCAGCTCTGGATGGCGTAGGTTGCCGTTGCCGGGATGCTGTAGCACAAGCGTAAAACAATCGCGCTCTGCAAAGAGCGTTGCTCCACGCATCTGCGACCGGAAAAGCACCCTCTCTTCCCACTGTCCCTTGTTTTCCGAAAAAAGCACAGGAACACCCACTCCAAGCGTGTCACGCGCATTACGCGCCCCCAACGCATTGGATAACAGGAGGAATATCAGGATTAATGCCCCACTCTTTACATTATATATAAGAGTTTTCACAACTGCAAAATTACTACTTTTTTTTATAATACTGCCATTTTGTCATTTTTTTGTTGTAATTTTGCAAATCGCTATGATCAATCAGGAAACCATACAACGCATTATGGATGCGACTCGTATCGAAGAGGTCATCGGTGAATTTGTCTCCATGAAGCGTCGTGGAGCCAACTATGTCGGCTGTTGCCCTTTCCACGACGAGAAGACTCCCTCGTTTTCCGTTTCGCCCTCCAAAGGCATCTACAAGTGCTTCGGCTGTGGCGAGAGCGGCAATGCTGCCGGTTTCCTCATGAAACATGAGCACTACACCTACCCCGAGGCACTGCGTTGGCTGGCAAAGAAATACCACATCGAGGTCGAGGAGGAAGAGATGACCGAGGAACAGCGCGAACGCAACAACGAGCGCGACGCCCTCTTCCACGTCTCCGAGTTCGCGCAGAAGTACTTTGCCCACATCCTCTTCGACGATGAAATGGGCAGCGCCATTGGCCTCTCCTATTTCCACAACCGTGGCCTCGCTGACAGCGTCATCAAAGAGTTCGGCCTCGGCTTCAGTCCCGACCAATGGACTGCCTTCACCGACTATGCACGCTCTAACGGCTACAGCGACAACGTGTTGCAGAAAACGGGACTGACAATCTTCAAGGACGACGGCAAATGCTACGACCGCTTCAAGGGGCGCGTCATGTTCCCCATCTTCAGTGTCTCAGGACGCGTCCTCGGCTTCTCGGGACGCATCCTCAGCAAAGAAAAACAGGCGGCCAAATACGTCAATTCGCCTGATTCTGAGATATACAACAAAAGCCACATCCTCTACGGCCTCTACCAAGCAAAGAACGCCATCACGAGGCTTGACAAATGCTATCTGGTCGAAGGCAACATCGATGTTATCTCCATGTACCAAAGTGGAGTACAGAACACAGTGGCTTCCTGCGGCACCTCCCTTACCGTCGAGCAGGTGCGCCTCATGCGGCGCTACACCAAGAACGTCACTGTCCTCTACGACGGCGACAAGGCGGGCATCAAGGCGGCTTTCCGAGCCGTCAACATGCTCTTCGAGGAGGGCATGCACGTCCGCGTCGTCCTTTTCCCCGACGGCGACGACCCCGACAGCTACGCCCAGAAGTACGGCTCCGAAAAGCTGCAACAGTATCTCGCTGACAACGAGACTAATTTCATCCTCTTTAAAACAAAAGTTCTGGCCGACGAGGTCAAGAACGACCCTATCCGCAAAGCCGAAGTGCTGAACGATATCGTCAAAACCATCGCTCTCGTCCCCGACACTCTCGAACGCACCGAATATGTCAAGCAATGCTCGTCGCTCCTCAAAATGCCTGAAGTGACACTTCAAAACGAGCTTGCTAAAACCTTGAACCGCAAGCTTTACGAAAGCATTAAACACACCCCCGACCCTAACGATAAAGACCTGCAGCATCCCTCTGGTGCCGAGGTCGTCGACACCACCGCTCCTCAACCCGACACCCCTCCCGTCAACCGACGCGAAACAGTTTCGGCCTTCACCATCAACCCGGCCGAAAGTCAAGAACGCAAAATCATCGACCTCCTGCTCAACTACGGTAACAAAATCATCACCCTGAAAAACAAGACACCAGACGGCAACGAGGAAGAGGAACAGAACTTTACCGTCGCACAGCTCATTGTCGGCGACATCGTCAGCGACTCCCTGACTTTCAACGACCCTGTCTGCCAAGGTATCTTCAACATCTACGCCGAGCATGTCGACAGCGGCGAAACGGACATCAACCCACAGATATTCGCCACTCACGATGACCCCGAAATACGCAACCTTGCCGTCTCCCTCATGATTCAGGACTATCATGTCAGCGACAACTGGTCGAAAAAGAACATTCATGTCCCAACCATGGAGGAGAACCTCCAGAAAGACCTCAACGAGTCGATGCTTATCTTCAAGATGAAAAAACTTGAGCAACGGCTCGCCGACATAGATTCTCAGTTCAATTACCTCTCCGACGACGATGAAAAACTAACGCTTATAGCTCAGAAAATGAGTCTACTAAAACTTAAAAAGGACATAGGCGAAGCTCTCAACAGAGTTATCACTTAGGCACTCAAAACTGCAACTATGGACATCCAGACAATAAAAAACAGATACGACATCATAGGCAACGACCCCAAACTGCTGCAAGCCATCAATAAGGCCGTGCAGGTGGCCCCCACCGAACTCAGCATTCTCGTCACCGGCGAGAGCGGCGTCGGCAAAGAAGTCTTCGCCCGCATGATTCACGACAACAGCAGCCGGAAACACAAGAAATTGGTATCCGTCAACTGTGGCGCTATTCCCGAAGGCACCATTGAGAGCGAGCTGTTCGGTCACATAAAAGGCTCTTTTACAGGTGCCGACAAAGACCGCAAGGGCTATTTTGAAGAGGCCGAAGGTGGCACTATTTTCCTCGACGAGGTGGGCGAACTGCCTCTCGCCATGCAGGTAAAGTTGCTGCGTGTGCTCGAAAATGGCGAAATTATTCCTGTCGGCTCCTCCAACTCACGCAAAATCAACGTGCGCGTAGTCTCTGCCACCAATGTCGACCTTCTTGCTGCCATTCGCAAAGGACATTTCCGCGAGGATTTATACTACCGTCTAAATCAGATTTCTATCACCATCCCTCCTCTCCGCGAACGCAAGGAAGACATTCCGCTCCTCTTCCGTAAATTCGCCTCCGACGTCGCCGAGAAATACCACACCCCTCTGTTGCGTCTCACCGACGACGGCAAGCAGTACCTCTCCGAATACCCATGGTATGGCAATGTCCGGGAACTCAAGAATATAACTGAACAAATAGCAGTCGTAGAGTCTGAAAAGAACATCAGCAGGAGCGTCCTCTCCAACTATATTCACTACCAACCCGACGAGAAGATGCCCGTACTTTTTCAGGGCGAACAGGTGTCGTCCAACAACATCTCCGACCGCGAACTCCTCCTTAAAGCTCTCACTATGGGGCAGATGATCAACGAGATGCGCAACGAGATAAGCAACCTCAAACAGATGATTGCCACTCTCGCTCAGCGCACCGGGGGCATCTCCCACCCCATTGAGAATGAACGCGACTTCCTCGACAACGGCATGTACTACCAGATCGACAGTGCCTCAAACGACTCTCAACAGACGGCTTTCTCTGGCCAGCATATCAGCTCTCCATCCGCCCAACAGTCCTCTCTGCCTCACTCGCACAACTACTCCGACGATGCCGAGGATGTAGAGTTTCAGGACTCTGAGGTGGTCGAGAATGTCCCCATATCTCTCTCTGAACGTGAGAAAAACGCTATCATCAAAGCTCTGGAACGTCACCACGGCCGGCGACGCCCGGCAGCCAAAGAGTTGGGCATCTCCGAGCGTACACTCTATCGCAAAATCAAAGAATACAATCTTGAACAACTATAGCATAAATTCTCGATAGCCATTTTTAGTATTTGTATAGTATTTGCATGGTGTTTACAAACCTAAAAATATTGTATTTATAAACCTTAAAAAATCTTTATTCTCTAAAAAAAAATCAATCTTTTCCAACTCACTCTCTTCTGAAAAAATCGTATCTTTGCAAAAATTTTTTAGACACTTAGTGTTTTTGTCAAATTATTATAATATAATACAATAGGCATGGAACAAGAAACGATTCAGATTACTCTCCCATCATCAAAAAGTCTTTCTAACCGTTGGTTGATGCTTGATTATATGTCAAAAACTGGCATTAAAATCAAAAATCTCTCAACCTCAAACGACACTCAACAATTGGGACGACTGCTGCATCAACTCAAAGCCGGCCGACGACATAACTTCGACTGCCGCGATGCCGCCACCGTGGCACGTTTCATGATTCCTCTCCTTTCCATCACCCCTGGCTCACACACTCTCAACGGCTCTCCTCAGCTCTGTCGTCGTCCTATGGGACAGCTCATCGACGCTCTACGCGAGGCGGGTTGCTCCATCACCTGCACCGAAGAGGAAGGACACCTGCCCCTCAAAATAGAAGGCGCCATACCGACTAACCGACGCATCAAGATTGATTGCTCCATATCAAGCCAGTACGCCTCGGCGCTCCTGCTTTCTGCAGCCACTATGCCGCAGGGCGGTACCGTCGAACTCATTGGCGTCCCTGCCTCCGAGCCTTACATCGAGATGACTCTTCGCGTCATGGAGCAGGCTAATGTGCAGTGTGTCCTCAAAGGCAATCCTCCCGCCTATTACGTCGAACACTCTATCCCACAATGCGACCAGACCTCCATCGAGAAGGATTGGTCTTCCGCCTCCTACATCTTCGAGGCCGTCGCACTGCTCAACAACGTCCCTGTACGTCTGCCAGGCCTCCAGCGCGAGAGTCTGCAGGGTGACAGTGTTGTACGCGACATATACTCTTCTATTGGAATGACTATCACACAGAGCGAACTGTCTCTTGAAATTCGCCACGACGCGCCTTTGGCATCTTCTCTCGAATGGGATTTCATCAACACCCCGGACCTTGTGCCTGCCGTAGCCGTCACTTGCGCCGCACTCGGCATCGAGGCTCGCCTTAAAGGAGTCGCTAATCTGCGGCACAAAGAGAGCAACCGCATCGACAGCATCGCCAATGGTCTGAGACAGCTGGGACGCTCCGTCGAAACAGGCGACGACTACATCTTTATCCCTGCCGCCAAACCTATGACTGCGGACGACCTGAACATCAACAATCCTATTGACTCTGCCGACGACCACCGCATCGCTATGGCTTTCGGCGCTCTCAAAGTCATAAACCCCTCAATATCGGTCACCAATCCTGAGTGCGTAGCCAAGTCGTTCCCCGACTTCTGGAAAATGATTGACCGTCTGGTTCTCTAAATAACAATCTGTATGATTGAAAAAAAAAGACCAATCAAACAACTTGATTGGTCTTTTTCACATATATTGGTATCAGCTTGATTGCCAGTCCTCGCATATTTCGTAGCATCCAATCCAGCAGGCGGAGCGCACCTTTTATATACGGATTAGACTTATACTCTGGTATCTGTTTCTCCATTTCCTCGCGTATCTCGCCAACAATCTCCTTGCGCGGCTCAAGCGAATTGCTCACATAGTTGAAAACCGACGAAAGGTATCCTTTCTTGAAATATATGTAGTCAACCTCTTCTTTATATTTCTCATACACACCATGTTCCTTGAGATATTGCATCAGCGAACTGAATGTCGCAAGTCGCTTCTGGTATTTTGTGCTGTCCTTCGTTGTGGTTACCGACCCGGGACGCAAAATATAGTGATACAACGGCTTGTCGACTGATGCCATCGAATTGGCAAAGAGCAGCGCGCTGGTGACAAAAAAGCTGTCGTCAGCACTGCGCGACTCGGGAAAATGTATGTCGTTTGCCACTACCATTTCGCGTTTGTATATATATGTCGAGAACATCGACACATAGTGCGTCAGAAACGACTTCTTCTCTTCTCCCTCAAACGCCCCGGACTTAATAGCTGGATTAACAACTACTTGCGATGGTTGCCCGTCGGTAAAATCCTTTTGTATCTGGCAGAAGCACAAGTCGGTATCTCCTTTAGCCTTTGCCTCATAATACAGCAGTTCAAACATGTCTGGCTCTATCCAGTCGTCGCTGTCCACGAAAGCCAGATATTCTCCTTTGGCATGAGGCACAGCATAATTGCGCGCCATGCCGGCACCCACATTGTGTTCTGGCCTGAGGAACACAAACTGCTCCTGACGCTCATGTCCCTCTATCTTCTTTTTCACCAGTTCTATGCTGTTGTCGGGACCATGGTCATCAACAAATATGAATTCCATCTCCCTCAGCGTCTGCGAAAGCAACGACTCGGTGCATTTCTCAATATATTGTGCCACACCATATACTGGCAGTATTACAGATACTTTTATCATCTTCTTTGTATTTCAATAAATAACGTGAATGCCATATTAGGCTCTTTTGCTTTACGAGTTCTCGCACTGTTTCAGAATAAGCCTATCCGTTATTCTGACTCAAATCCTTCATACTCACGTGTTTCATCCTTGACGATGGCTTCCAGCGACTGCCGTATCATTGACTTCAGACGCAACGTGGCTTTGTCCACTTCGTCACGCTTGGCCGGACGGTACAAGTTCTTGTATCTCAGTTTTGGCGATAAGTCGAACTTCAGTTTTGGCATAGTGCCA